>VAOW01003067.1_pt1 | contig 15781 bp, 16 predicted proteins | sample 3393921 | NCBI WGS metagenome assembly VAOW01 (sample SAMN08290428, study PRJNA428436) | hydrothermal vent metagenome | isolation source: Deep-sea hydrothermal vent chimney | place: Indian Ocean: Southwest Indian Ridge | depth 2742 m m | reverse complement strand
TCGAAAGTAAGACTGTCTACAGCGCCGAGACCTTGCAAATCAACCCAGGCCCAGCTCTTCAAAATGTAGTCGTCGGCAGGATTATTCGAACGGAAATCAGCAAGATAGAAATTCACCGAATCGCTGTAAACACCTTTTTCATAACCTTTTATGGTCAACAGAAACCAATCGGGATCAGTCCCGTCAACACCACCGAATTTTTTGGCGTAAGCATCACCGTTTTCCATGGAAAGGGCAGCATAAGTAGAGTTGGTTACAAACACGCCTTTTAACACGGTACCGGCCAGTGTACTGTCTAATTTAACGCTGACCGGTGTTCCGGCATAAGCTATGCCATAATTGTTTGATCCGTTCACTCCGCCGGCGGTAATAGCACTGTACTGGTTAGTATAGCCGGCAGTTGTGTCGTTTTTCATATTCGAATAAGCAAAACCCGACCAGCTTCCCCACGATTGGTTGTAACTATTATAGAAAAATGCATGGCCGCTGGTAAAACCGCCGGCCAGATCGGAACCGTTCCAGTAAGCATTTTTCGGATCCAGGCTCAGATCATCGAAAGTGGAAATGGACGTATGGGAATAGACAGTATCATTGAAATTATCCATGCAAAAGTAAGCCGGAGTGTTCATACCATAAGCACCGGTATCGCTGGAATGCAACACAAAAGTTACACTGTCCACGGCACCCAGCGGCTGCAGATTAACCCATTTCCAGGACTTAACAATGTAATCGCTGTCGGCATCATGAAAACGATAGTCGGCAAGATAAAAGTTGACTGAATCGGTAAAAGTTCCTTTTTTATATCCTTTCACTGTCAGCAGAAACCAATCGGGATCAGTACCATCGGCGCCGCCGAATTTTTTGGCAAAAGCATCGCCATTTTCCATGGAAAGGGCAGCATAAGTGGAATTGGTAACATACATTCCTTTCAACACCGAGCCGGCCAGCAAGCCTTTCAGTTTCAAACCGGCAGGCGAATAAGCATTTACCACAGCATATTTGGAAGAATTAAATACTCCGGCCGCAGTAACAGCAGCATACTGATTGGTATACCCGGCTGTCGTATCGTTTTTCACATTGGAATAAGCAAAGCCCGACCAGCTTTTCCATGACAGATTATAGTTGTTGTAGAAATAAACACTACCACTTTGAAAACCGCCCGAAGTATCGGAACCGTTCCAGTAAGCGTTGGTCGAATCAAGTTTCAAATCATCAAAAGTTGAGATTTGAGCCTGCAAAAAGACAGGCAGCAACAGTCCAGCAGTGAGTAGGATTGTTAAAAAGTAATTTTTTTTCATTTGAAAATAATTTAGTTAAACATTACAAAAATTAATACATCGATATTGCAACGAAACGAAAACGCTGTTTCATTACAAACCCTGCAATTTTCGTAAGCCAACCGGAAATAAAAAGGGGAAGAAATGGTAGTTCCTCCTGCTTTTCCACCGAAAGCTTCGAAAAAACGACAAAGGCAGGTCTTCCGGCTTGTCGCATTAATGGCGGCCTTCCCACCTCGCCTGAGACGAGACAGTGGCACTAAGGTGGCCAAAAACTTCTACTACGACTTACGGCTGCGGGGACAGCTCCTGATTTTCACAGGATTCCCTTAACCATTATCAATGTACAAAGGTAGAATTATTTTTTGATTTGGAAAAATGTGAAATTTTCAGAGATATGAAAGCATCTATTATTTTCATTGATTCAAAAAGCAAAAAACATGGTCACATTTTTTGCCAAATGGAAAAAAATATGGCCGTATTTTTGTCTTTTACGAAAAATTTGTTTACTTTTGACAAAAAATAGCAAGATGATTATTCGGGAGATTTATAACAATAAAATAAAACAAGCTTTTGATTTGATGCCTGTGGTGGTACTTATCGGTGCACGGCAGGTGGGCAAAACAACTATTATGAACGGTTATCATTATGATAAACAAACGCTTTTCCTGAATGGGCAAAATCCGGAAATTATTGATCTGTTTTCAAGTTATTCTGTCATTGAGAACTATTTAAAAATCAATTTAAATTCCCAATTAGAAGGCTATTTACAGATTGATGAGTTCCAGTATATTCCGAATGTCTCTACAACCTTAAAGCTTCTCACCGATAACAACAAAAACTTAAAAGTTATTACCACAGGAAGTTCCAGCCTTGATATTATACAACATGTAAAAGAATCGTTGGCCGGCAGGGTGAGAATGATTCATGTTTATTCTCTTTCATTTCCCGAATACATTAAATTTCACGATGGTGATTTGTATGAAATCTACAACAGGTACGATATTTCATCCAAAGATGAAGTTATTGACAGAAAGATTAAACTTCTGGAATTGAATTATCTGATTTACGGCGGATTACCTCGCGTTGCATTGGCAAAAAACAATGCTGCAAAAATCGAATTATTAAACGACATATATCAGACTTATCTATTGCGTGATGTCAGAGCATACGTAAAGAATAAAGACAGCGTGGGTTTCAATAAAATGTTGCGATTGCTCTCTGCACAAATAGGAAATTTACCAAATGTCAACACGATGTCAAGGGCGACAGGATTAAGTTATAAAAAAACACAGGAATACCTTTATTTACTGGAACAAATGTTCATTCTCAAACAGGTTGAGCCATATTTTTCAAACAGGAAAAATACGATAACCAAGATGAAGAAAATATATTTTTATGACATTGGTATGCGCAATATGATTTACAATAGTTTCAATGATATACTCATCAGGACGGACAACGGGGCGATTTTTGAGAATTATGTATTTCTTGAACTCATTAAAAATGCCCCTTCGTTTTCCGTGTTGAATTATTACAGAACAAGGAATGGTGCTGAAGTAGATTTTGTTTTGGATACCATGACTGAGAAAAAATCTTTTGAAGTAAAGTTTAAAGATCTCGATAAACCCGGCAGGTTCAAAAGCCTGGAATCTTTTAATAGCACCGAAAACATCAAAGATTCTTACCTTATTAATCTGAATTTAAATCTTTTATATAACGGCATTCATTTTCTTCCATCCTGTTTGATTTCAAAAGTTTTCTGATCAGGCAGCTAATTTTTGTCGTTCTCTACGTCTTTTTCCGGAATCTTTTTCCATCGTCCCGCATTTTTCAAACTCTCGTTCAGTATCCATTCAATCTGCCCGTTGATACTGCGAAAATCATCGGCAGCCCATTTTTCAATGGCCTCCATCATTTCAGGCCGGAGCCGGAGTACAAATGGCTTTTTCTTAGTCATCGAGCTGTTCATTTTCATCCATCAATCTTTTCATGGCACGTTTCATGGCCTCCGGCCGTTGTGTGCCAAGGAGCAGTTTCTTCCCTTCGGCCAAATAAAGCTGAAGGCCAATATTTCCCGCGATGTTATAGGCAATACTTTTATCCATATAAAAATATTTTGAATGATAGCCCCATCCGCCATATTCAAATAGCGGACGATATTTTCTAACATCGTAGCTTACAATTTGTTCTTTCGGAATGAGCTTTTCGCGGCGAATAAAAATCGGAAATCTGTAATGAATGCCTTCCTTGTCAATATAAACCATTAGTTTTATGTAGTGCAGGATAACCCATATAACAATCATTAGCGCCACCACTAAGACGAAAGTCAGCATCAAAACAGTATTCGACATTGGGTTATCACCCCACGGTTTCCCAAGAACCAGTTGCTGAATAAGCCCGTAACCCAGTGTTCCCACGCTCAGCAAAAAAATTACTGGGAATATCCACTTTTTGGGGCTGTCGGAAAGCCGTTGTTCTTCGCTAAAAAAGATTTTATACTGTTTTCTCTTTTCCATATATCAGGTTTTTTAGTGATATAGGGTTCCCGTGTTCACCACCGGTGCAATATCTTTGTCGGAAGTGAGTACCACCATCAAATTGCTGACCATAGCTGCTTTTTTCTCTTCATCAAGTTCGATGATGTGCTTCTTCGAAAGCTCATGTAAGGCTAAATCAACCATTCCCACAGCGCCTTCCACGATTTTTGTACGGGCAGCCACGATAGCTGAAGCCTGTTGCCGTTTCAGCATGGCGCCGGCAATTTCTTTGGCATAAGCGAGATAGTTAATCCGTGCTTCCACCACTTCAATTCCGGCAATAGAGAGCCGCTCGGTAATCTCTTTTTCTAACATTACGTTTACCTCATCGCTACTGCTACGAAGGGTCAGGTGTGCATTCTCATCCTCCAGATTATCATAAGGGTAGCGCCCGGCCAACCTACGAATAGCCGCTTCATTTTGAATATCCACAAACATGGAGTAGTCATCCACATCAAAAGCAGCTTTGTAAGTATCTTTCACTTTCCAAACCGTCACCACACCAATCATAATCGGATTCCCGAGCTTGTCGTTAACTTTAATCGGCTCGCTGTCAAGATTCCGGGCACGCAACGAAATCTTGCTGCGCACAAAAAACGGATTGACCCATCCAAAGCCATTTTCTTTTACAGACCCTTTGTAAGCGCCAAATAAAGTCAACACTCTCGACTCGTTTGGATTGACTACTACCAGTCCTGGAATAGCCACAACACCGAGGATAATAAAAACAATGGTCCAAACCATTTGATAATAGATGATGGCCAGTACAGGCAGGCAAATGAGCAGCAAAATAATTACCACGGCATAATAGCCGACTACAGGTTGAAATATTTTTTCTTGTTTCATAGTTGATATTTTTATGATATTAGATTAATATTGCAATAATACAACTTTTTGAATGGTTTGTCAAGTCCTTTTTTATTCTTTCCCATTATCACCCATCCTGTCTTATCTTTCTGACAACAGCATAGCCTCTTTACCTTTCGACCTTTCGGGAGCAAGCCCACCCTAAAGGTTAAAACAGGCTTTTATAAAACAGCGCAATGATTATCTTTGTGCGGAAAAACAGGAACATGCCATGGCAAAATACGTAGAGACCCCTTTAATGAAGCAATATAACAACATCAAGGCAAAATACCCGGATGCTTTGTTGTTGTTTCGCGTGGGTGATTTTTACGAAACTTTCGGCGAAGATGCCATCAAAGCTTCAGGGATATTGGGGATTGTGCTGACCAAAAGACGCAATGGTTCCGCTTCGTTTGTAGAGCTGGCCGGGTTTCCGCACCATTCAATCGACACCTATTTGCCTAAACTGGTCAGAGCAGGTTACCGCGTGGCTATTTGCGACCAGTTAGAAGATCCGAAACTTACTAAAAAAATTGTAAAACGTGGTGTTACCGAGTTGGTTACGCCGGGGGTATCGCTCAACGACAATGTGCTGGAACAGAAAGAGAACAATTTCCTTGCTGCCGTTCATCTTACCACCGGCATTTCCGGTATTTCACTTTTGGACATTTCTACAGGCGAGTTTTTTATTGCCAGGGGCAACAGAGAGTACATCGACAAACTGTTGCAGGGATTTGCCCCGAGTGAAGTGATTGTCCAACGACAGAACCGGGTAAGATTTCTCGAAGAATTTGGGGATCGTTTTTATCTCACATTTTTCGATGACTGGGTTTTTCGTGAAGATTTTGGTCGTGAAATCCTGCTGCGTCATTTTAAGACAGCCTCTTTAAAAGGGTTCGGAGTGGAAGAACTGACGGAAGGAATTATTGCCGCCGGAGCTGCCATTCATTATCTGTACGAAACCCACCACGACAAGCTGGACCATATTTCAAAAATCAGCCGTATTGACGAAGGGAAATATGTCTGGCTCGACAGGTTTACCATTCGTAACCTGGAACTTATATATCCCTTGTTTTCCGGTGGCAGTTCGCTACTCGATATCATCGATAAAACCGATTCGCCTATGGGGGCACGCCTTATGCGCCGCTGGATAACGCTTCCGCTAAAAAAGAAATCAGCCATCGACGAACGGCTCAATGTGGTGGAATACCTGTTGCAACATCCGGAAACAGTGGAAAAACTTCGTCCGGAATTCAAAAAGCTGGGTGACCTGGAACGCCTTATTTCCAAAGTGGCCACCTACCGTGTCAATCCGCGTGAATTGAAGCAATTGCAACGTGCCTTGCATTCGGTTGTGGAGATAAAGACGGTTTGTTCCGGAAGCAGCCTGCATGTTCTGGTGAAAATGGCAGAGCAAATCAACCCATGTAGCTCGCTAATCAACAAGCTGGAAGCAGAGCTCAAGGAAGACCCATCGGTTTCGGCAAGCAAAGGCGACGTAATAGCTGACGGTGTTTCGGAGAAGTTGGATGAGTTGCGAAAAATTGCCTTTTCAGGAAAAGATTACCTCGTGCAGATTCAACAACGCGAGAGCAAACGTACCGGCATCCCTTCGTTGAAAATCAGTTATAACAATGTTTTCGGTTACTATCTTGAAGTTACCAACACCCACAAAGACAAAGTTCCGAAAGAGTGGCATCGCAAACAAACGCTCACAAACTCAGAGCGATATATCACCGAAGAGCTGAAAGAGTATGAACAAAAAATCCTTGGTGCCGAAGATAAAATCCAAGCTTTGGAGCAACAACTTTTTGAACAGTTAGTGCAGTACGCCGCCACTTTTATCAAACCAATTCAATTAGATGCAACACTAATGGCTACGCTGGATTGTCTAATTTCATTTTCCGGTATTTCATCTGAAAATGGCTATAACCGTCCTGAAATTAATGACGAGTACGCCATCGATATCAAAGCCGGGCGCCATCCGGTGATTGAGCAAAACCTGCCGCAGGATGAGCAATATGTGGACAACGACGTTTATCTTGACAACAAAAAACAGCAAATTATTATCCTGACCGGCCCCAATATGTCGGGGAAATCAGCGCTGCTACGGCAAACAGCACTCATTATTTTAATGGCACAAATGGGTTGCTATGTTCCGGCCAAAGAGGCAAAAATCGGGCTAATAGATAAAATATTTACCCGTGTAGGTGCTACCGACAACATCTCGTCCGGCGAATCCACTTTTATGGTGGAGATGAATGAAACGGCCAGCATCCTGAACAATATTTCCAATCGCAGCCTTATCCTGTTAGATGAAATCGGTCGCGGAACCAGTACTTACGACGGCATTTCTATTGCCTGGTCAATTGTTGATTACCTGCACAACCATCCGGCATACCGCGCCAAAGTACTGTTTGCCACACACTATCACGAGCTGAATGAAATGGCTGCCGGCTTTCCGCGCATCAGGAACTACCATATCTCGATCAAAGAGATGGGCAACAAAGTCATCTTTTTAAGAAAACTAAAAAAAGGAGGGAGTGAACACAGCTTTGGAATTCATGTGGCAGAAATGGCAGGAATGCCGGCAAAAGTTCTGAAACGGGCCAAAGAGTTGTTGAAAGTGCTGGAGAAAACCCATTCGCACAAAGAACTGGAAGAGGGTCTGGGAAAGACATCGGTCTCCGATGATTTTCAGCTAAGCTTTATTCAGTTAGACGACCCGCTTTTGCAGCAAATCAAACAGGATATTTTGAATACGGATATAGACACGCTGACGCCGGTGGAAGCCCTTATGAAGTTAAACGAAATTAAAAACTTACTGAAAAAATTTCCTGAAAAATGAGGCCGTGAAGTTCAAAAAAACAAAAAAAACATTTCAAAATTTATACTTTACTTGTTTGATAAATAAAAAAAGTTTTACATTTGCACTCCAATTTTGGAACGCGGGAATAGCTCAGTTGGTAGAGCACGACCTTGCCAAGGTCGGGGTCGCGGGTTCGAGTCCCGTTTCCCGCTCACGAGCCCTATCCTGCCATTTTTCGGTACGGGATTTTTCTTTGACTTCATGCCTGAGTGGTGGAATTGGTAGACACGTTGGACTTAAAATCCAATGAGCATTGCGCTCGTGCGGGTTCAAGTCCCGCCTCAGGTACCCACCCCTGTTAACAACTTTGTTTTCAGGGGTTTTTGTTTTATTTCCCGAAAGCCCTTATCTGCTTTTTTCTGAAAAAACTTTTTTCCGCCCGGCGATAATCCCGTTTTGTATTCCGGATTTTCTTTTTACCTTTACGAACCGAAAGCACAGGAGGAATAACAGAGCAACCAATTGCCGTTATCATTACCAGTGAGGGTAGAGGGTAATTTTGGATACGGGTAAAAGTAATTGGCAACCATACTAAAAAAACCTCGCATAAAATAAAGTTCCCAAATTGCGAATTATTTATTATCTTTGCACGCTGATAACTTGAAAATGAAAAGAATATTTGCAAAGAGTACATTAAGAGAATACTGGGAAAACCATCCTGACGTTGAACAGTATTTAAAAACATGGTTTGACACAGCGATGAGTTCAGATTGGAAGACGCCAAATGACGTCAAACAAACTTATGCAAATGCAAGTATTCTTAAAGTCGGGCGGATCGTGTTTAATATTAAAGGGAATTCGTACCGATTAATTGTTAAATTTAATTTTGAGAAACAATGGGCTTTTATACGTTTCATTGGAACTCATGCTGAATATGATAAAATTGACTCAAATACAATCTAAAAACTTAAAGCCATGGATATTAAACTAATAAAAACAGATTTGGATTATCAAAATGCCTTAGGCAGACTTGATAAAATATTTGATGCCCCAATTGGAACCTCTGAAAGCGATGAAGCTGACATTCTCGGACTAATGATTGATGAATATGAGAAAACAAATTTTCCGATTGATGCTCCTGACCCTATTGAAGCTATTAAAATTCGAATGGAAGAAATGCGACTAAAACAAGTTGATTTAGTTCCGGAGATTGGAGGAAAAAGTAGAGTTTCAGAGGTTTTGAATCGTAAACGTAAATTGACTGTTGATATGATACGAAGACTGGCAAATAAATTGAATTTATCGGCTGAATTATTAATTAGAGATTATCAATTGTCGCGATAAGAAAGTACGGTTGCCAACATTGATAGAAATTGAAAAGCCGATTTTATGCCATCAAAAAAACCAGAATTACACCAGCACGATAATTTGTTTTCAGTCATTTCTCAACTATTATCTAATGCTAAAAATAACATCATAAAAACCATCAACAATACGATGATTATTACTTATTGGCATATTGGTAAGTCCTGTAGTGTTGAGCAGAAAGAACTATTTAGGGCCTGCTGAAAAGCACATAACAACTTGGTATATATATTGTTACATGATTTTTATTAACTACAAATGCAAGCTTTTTTCAGGGTTTTATTAAAAAAGCTTGTTTGTTAGCCTGTAGCACATCATCTACTTCATTGCTGCGGCTCGCAGTATTATTATACAGCTTCGCCTTGCGGCTTTGTATATGATGCACTACGGACTTTTTCAGCAGACCCTATTTATTTGCTGTCTCACATAATGCGCTCAGCAGGTAGCCATTGTTTGTTCACTACTAACCACTTGTAAGATTAACAACGTGGAGCATTTTGGCTGGCTAAAGCACGTGTTAAATGTTATCCCCCGATTACCCCGCAAATTAACTACACAAACTTTTACCCGGACAAGATTAAACTTTTATCCAGTGTTTGCAAAGATGTAGTTCGCTGAAGGGATACAAACATATAACTCTTTTCAAAAATTATATAACGAAATTCTGTTTAAACAGAAATACTTTTGTAAAAATAAAACAGTAGTCATGAAAAGTAAAGTACAAACCATTCGGCTTAAATCACAACAACTAATTTCAGGGGACAATATTAGCCTTATCCAGAACAGGTTATACCGTACTCTTAGTGTAAAATCGGCACATGTAGGGTTAGACTTTGTGGAAATGGATTATTTACCAGAGGTTCAATCGCCGGGTTCACTTCAGCGGTTTCTGACAGAAACCGCTCCGGTTTTTGAAAATTTACCTGAGAATAGTTTAGGAAAGAAAGGGGATTTTTATCCTTTTTACAATACAATCAGTTTAAAAAATAACTTGATTAAAAAATAAATATTATGATGATAGGATGGGGTGGCGGATTAATAGTAATGGGATTATTTATTTGGCTTATAATCACGCTGGTTAACCGTACCGGAAATACATCTGCAAACACCCAAAACACGCCAAAAAATACACCCCTGGAGATATTAAAAGAAAGATATGCCAGAGGCGAAGTTACCAAAGAAGAATTTGACGAAATGTCTAAAAACCTTCGGTAAATTCACAAAACGTATGACATGTCCGGAGACCGCTCTGTTTGTAGCATGTATTTAATTCAGAAAGTTAGTTTAACTACTAAAAAACTGAGGGAAAAAGGTCTGAAGAGACTGCCTACAGGGATATGCTTAAACAATCGTTGGATTGCCCCGGCCTTATCTGTTCCGGTACTATTCATCAGCATGACAGCTTACGTGCCCCGGATTATTCTTGAAAAATTTTCCCCTGCAAGGGTTTTATTTACTATTTTTGGATTATTATTTAGTCCGATTATTGCTAATGCAACCATGAGCTTTAGTTCCGTATCTGTAATCAGAATGTATTATAGCTTAGAATTCAATAATTTAAAATAATTAAGTCTTTAACCCTTAAATTCTTAAATAATGAAAAAAACAGGATTTATTATTGCAATTGCTGTCTTAGTGGCAGGAGCCTTTTTTGTTTTTGGAGTTTTTCTTCAAAAAAGAATTCGTTCTAACGGGAGTAGTGTTAACAATGAACAATCTATAGGGAAAAACGAAACCGTTGTCGATTTTCAAAAAGGAGAACGAATTTACCAGCAAAAATGTGCAGCCTGTCATCAGGTTAACGGCATGGGGGTTTCGGGAGCTTTTCCTCCTTTAAAAGGTTCGGATTTTTTAAAAAATTCCACCAAAAAACGGTTAATTGATCAGGTAATGAATGGCTCTAATGGAGGACTTGTGGTGAACGGCAAAAAATACGCCACCCCAATGCCGCCCCAAGTGAATAACGCCTCCGATGCTGTGGCTGTGGTTAACTATATCCTTAATTCATGGGGAAATCATTATGGGACAGCCTCCCTGCAAGATGCGAAAGGAATAAAAAAAACAAATAAAAACAGAAGGCATATGATGATGAATGGCGGAATGATGAGAAATGGCGGAGGTATGAACAGGATGAATAGAAACTAAAGTAGCTGCGAAATTGCAGGGTTTTAACTTTTAATTAAGGTAATAAACTTGTAATCAAGAATTTTTCCAAAAAATATAGCCCAACCAAAAAAAGAAAACCCCAAACTTTTTATTTGCTTTTAACCTTTCTGTTATCTTTGCTGCATCATAGTTTATAACATTTGGATAAATGATTGCCAAACATCTCATCACCGATGGTATTATGCCGCTAAAGACCTCCGACACGGGGAAAACAGCCCTGAGCTGGATGGAGGAATACAAAGTTTCTCATTTGCCCATCGTAAACAATCAGGAATTTCTGGGTCTTATTTCAGAGCTCGACATTTATAACCTGAACAATTTTGATGAGCCTTTAGGTAATCATAAACTTTCTCTAAAACACCCCTATGTTTTCGAAAACCAACATATTTATGATGTTTTAAAGCTGGTCAACGAGCAAAACCTGAGTCTTGTACCCGTATTAAACGGAGAGGGAAATTATCTCGGAAGCATCAACCTGCAAAATCTGATAAAGTATTTTGCCCTATCGTTGTCCGTTGACAATCCCGGCGGAATTATTGTACTGGAGATGACATACAACAACTACAGCCTCACTGAACTGGCAAAGATTGTGGAGGAAAATGATGCTAAAATTCTCAGTACATTTCTTCTCAACCACGAAGACTCTACCCGCTTAGATGTCTTTCTAAAAATAAACAAAGTGGACATCTCTTCTATCCTGAAAACTTTTGAGCGTTATAACTATTTTGTAAAAGCATCTTATGGCGAGGAAGATGATAACGAAGACCTGAGAGAGCGTTACAACTCCTTAATGAATTATCTGAATGTTTAGCCCAAAAGTCCACTCATTATTGGCTTTTTTCCTGCTTTTTGTGGGAATTCAACATGTTTCTGCTCAGTACCGGCTCACAAAAAAAGATACTACTTTTGTAATTGACAATATTTATATTACAGGAAATAAAAAAACCAAAAAGTATATCATTTTACGCGAAATCGAGTTAAAAAAAGGAGATACGGTTTACCTTCATCAACTTCTGAGAAGAATTAAAAAAAGCAGAGAAAACCTTATGAATCGCTCCCTGTTTAACAGTGTCGAAATAACTCCTCAAAGACATAATTTCAATAAAGTTGATCTTTATGTAGAGGTAACGGAACGATGGTATATCTGGCCTATCCCAATTATAACCTATGCCGATCGTAATTTCAATGTGTGGTGGGAAACAAAAAATTTTTCGCGGTTAAATTATGGTATCAACCTGACAGTATTTAATTTCAGGGGACGTATGGAAACACTGAATGTGTTGCTGCAGGGAGGCTATGACAAAAGTCTGCAATTTAGCTTGGAAATCCCTTATATAAACAAAAAACAGAAATGGGGAGTACTGATTTCCGCCGGAGCCACACTAAATCACGAAACGGATTACAAACTTCGGGAGAATAAACTGGTCTCTTATCACACGGAGAAAGCTTATTCCAAAAAATGGTATTTTGGAGCATTATCAGCCACTTTCAGGCCAAAATACTATTATCTTAACACTTTAACGTTGGGCTTCGATCACCGGGAATATGCCGATACTTTACTGAAATTAAATCCGGAATTTGCTTATTCGCAGGATAAATTTTCTTACCTTTCGCTGGAATATAATTTTAAATATGATTTCCGTGATTATATCCCCTACCCGCTCAAAGGCTTTTATGCAGAAGCTGATATAAAGCAAGATGGGCTTGGATTGCTATCCAAAGAGGTGAATATGCTCAGCTTTTATCTGATTTTTGATCAATACCTCCAACTGCACAAGCGATGGTATTTTGCTTATTCACTTGCAGCCGAAATGGTTCCCGCCAAATATCAGCCCTATTTTCTTCAAAAAGGTTTGGGTTATAAGCCAATGAAGATCAGAGGATACCAGCTTTACCTTGTAGGCGGCAACTGGATTGGTCAAATCAGGTCGAATTTAAAATTTGCTATAATCCCCAAAAAGACGGCATTGATTCCTTTTATAAAAACAGAAAAATTCAATCGGTTCTTTTATGGTTTGTATGCAAATCTGTTTTTTGATGCAGCATATGTGGCCAGCACTACTCCTAAAAATGACAGAAGCTTTTTAAACAACAAACTACTCTACGGTGTTGGCATGGGAATTGACTTTGTTACTTATTACGATGTCGTCATACGAGCTGAATGTGTATTAAACAGAAGTAATCAGCTCCATTTTTTTCTTAGCTTTGTAGCTCCGATTTAGGAAAATTACCGGAAGTGATTATCCTCCATTTATTTATAACCGGCATATTAACTCATATTTTAAAAAATTTATGAATAATGCAGGTTAAAGTGTAATTTTGTGCCCGTTGAAAAAAAGTATCAGGTATATTATCCTTTTGTCTATCCTTAGCCTTTTGCTGTTTCCGGCACTTGTGAAAGCGCAGGTAAACTACCAGCATTTTCTTTGGGCCGGACAGGCTGAACTATCCAAAAGCAATTTCACGCAGGCTATTTATGATTTTAATACCGCTCTCGGTTCCAAACCCAATGGTTTTGAAGCCTTTTTTCTCCGGGGTATTGCAAAATACAGCCTTGGCGACTTTAAAGGCGCAGTTAATGATTTTAGCCGCACCATTCAGATTCATCCGCTTTACACCCGCGCTTATCAGTATCGCGGTATTTGTTACGACCAGCTAAATGACTTTCCACGTGCCCTCGCCGATTTTGCCAGGGCATTGGAACTCGACCCTTTCAATCCGGAAATTTATGTGGCACGCGGTAACACCAAAATGCACATGAATAAATACAAATCAGCTGTTGAAGATTACACTAAAGCCATTCAACTGAACCCAAAAGCAAGCGATGCCTACCTGAGCCGCGGAATTGCTTACTACTTAATGAAAAATGACAGCCTCGCCATCCGCGATGTAAATAAGTCTATCCAACTTAACTATTTTAATACGGATGCCTGGATAAAACGCGGCATGATTCGCTATGAAATGGACAGCCTGCAGGGTGCGCTAAAAGATTTTAACCATGCCGCAACCCTGAAACCTAACTATCCATACATCTATTTTCAGCGGGCTCTGACCTATTTAAAACTGGGAGATACTGCAAAAGTCATGCAAGATTACGACAAAGTACTAAAACTTGACTCCAGTAATGCACTGACTTATTATAATCGGGCACTCCTGAAATCCATGCAAAAAGACTATAAAGGGGCACTGGCCGATTATAACAAAGTGATTGAGATCAATCCCAGAAATGTCTATGCTTATTACAATCGCGGTGTCGTGGAATTGCAAATGCACCAACCCAGACAGGCAGATGAAGACTATACCAAAGCTTTACATATTTTCCCCGGATTTGTTGGGGCTTATATCAACCGGTCTTACGCACGTCAGCAAATGGGCGATTCCATTGGTGCGCTGGCAGACCACGATTCGGCTATGGACATCATTGCTAAAGCGCATGGTGGAGGCAAAGTGAGCCGCGAACTGTACAAGCAATATGGCGACTCCAGTTACTTCAACAAAATCATGGCTTTTGAAGCTAATTTTCTGAATGGCGAAATGCGCAAAGGCCGCGTCCAGTTCCGGAAAATAAACATCGAACCAAAACCCGATTTTTATCTGATTTATGCCTTTGATCTGCCGGCTTCGGTATACCGTCAGTATCATGAGGGTATTTATTTTGATGAAAATATTTCACTTTTTAACGCCAATAATAAATTGGGGATAAAACTGCTGTTTACTACAAAACACTGGCCTGTGAGTAAACAAGACGCGCTGAAAAAGCAGAGGTATATTGATAAAAACGCATCCCTTTTCAGCAAACCGGCCAACGTATTCTTTGTTAAAGGGATCATACAAAGCATGATGCGAAATTATTCAGCAGCTATCGCCGACTATGACAGTTGCCTGAGAAGCGACTCCGCCATCGTCAATGCTTACTTCAACCGGGCGGCCACGCAAGCCGAATGGGACGAATCGACTTATGTCGAAAAAATGTACAAAGGCCAGATTGGCATAAGCCGCAGTAATTTTAGCAAGAACAACCCGGCGAAAACCCTGCCCCCACCCGATTACAAAAAAAGTCTGAAAGATTATGCCAAAGTGTTGAAAATAAATCCCAATATGAGTTTTGCATACTACAACAGGGCTAACTTAAAACTTCGACTAAAGCTGTATCAACGTGCTATAGATGATTATTCTATGGCCATAAAACTGAAGCCTAAAATGGCAGAAGCATATTATAACCGTGCTTTGATACTGCTTTATCTGAAAGAAAACAAATTGGCGTGTAAAGACCTGAGTAAAGCCGGAGAGCTGGGTATTTCAGATGCTTACAACGTAATCAAAAGATACTGCTCGGAGTAACCGGTTAGTAAATTCCCTGCGATCGAACCATATCCCAGATGCGAGAATAAAATCCGGTTGTAAGTGCCATTATAACAAAAAGCCCTAACAACACAAGACTAATGAGTACAAGTACAGCGTTAATCAAAAAATAGGTACTTAACTTTTGCTGGGTCTCAAGCAGAGCCTGATGGTCACCCACTACGTAAGCTTTTTCCACTTTATTAGCAGCAGCATTTACCAGTACACCAAGCCAAATAGGCAACCAGGCAATAATAATTCCTACCACCGTTATGACGGCAAAAACCCCATAAAGAATATTCATAATACCAAAAAATTTCAGCCAGCCTTTGTTACTGAATAAAGGGTAACTCAGGGTTCTTACCATATCTTCAGTAGTGTTTGCATTTTCCGTTTCCATAATTGTTTTATTTAAATCCGTTTCCATAATTGTTTTA
>VAOW01031767.1_pt1 | contig 15809 bp, 28 predicted proteins | sample 3393921 | NCBI WGS metagenome assembly VAOW01 (sample SAMN08290428, study PRJNA428436) | hydrothermal vent metagenome | isolation source: Deep-sea hydrothermal vent chimney | place: Indian Ocean: Southwest Indian Ridge | depth 2742 m m | reverse complement strand
CTGTTATTTCCTTATTAATCATTGGAGGTGTGATGATTTCGAAAATCAAAAATTAAAATGAAATTAAAAGTTTTTTTAATTGGAATATTAATGATTACATTATTTTTAGGAATGATTGGTAATTTAGTCAATAATCTGCAAGATAATTATCCAACAAATAATGAAAGTAATCAAACTATCCAATTTTATAATAAAATGTCTAATTCTACAAGTTCTATAAATAGTAATGTAGAAAGTTTAAAAAATGCAATTAATAGTATGACGAGTCAGTCAAGTATTGGTTCAAAGATAATCGGAGGAGCGTATATGTTAGCATTAGTTCCGATTTTGGCTGTTGATATAGTTATTGCAGGAACAAAAATAAGTTTCTTAATACCTCAAGTTGCTCTCGTCTTTGGAGTTCCCTCGTATATTGTATATCTATTTGTTCTAATATTTTGGGTTTCTTTAATATTCGCAATCGTTACTTTCCTATGGAGGTTTAAAGAATGACAGTTCTTCCTTATCCTTATCCCTCTGGAACAAATATGACTGGAATAGTAAGCATTATGAATTATGTAAATGTAGTAACTAAAGGTTATTTTGGTTTCGGTGTTTTAATAGCTATATCACTTATAACTTTTTTAACAACAATGACTTATTCATATCAGAAAGCTTTAGGGGTTTCTTCTTTTGTAACATTCTTAGTTGCACTTTTATTTATGAGTTTGAATTTGATTAATGGATTAGTCTTCTTTGGTTCAGTAGTATTCTTATTAATGGGATTAATGTCACTTTATGGAGAAAATAATCCAAATTAAGAAATTATAAAATTGGTTCTAAACCTTCTTTGTTTCTTTTCAATTCTTTCGCATCTTTATTGAATTTAGAAATATTTTTAATTAATAAATAAACAAAGAGTAATATGATTGTTGTAAGGACAATGAAATATACGGAGTTGACTAAAAAGCTCACTGACGAGCCTAAGAAGAGCGTTTTTATCGAGGAAATTGCTAAAATTATGAAGATAAATGGTAAAAACATAAATATTAAACTTAGGAATTCCTCTTCAGTTTTGAAGAATAAAATCAAGAAAAATGAAGATAAAAAAACTAAAAACCCTATAAAAATTAACTTTGAAAATATATTTGATTGTCCTGAAGGAGTAATTTGAAATCCTATCGTTTCACAAGTTAATGAACCTCCTTTATCTCCACAGACAGTATATTTGTAATCTCCTGATTGATTCGTATCCGAAAAATTATAGGTATAAGAATATTGGTCTTTCTGCATTTGAACATTTGGTGAGATGATTATTCCGTTTGGGAAATTAATTGAAGTTAGATTTATATAAGAACAATTTGAGCAAGATTGAAAGAGAGTCACATTCTTTCCTTGTTGAAAAGTTCCTAAACTATTAAAACTATTTGAATTAAAACTAAATGCTGAAACGGAAACCAAACTAAACAAGAACATACCCATAATTAAAAATAATACTTTTTTATTAATCATATTCCTCCCCCTTTCATTGGTCTAAGCATTGAAAGAACCCAAAGAAATAAAAGTATTAAAACCAAAGAAAAACCTACAAAAATAAGAGGGGAGATTATTTTTGTTGTATGAAGTGTTTGATTTGTAATATTATTAAAAGAATTATCGACTGAGGGATTATGATTTATTGAGGATAAAGTATAAAGAAAAAAAACAAATGCCAAAGCGATTGCTATAAAAAACAAAATTCTACCAAATATTCCTTTTCCATCTTTCATATTATTAGTGTTTTAAACCTGCAAGTGCCTGTGATGCTATTTTTAAGTTTTTTGAAACCTCCAATAAGATTGAAGGATTAAACTTATTAATCAAAATATACACAAACAAGAACATTAAGACAAAGAAGGTTATAAATGTTGCGGGCATTAATAGTTTTTCTAAAGTAGTTTTTTCAGGTTTAGTCATATTAGCAATATTTTTTAATTCTAAAACTGCCCCATATTTTATATCGCTTTCAATAGGTTGAAGAATTTGTGTTTTTTTATCAATTTTTGAGACTATTTGAATAAACTCAGTTTCATTCCTAAACTCGATATATTTATTCATTAAATAATCTCTCTTTTCTTCATCTGGTTCACTTTCTATCTTCTTTTTAAGTTGGATATAGGTAAGGGGGTTAATTTGATAATAAAAGAATCTTCCCTTTGAAGACATCCCCTCTAATTTAGGTAGGATATAACTGGCAACTTTCTTTCTTCCCCTCTTTATAAAGAATGCTAAAGCACTTCCTTTTGTTCCTATTTTACAACGAGTTTCTAATTCATCAGTTCCTCCACCTTCCCTTTCTCTATAAATTGTCAAACTATTAGTCCAGAATTTCCTCATTCTAACTGCGAATACAATCCCAAAAGTAGTTCCAATAAATAAAAGAGCATAAAAGAAATATGGAATAAAACTCATTATTCCACTTCCAAGCCCAGAAAGACTAAACATTTATTTTTTAAGAAACCCCCATCCTTTTTTTTCTTCGGACTTAGGCGTATCTTCAGGTCTATTAAAATGTCTAACTATATTTTCAGATATGCTTCTACTTATTACTCCCCTGTCTCCTCCTCCAAATCCTTTTTTCAAAGAAGCAAATGTCCACATAAAAATATGAGAAGTTATTATTGGTAGATTCTCTTTTAATATTCCAAACTCCTTATAGTAAATAAAAAGTAAGGGGATTATATTCGCACAGAAATAACGAGTTAAATCATTTACTTCTTTTTGGGTGTAATTTCCAAAAGTTACTAAAGAAGTTACTGGCGTAACAAGAATAGAGATATATTTCGAGAATCCTAAGTCATTCATTAAAGGGGTAAAATTACTAATTTTTTCATATTTTCCTTTTTCTCCATTATATAATTCCCCCCTCATAAAATGTCTTTCATCTTCAATGAACCTTGAAGGATTTAACTCTCTTATTATTCCTACTTGTTCACTGGGGGCAGAATGTTGTTTTGAATCAAAAGAATAAGGTTGAAATTCTTCTTGAGAATAATCTTCTTCATTCATTTTTTATTTCCTCCTTCTTTAATTTCTATCTCTTCTCTCAAAGGAGTTTTTTTCCTCTGAGTATAATCTTCTACAAATAAAAAATAAGTAGAAATCGTTGCAATAATTAAATTAAATAATAAAAGATACCCAAAATAACGAGCCTCTAAGAAAGTAAAATTTATTAAAGAAAAGATAAGTAAAAACCAAATAGGTTTCTGATTACTTCGTTCAAAATTCATTTTCTTTTATCTCCTTTTTTTTTCTTCCAGCTTTAATTTTGAAAATTCCTAATCTTCCATCAACTTCTTTACAAAAATATAAGAAACCTTTTTCTTTTATTATTTCAGTTCTTAAAATCAAATCTGCCATTAAAAGAGTATAAACTTTCGCCTTTATAAACTTTTCTAATTTCGTGTATTATTACCTAAAATAACTAAATGGGTCATATCTTATTTGCTGATTCTCTTTTAGAACATTTCTTCTATTAGATTTGACTTTAGATTTTTTATTTCTATTAATCTGTTCTCTCTTTGCTTCTTGATTAGCCTTAATACCTCTTCTGATAAATTTAGCTAAATTACTTCCTCCAATGATAAGGTTCTTTCTAAGCTGTATTCTTCTTGGTCTTTTTAAATTATTCAATTCATAAGAGAGCCTTTTTCTTTCATTCTCAATTTCCGAAAGTTCGTTCTTATATTTCTTATTCTTCTTTAATCTTTCTATTTCTTTTTTTAATTCTTCTATTGTTTTATTCATCTTAATTTTCTCATTCTTTTCTGTCTATTATTAATTAAAAATCTTGAAACAGAAGGAATAAATTGACGGAAAGGATGAACATTTGTTTTAGATAATTTTGGAGACTTTGAAATTGTTCTTCGTTCATTTCTTCTTCTCATAAAAGGTTTATTTGTTTTAGATAATCTTGAAGACTTTGAAATTGTTCTTCGTTCATTTCTTCTTCTCATAAAATGTCTTTTTATTACTTCTTTAGAAAAATTATTAAATCTTTTCTCTTGATTTTTTAAATCTTTTAACTTTTTAACTTTTTGAGAAACGGTTAAATATTTTCTTTCTAACAAAATCTTCTGTTCATTTTGAAGTATTTTTGTATTATAAATTGTAAATAATTTTATTATTTTATTTAAATTATTTCCTTCAGAAATTAATCTATCTATAATTACTGGACTTGCTTTAACAAAGGCAGGGTGCATTCTATTAAACTCATTTCGATTAATCAAAGGAACTTGTGAAGAAATTTCTGGTCTTAATCTTGCCCCCTCATAATGTTTAATAATTTCTTTAGCTCTTCTTTTGGTAGTTTTCAAACCTAAAAGAACAGCCCCAACACTTGCCTGATATCCTGTTTTTTGAATAACTTTTCCTTTATTCTTAAACACTTTTCTTTTTAAAGAACTTCCTAAAGATTTACCACCAAAAATAAAAGAAGGATTAACTTTTGGAGCTTTGAAATTAAATGAAGAATGTATCGGAACAAGAGAAAATGACCTTTCAGAAACTCTTTGTCTTGGAGAAATTTTACTTCTCTGAATCGTCCTTGTTCTTTGAAGTGTTTTAGTTCTTTGTGCGACTCTATTATTTTGAAGTAATAAACTTCTTCCAAATAGATTTTCAAACTGAAGATTTCCTAAAAGAGAAAATTGTGAGTTTCTTTGAGATGATTTTGGAGTTTGAATTGTAATTTGTTTTTTCTTTTGAATATTCTTTGGAATTTGAATTTTTCTAATTGGTTTAAAGATTTGTCTTTCTATTCCTCTATTACCTCCTCCGAATAGGTTTCTTGGAATCTCTATGAGTGGTTGTGTTTTGGGATTAAAGTTTTTTAAATTAAAAGAAGATTGAAATTGGAAAGGGGATTGAAACTTAGGAGTTCCAAATATAACCTGTTTATTTACTTGCGGATAATTTCTACTTGGAGCGAAGAGTCCGACATTTGGGATATTTGAAGGAGATTTCAAAAGACTTTTAAAACTTGTAGGAACGCCAACTCCAAAACTTTTTAATTCTTTTAATAGTTCTCCTTTAGTAACTCCATTCATCTCTTGACCTATTTTATAATTTTTACCAATAATTTTATTTACAAATTTTAAATCTTTAGATGTTACTTTACTTGTAGATTTTTTCTGAGAGAATATTTTTAATTCTTTCTTTATCTCTTCATTATTGAAAGAAGATTTTGGAAGAATTCCCTTTTCAGAACTTCCTTTAATATAATAACTTGGATTATTTTCTTCTTGATTTTTTAAAAAACTTATCTCATTAGATTTGAACTTGGGAAGTCTTGGTTCAAATAAAAGAGGTCTTGAATTTTTTGGAAATAGATTTGAAATTCCCCTATATCCTCCTCTTCCACTCATATATCCAGAAATAGAAACTTTTGGAGAATTAAGAGAAAAAGAAAGAGGTTGTTCTTTAAAAAAGTTTTCAGTCTTTCTTAACTTAGGTTTTCCTCTTATAAATAACGAGTTTTTCTTTACTTTAAATTTTCCTTTTAAAGAACCTCTAATTCCTTTATTATATTCTTCCATAGAGAATTTTCCTCTTTTTCCTCTAAAGTTTCTCTCGATTAATTGTTTTGAAATTGGAGTTGATTCTCCTTTTGAAAAAGAAATCTTTATATTTCCTTTTGAAACTTTAAGTCCTTCTAAATTCTTTAGGGGAAATCCTGCATTTATTTCTCCCTTAGTTGAAATCCCCCTTATCAAATTTTGATTTCCAAAATGAATAATCTTTGAACCAACTCCAACATTTCCTTCTAATTTAGACATTCCTCCTACAACAGAAAAATCTGAATTTCCTTTTTTCTCTACATATAACAAAGTCTTTTCAAAAGAATTTCCATTTGAAGCCCTTATTGGAGTTTCTTTTACTAATAAATAAATATCTGGTTTATCTGTGCTAAATAAATGAACATTACTATATTTAACATTAGGATTTAAAAGAGAATCTATATTTTTAGAAATTGCTGAAGAACGAATTGAAGAAAGACCCCCTTTAATCATCAAACTACTTAAGGCAGTTTCTAATAAACCAGAACCTATTTTTTTAATATTTCCTGTCTGTATTCCTTGAATTGTTTTATGCCCTCCTGAAAAAGCACCTAATCCTCCAAGTCCTACTGCAATAGGAGAAGAAACAATTGCCCCTCCAGCCTCAGTTAATGAAGAAAGAATTTTTGGTAGATTAACAACTGGTTTCAAAGAAGAATTATATTTCTTCCAAAATTCTTGATTAATTTGAATATTCTTATTAGAAGATAAATCTCCCTTTATTTTATTCTTAAATTTATTTTTATATTGTCTCTGAAAATTAGATGAATATTCTTGATTTCTTTTTTTCATTCTTATTTGATATTTTTTAATTAAACTATTTTCTACACTAACATTATTCGCATTGTTGATTAAACTTTGGGTCTTAGAAAAATCTTCTTGTGCTCTTTTCTGATAAATTGGAAGAAGGGTATTTTTTAAATCATTTGCAATTCTTTTTGATGTTTTCTGAACTTGTAATCCAATTAACTTTCCTTCAGTAGTTTGTAAAATTGGATTATTTTTTATTTGAATTTGATAATTCTGTGCAACGGTTTTATTAGTTAATTCTCCTTTCTTATTTATATAAGTATAATCTCCTTTTCTTGGAACAAGATTTTTAGTCGATGAAAAAATATTAGTTAAAAATGAACCGACCTCTTTTAAAGGATTACCTGAAAAAGAATGTTGTGCTTGAGTTTGATATCCTGAAGGAATGGAAAATGTTTGTTCATTTTTGAAGGCATTAATAATCCCTCTTCTAATTGATGGAGCTGGTGTCCTAACAGGATAATTGAAAGAAGGATTATTATTTAATCCTATATGTGCTGGTTGATATCTTCCAATAACTTTTTTAGAATTGGGGGTAGCAAAAACATTTAAAAATTTTTTGGGTTGTAATGGATTTAGATAACCAGAATTATATTCTTTTTTAATAAATCTTTCTCCTGAGGAAATTAAATTTTCTCCAAATCTTAAAGGGGATATTTTTATGGGATTATGAATAATTGGAGTTGATTTAAGGGGGTGATGAATAATTGGAGTTAATTTAATTGGACTTGATTTAAGGGGGTGATGAATAATTGGATTTGAATAACTTGATGAACCTCCACCTCCATAATTTCTATTTGAAGAACCAGATGAAGAAGATGAACCTCCTGAATATCCTCCGGGATTAAATGAGGACTTTGGATAATTTGAGACCTTTGATTTAGGAGGTTTAGAATATCCACCCGGATTAAATGAGGACTTTGGATAATTTGAAACCTTTGATTGAGGAGGACTTCCTCCAGAAGATGAACCTGAACTTTCTTTATTCTTTGAACCTCCTGAATCGCTTCCTCCACCGCCAAACCAACTTACAGGATTCCACCAACTCATTAATTAATTACCTCTGCCATATTTTTATACAAATAGAAAAGTATATAAACTTAATTGAAGACATTATATAAATGAATATTTTAAATAGACTTAATAAAAGACCTATGACAACTATTTTAATATCAAGAGAATTAGCTTCACAATTAATTAAATTAAAAGAACCCGGAATAACTTATTCTAAAGTGATTGAAAAACTTTTAGAATTTTGGATAAACTCTCAGGATAAAATAAATGATTGAACCAATAGAATCTTCAAGGTATATTATCGATGAAAAAAGACTCGATACAATTAATAAACTTTTAGATTTGTGCGTAGAATTTAGTTTAGATATCAATTTTAGAATGATGGAAAATTGGTTAATAACTTTGAGAACTTTAAATCGTGAAATAAGTTTTTTTTATTCTTCTGACGAAAAGAAAGAAGTTAAAGAAATATTTAAAAGTATAAATGAAATAAGAAACAAAGAAAGTAGAGAACCAAAAGATAAAACAGATTATTTCAAATTTATTGAAAAACTTGATACTTATTTAAAAAGTGTCTTACATAATCATAAAATATTATTTGGGGGAATAAAATGAGATATTCTAATCCTGAAGGTGGAAGAACTCGGTCTAAATATAATGAAGCCTTGACTGAAGATGAAATCATAATGAACCAAATTCAAAGATGTATTCAGAAAGGTTCGGTCGAATGGTCTGGGGGATATTGGAAAGAATCTCGGTCTGCGGATGGTGTAGTTGATAGATATTACGTTCCTTCTACGACAGAAGTTTTTTGTAATTCTGTTTTAATGTTAAAAATTCTTCTTAGGTCTCATTTCAAAGAAGAAATAAAGGAAGAAGTTTCTAAGATTGAGAAAAGTTTAAATAATTTTGAAGAAGGAAATAAAGAAAAGATAAAGGAATCTATTAAACTCTTAGAAGTTCTTTTAAAACATCAAAAAATGGATAATTTCGGAGCTGAAGAAGAAACTGAAGAAGTAATTGAGGCATAATTAAAAAAATGGACTTAATTAAAGTTAAAAAAGAAGTAAAGAAGAAGTCTGCCTTTGTTTCTTATGTTCAAAATAGAGTTCTTAAAAGAAATAAAAATTTTATTATGGTTGTTGTAGGTGCGACTGGTTCAGGAAAGAGTTATGCTTGTATGAAATTAGGTGAAGCTTTAGACTCGACTTTTAATATTGATAGGGTTTGTTTTAAAACTCTGGAATTTATTAATCTTGTTAAAACCTTAACAAAATCAAATGATAAAGAAAATTATAGAGGAAAAGTAATTCTTTGGGATGAATTGGGAGTGGAACAAAATTCAAGAGAGTTTATGAGCCTTTCAAATAGAGTTATAAATTATTTTTTTCAAACATCAAGACATTTAAATTTAATAGTTCTTATGACCGTTCCTTTAATAACATTTGTAGATATATCTACACGTCAACTTGCTCACGCAATGGGAGAAATGGGAGGGATTAATTTTTCAAATAATTCTTCTAAGATGATAACAAAATTCAATCAAACAAATGTTATGACTGCAAAAACTTATAAAAAATTTCTGCGAGTATATGAAGATGGAAAATGGAAAGTCGTAAGACATTTAGTTTTAGGACTCCCCTCTAAAAAATTATTAAAAGCTTATGAGATAAAAAAGAAAAAATACACTTCTTCTTTATATTCGGACATAATAGAAAGATTGGAAGAAAAAGATAAACCCAAGAATGAGAAGAAACCATTAACAGAATTACAAAAACGGATTTTAGAAATTTGGGAAGGAGGGGAAACGAGATTAACAGAAATCTCAAAAATAATCGGTATAAGACATCCAACACAGATAGGGAGGAATGTTAGATATCTAAGAAATAAAGGATATGAAATGGAAAAGAAAGAGATTGTTAAAAAAAAGAAAACGTTCGGAAACGTTCTTTTTGGGGGAGGAAAAAACGTAATTAAACCAAACAAAACATTAGAAGAAGAAAAAAATTTTTTAGAAAAAAAATCTTAAAATGATATTCAAAATACCAGAAATAATAACGGAAGAAGAACTTATGAAAGTTTTAAAGAGGAGTAAACCTCACCATAGGATGGCTTTTGTCTTAGGATTCTACGGAGCAATGAGAATCTCTGAGATTGTTGGCTTAAAAATAGAAGATATCAATCGAGAAACAAAGATAATAAGAATAAAACAGGGAAAAGGTTCTAAAGATAGAAATATCCCAATTCCGCCCCAAGCAGTCAGAGGAATAAGACAAATACCGATTAAATGTGGGATAAGGGCATTAGAAATAGCTTGGAAAGGAAAATCTAAAAAATTCTTGAAGAAAGATACCCATTTTCACATCCTAAGACACTCAGGAGCAACATATTATCTAAATGTGAAGCATTGGAGCACCAGACAGGTTCAACAACTCTTAGGGCACTCAAGAATCGCTACAACGGAGATTTACACACACGTCACACCCCAAGATTTAATAAATCAAATGTGGGATAACTAACTAAAATGGAAAAAGGTCAATTCTATTCTAATGAATATCAAAATAAGATTCAATTTTGGTTTAGAATTATAGTTTTAATTATTGTTCTTTTTCTTGTAGTGTATATAGTAGTGAATATTCAAAGTGTTAAACTTCTTGACAATAATCCTTGTAAGGTATGTATGAAAAAATTAGGGGGGTATTGTTTTACTCATCTTTCGACAAATTTTGGTTAAGTAAACAAGTTATACGAAAGAAAATAGACCCTATGAGACCCTTTCTTTCGTATAATGGCATAGAATACGAAAAGAAAAATTAAAAGGAAATGAGTCTTTTTCTTTCCTGTAAAAGAATTCTTCTATCGAATTTCAATTTAATTGGTTCAACATTAACTCTTTCGTTTCGTATTAGTTTTTTCATTAGGTTGAAATGTATTTTACAAAATGTTTTTTGATTAATTATCCCAGCACCCTTTTCTGAACATCCGGAAAATTTACATTTAAATTTCTCTATTTTAATTATATCTTCAAATCTCTTTTTCAATTTCCCCTCCAAAAAAATTTAATCTCACTAACTTCAAATTATCTTTATTTTTCAAAAAATCAAGAGCATTCCTTTTACACGAAAACTTTTCTATTATTTTTCCATTCTCATCTCGAATTAACCAAACCTCTTTTCCATACTCAAGAGAGGATTTCGTTTCTTGATTTTGATATTTCATAACTATTATATCGGGGGGAAAATTCTCCCCTTAATGTAATTAAAAAAAAAATAAATTATATAAAGTTTTCTAATCTCAATAACTTTTGAAAATTAGATAATTTCCATCAAGAACCGTTTCAATCTCTTTTCCTTCAAGGGCTTTCAAATTACTCGAATCAGTTCTTTCAAGAAAATTTGCAAGTGCTGAACCTTTCTGAATCTTTTCTTCAGAATCCAAATTATACCACAATCCAGAAGTTATCACATTTTTCTCTTTCAACTGTGCAACTGAAGAAATGACGATAGTTTCTTCTTTATCTTCGTGTTTCACAATACAATTCACTTTCTTATTCTTGTGATTTTCTTTTCCAACTTCTACAATTTCCACTTTCACAATCTTTACTTTTTTTGGTTTTAATAGAGTTTTTTCTTGTTCAATACTCCCAATTTCTTTTTCAAGTTCTTCTTGTGTTTCCATTTTTAGTTTTTACCTCCTTTCATATTTTCAAATTTCGGTCTTTTGATTTTTATTTGCGATTCGTCGATTATTTTTTGTAAGTCAAATTCTTGTCTCTTTGGAGTTATTAGTTTTTTCAAAACTTCTGCATTTGCTTCTGTTTGTTCGATTTCTCCCATTTTCATATTTTTCCAATTATTTTCTTTCATAATATATCTATGATTATATAGTTTATAAATGTTTCTATTTTGTCATTTTTTACAAAATATTGAAATACTAAAAAGCGAAAGAAATTAGATTACACTTTTGACACTTCTTTAGATATCATATAGAATAGTATATAATAGGTATATTTATATTCTCCTATATGGTTTTTAAAAGAAGTGTAATAAGTGTCTTTACCCTCGATAAGAGGTGTGACACTTTTGACACTTCTTTTTTTTTTTAGAAATATTCTGAAATAATTCTTACATTTTCCCAAATTCTTTCTTTTCCACCTTTTGCGATTAAATAGTTCGTATTTTTGGCAAGATTTCTGCCTAATTGCTCTTTGCTTAATCTTGGAACTTTCTTATTTTGACACCATTTTGAGTAGACCAAAAACATCATTTCCTTTGTTATTTTATTTCCATCTTCTTGAATCAAAACTTCTTCAACAAATGAAATGAGAGGATTATTTTGTCTATTCATAAGTTTTTTTATCTCTTTAGAATCTTTTTGATATGAAAATTTTCCTTTTTTTAATAATCTTTTCAATCCAATCAAAGACCAATTCAATAATCCACTCATTTCCTTTTCACTTGTTATAGATTCAAAAAGAAAATTATTTTGTTTATCTTCTTGTATCTGATTGTCGAAACAGAGAGGTATCCACCGTTCATAATAAGCATCATCGTTAATATCCTTTACATTGGGAATCATATTAGTTGCAAAGATATTTTTAGCATAAGTCACAAATTGGAAAGAATCCCCAAATTTATGTTCGGCTGTTATATATCCCCCTCCTGTTGCAATTTTAAAACCTCCCAAATCTTTTAAATCATCAGAAGATAGGTCATCATAGACATTAGAAAATTTATCTTTTAGGGAAGATAATGCAAATTTATCTTTGGATGCTATTCGATGTAGAGAAATTCCTGAAATATTTTTCTCACCTAAAAATTTAATTAAAATATTCAATAAAACCGTTTTTCCTGTGTTTTTCTCTCCGAAAAGAATTATTGCTTTTTTTATAAAATATCTTCTATATAAACAGAAACCGAACCATTCTTGAATAACTGGTAAGTCTTCAGGGTAACACACCTCTTCAAAGAATTTTAATATTTTTTCGATTTTTTCTTCAGGGTTGTAATTGATTGGGATTCTATTTTTGAAATAATATTTTGAATCAAATATTTTAAGTTTATTTTCTTTCAAATCAAACAACCCATTTTTTAAGCAAATTAAATTTATTGGTATATTATTAAAATCATCAATATCTATGGCAGTTTTTCTTTTAATTTTCTCGATTATCTCTTTTGAGATGTAATTAGAACAATTTTCGCCCAAAATTTCCTCGGTTTTTGTTTTGATTAATTCCCTTCCTCTCAGAGTATAGATTCCATCTTCAAATAAGAAAATTGTTTCATCCCTTTTCCCATATATAGTTTTAAAAACAAATTTTGTTAATAAATAATCAACGACTTTTGTAACTAATACTTTATCTTTATTCCTTTTATCTCCCTCTTCAAAATTTTCTTCTTCAGGAATATCTTCATTCTCAATTTTTACGTATTCATTAAGAACTTTGATTATTCCATTTCTTTTTTTCTTTTTTTGAAATTCAAGAACTTGAAATTCAAATAATCTTTCCATATCTTCTTTTTTCCCTTGAGAGAATATCCTTTCCATATCTTTTTTTGAGATAAAACAAGAATTATTCATCTTTCACCTCGTCAGCAGAAATTATCAATTCTTTTTTATACTGCATCTTTTCTGAAAATCTATCTTTGAAAGCGATGGAGTCTTCATCCACAGAGATAATTGTACAAGTGTAAGTTAGAATTTTTCCAAGAACATCTATTCTGAGAATATATTTACACCCTATTTTGAATTCCATTTTTGTTCTGTTTTATTTATCATTTTGTTTTTTTGAAATCGGTGAAGAGGATAAATCAAAGAAAGGTGAAAAACTAAGATTTTTTCACCGATTTCAAATAATATAATATTTTTATATTTATAAATATTTCTATTAATTTTCTAATAGTCAAAAAATATTAAGTCAAATAGAAACATTTATAAACTATATAATCAATAAAATAATATGAAAAAAACAATAGAAAAAAGATATATTCCAACACCTCAATATATTTTATCATTTTTTGATTTTCAAATAAATGAAGAGGAAAACCACAGATGAGATATAGAAGAATAAGAAAATGGGGAAACTCTTGGGTAATAATTCTCACGTCTTCCGATGCAAAAGATTTTCAAATTTATGATTCAGAAATAGATATAGAAAGTTCTCTCCTTAGATTTCAAAAAGAGAGAAAAAGAAAGGTGATAAATATTCCAGAAAAGAAATTAGAGGGGGTTCTATAACAATGAATATTTTTCAAAAGATTGGAGATTATATTGAAACAAAAAAGAAATTAAGAAAAAGTTTTGAAAATAAATATTGGAAACTTTCATCCACTGAAAGAATAGAATATGACTTGAAAAAAGAGGAGATAGAATCAACTCTTCCATTATTATCCCTTTTCATTGCGAAAATATCTTTTAGTATCCTAATTTTATTGATTTTTACGTCTATTTTATTTCCGAAAGATATATCTACAATTCAAATATTATTCAAAAGATTATTACACCTCTCTTTTGTGATGTTCTTTATCTTTTTGATAGGAGATATTTTAATATTCTTTGAATCTCTCATTTTTTTTCCAAAATTAAAACAAATCCAAAAAAGATTTGGATTAATTTCAAAAAGAGAGAAAACAGGAGAAACAGAAAGATGAATAATAAGGAAATTAAAAGATGATAGAGACTTTTCTGACTATTCCAATTCCTCGTTGGTTCTCCGCCTTTTTATTGGTCGCTCTGATTGGAATGTTAATCTATATTTTGAAATATAAAATAAAATGAACACAGAAACACAAAGAAGATTATACGAAACAATACTTGCTATGGAAAGAAGAATAAAAAAGAATTTAATGACAACAGAAAATGCAGAAGAATTAATTAGAGATGCTGAAAAATTATTATCCCAATCAGAAGAAATCAGAGAATCCAGAGACAAATGGAAAAAGAAATATGAGGAATTAAAAAAGCTACTATGAATAATGTAAAATGTAAAATATGTGGATTGAAAGGTCATTATAATAATACAATTATCACAGAATTTTGGGCATCAAGATTTTTAGAAATTCACATAAACAAAAGCAAAGATTGGATATATTCAAAAAATATTCATTATATTTGTAGGAAATGCCTTGTTGCTATACTTGATTCTCTAAAATTTGAATCATACAGAATTGAGGATTTATATAAACCACAAATTAAACAAAATGAAAATAGAAAAAATTAAATTTGGGGATAAAGTAAGAGATAAAGTAAGTGGTTTTGTAGGTATAGTAGTGGCTAAAACAGAATTTATTAATGGTTGTATTCAGTGGAATGTAATGCCGAAAGCAGGAAAAGACGGAAAGATGCCAGAAGAAATAGGAATTGATGAGGGAAGTTTGGAAGTAATTATTACGAAAATAAAGAAAATAAAGAAAAAAGATACAGGTGGAAGAATTACAAGAAATTTATGTAGGAGGAATTTTTAAGATGAATAAAATACAAAAAATAATAAAAAAAAATAATCTGATAATGCCAAAAGAAGTAACGAAAAAGCATGATAAGGATGGCTCACATATTCATAGTCAGCAGAAAACAATCAGATGTGATAACTTCAATTCAGAGCGAGAGTATGCTGACTATTATTCAATTAAAAATAGAAGATTTAAAAAATGAATGAAATAAACAAAATAATAAAACAGAATAATCTGATAATTCCAGAAAAAGAAGGAACGGAAAAGTATGATAATGATGGAAATTTAATTTGGAGAAAATTCCCAGATGGAAACATATATGAATACAGATACAAAGATGGAAACTTAGTTTGGAAAAAAGACCCAGATGGAGACATATGGGAATATCGATACAAGGATGGAAATAAAGTTTGGGAAAAATATCCAAGTGGAAAAATATGTGAATACAGATATAAAGATGGAAACCTAATCTGGGAAAAATATCCAAACGGAGACATATATGAATACAGATACAAAGATGGAAACCTAATCTGGGAAAAATATCCAGATGGCAGGATTTGGGAATATCAATACAAAGATGGAAATTTAGTCTGGGTAAAAGACCCAGATGGGACTGAATGTTGGTATGAAGACGATGATGTTTTAAAATTGGAAAATGGAAAATATTATTTAAATGGAAAATTATTGGAGAAGAAAAAATGAATAAAATACAAAAAATAATAAAAGAAAACAATCTGATAATTCCAGAAGACATAACTAAAAAGTATGATAAGGATGGAAACTTAATTTGGGAAAAATCTCCAAACGGAGACATCTGGAAATATCGATATAAAGACAATAAATTAGTCTGGGAAAAATCTCCAAACGGAGACATCTGGAAATATCGATATAAAGACAATAAATTAGTCTGGCAAAAATCTCCAAACGGAGAAGAATATTGGCGTGAAGACGATGATGTTTT
>VAOW01014515.1_pt1 | contig 15812 bp, 16 predicted proteins | sample 3393921 | NCBI WGS metagenome assembly VAOW01 (sample SAMN08290428, study PRJNA428436) | hydrothermal vent metagenome | isolation source: Deep-sea hydrothermal vent chimney | place: Indian Ocean: Southwest Indian Ridge | depth 2742 m m | reverse complement strand
GAATTAGATGACAAAGGTAAAATATTCTATGGAAAAAAGGGAGGAAGCCGCGGGAATAAAACGTCAGGGCAAACACGTCGTTTTTTATTTCTATTTCGCACAAACCGGAATTATTAAGACCTTACACACAATCAACAGGTTGGTTCAACCGAACTTTAAATCCTATAATGCTTGTAAACGTATTTTATTCAATATTTCTTGTCCCTATTTTGTATATAATGCCAAACAACAGACCACCTGACGGTTGGTTTCTAAATTAAACTAAACGGGTCAATACGTGATTCCCTTAAATTACTACGAAATTCCCCCAAAAAAGGCTGTGAAATATTCACCGGCCAATAATTTTAGGTAATTTCGGGCTTAGAAATAAAAATGCGTTTAACCTTTAAAAAAATCTAAAATGGCAAATTACGAACAGCAGGTCAATGACTTTATGGCTAAGGTCATTGCCAAAAATCCCGGCGAAGTTGAATTTCATCAAGCCGTTCATGAAGTAGTGGAATCTCTGGTTCCGTTTATCGAAGAAAACCCGCAATACAAAGAGGCCAAAATCCTCGACAGAATGATTGAACCCGAACGCGTTCTCATGTTTCGTGTTCCATGGTTAGACGACAAAGGAAACGTCCAAATCAACCGTGGTTTCCGTATCGAAATGAACAGCGCTATTGGCCCATACAAAGGAGGCTTACGTTTCCACCCCACAGTCAATCTTGGTATTTTGAAATTCCTTGCCTTTGAACAAGTTCTCAAAAATTCACTGACAACCCTGCCTATGGGTGGTGGAAAAGGCGGTTCTGATTTTGATCCCAAAGGAAAATCAGATAATGAAGTCATGCGTTTCTGTCAAAGCTTTATGACTGAGTTACAGCGACATATAGGACCTGATACGGACGTTCCTGCCGGTGATATTGGTGTCGGCGGGCGTGAAATAGGATTCCTTTTCGGACAGTACAAAAGGTTAAGAAATGAATTTACCGGCGTACTCACCGGGAAAGGCCTCGGATGGGGTGGCTCTTTGATTCGCCCCGAAGCCACCGGATATGGTGCCACCTACTTTGCCAACGAAATGCTGGCCACCAAAGGCGAAACCTTCGAAGGTAAAACCGTGGTAGTTTCCGGTTCCGGAAATGTAGCCCAGTATGCTACTCAAAAAGTTACCCAACTCGGCGGGAAAGTGGTTACCCTCTCCGACTCCTCGGGATACATCCATGATCCCGATGGTATTGACGCAGAAAAGCTGGCCTTTGTACTCGACCTGAAAAACGTAAAACGCGGCCGCATCAAAGAATATGCCGACAAATATGGTGTTGAGTACCATACCGGAGAACGTCCGTGGGACGTAAAATGCGATGTGGCCATGCCTTGTGCCACACAAAATGAAATTAGTGAAGACGATGCCCGCAAACTGGTGGCCAATGGCTGTATTGCCGTAAGTGAAGGCGCCAACATGCCTTCTACTCCGGAAGCAATTATGGTCTTCCATGAACATAAGATACTCTTTGCCCCTGGTAAAGCAGCCAATGCAGGCGGAGTGGCCGTTTCAGGTCTTGAAATGAGCCAAAATTCCCTGCGCCTGAGCTGGACACGCGAAGAGGTGGATAGCCGGCTCCATCAAATTATGAAAGATATCCACTCTACCTGTGTCAAATATGGTACCGAAGGTGATTATGTAAATTATGTGGAAGGTGCAAACATTGGTGGATTTGTAAAAGTTGCCGATGCTATGCTTGCCCAGGGACTTGTATAATTTTTATTACAGCTTATCGTTCAGGTCGCATTCGTCAGGGATGCGACCTTTTTTATGTTCCGTCCGGACCATCACTTCTCCACCTTTTTAAATAGCTCGCGCAAGCAATCTCTTTTAAAACAAAACCAGGGAGTATTGTACATATAATTCAGATACTCCATTCCAAATTTGCGGATAGCTTCCGGCTCTTCCATCCACTTAATCAACAACAGTATTAAAATGGTTTCAACAGGAGCAATTATTAACACAAAAGAGGGTGAGCCGGCTAAAAAAGCAAAGGCAAACGGGAAAAACAGCAACCCCAAATGCATGGGGTGACGCATGTAGCGGTAAACGCCCTCTTTCACCAGTCGATTGGTTTCCATCCGTGGAAGCTCCCCTTCTCTGCCATATTTGGCCAACGTACGACCGGTATTACGGCTCACGATCATAACCAGTCTCAGAAGCCCCAACCCAATCAGAAAATTAGCCACATGAAACCATAAACTCCCGTAAACAGCAGGAAAAAGAATCCTGTCCAGCGTGAGACCTCCCCAAATGCCTCCGGCCAGAAAAACGAGCCACATCAGCATACGCGCCATTACTTTCATGTGTAAAAATTTTAAATGTCAAAATTAGGAATTTTATCTTAAAATTTGGGTGTCCGATAAGAGCCTTTGCATAAAACACAGGGAATAATCAAACCGGAATATCACAACAATACTCTTTAGGTAAGTATTTCATTTCTAACACCTTAAGGAGACTCATTTATAAATTCTCATTTTATCAAGTGCTCGCTGATATCTTTTTGCATTGATTTGATGCTCACGGTTGGTTTCTGAGAAAACATGGTAACCAGACAAATCACTCTTTGCAGTGAAATACAGATAATGAGTTTTGTCATAGTTGAGTACCGCATCGATGGATGAGATTGAAGGAATACAAATGGGTCCGGGAGGCAATCCTCTGTGCCGGTATGTATTATATGGCGAATTGACTTTCTTTTGCACATCCAAAACCCGGTGTATTTTGGGGTTGCCGAGGGCATAAATCACCGTCGGGTCGGCCTGCAAACGCCATCCATCATGAAGCCGGTTTATGTAAACGCTGGCAATACGGGGCTTTTCACTATTTTTATTGGTTTCCTTTTCCACAATGGAAGCGAGAATCATCACCTGAGTGGGCGTCAAACCGGCAGCTTGTGCTTTCTTGAGGCGGCTGGCATTCCAGAACTTTCTATATTCCCGAATCATCCTTTCGACAAATTCCTTTGCTGTGGTATTCCAATAAAATCGATATGTATTGGGAATAAACAGGGTGGATACAGGAACCGTATCAACACCAGCTTTTGCCAGGGTACTGCTGTCATTCAGAAAATTGACAATATCTGCCGAATCAGCCTCTATTTGTTTCCCCACTTTCCCGGCTAACTGATAAATATCACGAACATTATTAAAAGTAACATTGACAGGCACCTGCTTGCCTGCACGCAGCATGTCAACCAACTGGTTATTAGTCATGCCGTTGACAAGAATATAACGGCCTGGTTTTATCAATTCCGGCAATTTCTTCTTTTGTGCCCACCATTCAAAATCTTTCCGGTGTACCACAAGGCCTTTCGAGTAAAGAATCTCTTTAAGCTGACCGAAATCAGAACCTGTGGGAATATAAATGCTTACCTCTTTATCATTCGATGTCCAGACATTAGGTGCATTTATCACCTGATAAAGAAAATATCCAAACCCTACAGACAGGAGCACGAGAATAAATAAAAACCAAAGCACAAATCTGTGAAACCGGGTGTGTCTTTTCATTGGCCGTCCATATTTTGAATGATAATATGTCATAGCGCCATCATATTATTTTTTCCTTAAATTTTTTTCGATACGTTGCAAAAGGTATTCATCGATCCACTTTCCGTTAATTCTGTTCCATTCTTTTTTCACTCCCACAACCTCAAATCCCCGGCTTTTAAAAAGCCTGAAACTTGCCTCATTTCCTTTTTCAATATTACAATAAAGCTGGTGCAAATTTAGAACATTAAATCCGTAATTCACCAGGATATCCAGGGCTGTGCCAGCAAACGATTTTCCGCGATAGCTTTCAAGAAGTACAATGCCGACACCTCCCCTGCGATTTACGGCATCCAATGCAAAAAGATCAACCGTACCTATTGTTGTACTGTTATTATTCTCAGTATATTCGATAACAAGTCGCACCTGTCCGGCAGCAAACGGCTTCTGTTTGTTTGCAGAAAAAACATATTGTTCCAAATCAAAACGGGCAAAAGGCACCACTGTTTGCGAAATATGCCAAAGTTTCATGTCATTCTCCAAATCAAGGAGAAAATCAATATCCTGAGGTTCGGGAGCCCTTAATCTTATGGTATCTTTTTGTAACATGAGAGCGCAAAATTGCATATTTCCTTTGAATTAAACATCTTTTTTGTCGTTTTCTTTTCCATCACTGAAAAAAAACAGCCAAAACTTTCGGCATTTCTGACATTCTACCGTAGGCATGGCTTTGACACAAACTTAGGGAATATTTACAAATTTTTTATCTGCTACTTGCTTTTTTTTCACCGGATTACTCTATCTTAGCTACCTAATATCATCGCAGGCAGAATATTAGCTTTCGTAACAGGCATGATTCTTGCTATACCTATTTTGACCGTCATTTAAGGTGATCGCGCATCGGTTTATGAGTCATATGTGCGTGATTAAGTTCTTAACACAACGACTGTAAGTTTAACTTTTTTAACAGAAAGAGCGTAACTTTTTTTGTTAAAGAAACTATAATGAAATAAAATTGAATGTTTAATCTTAAAAATTTAATCCCATGAGCAACAATAATTCACATTCAGGATTTGCATTTTTTTCAGGCATGGTCATTGGCGCTGCTTTCGGAGCCATTGTCGGTTTGCTGTATGCACCCGAATCCGGAGAAAAAACACGAAAAAAAGTAGCTGACAAAACCAAAGAATTGTCCGATGAACTGCTGGACCAGTTTGATGATTTAAAAGAAAGCGTCAACAATATTCTGGAAGATGTAAAACAGACAGGTTCCGAATTGGTAGAAGATTTTAAAAAAACCGGCTCTGAAGTTCTCGATGATGTTAAAAAAACCGGAACCAGTGTTATTGAAGATGTCAAAAAAGCTTCTCAGGTCTGATCTATTTCAACGCAGATAAAAACAACCAATCATTCGAAATAACACCGGATGATTGGTTTTAATTTATTACCAAATGAAAAAAGGGAAAAAGCATACGGGGAATTCGGATTTCAGACAGCCCATCAGCGAACTGATTGATGAACTCAAGACTTACGTAAACCTTCAGTTAGAATACAATAAAGCAGCCTATCGAAAAAAGTCTGCTGAGCTTCTGGGTCAATTGATTTTATATATGATACTGTTTGGTGTTCTTGTCTTTGTCTTTATGTTTTTATCCTTTGCCTTTGTCAACTGGTATGCTGCACAGGGAGGGACACGTATGGACGGATTCCTGTTGGTTACGGCTTTTTATATTTTTATTGCTCTGATAATTTATGCTTTCAAAGAGTCACTTATCTTCTCAACATTACGTAAAATTCTCGGGAAAAACCTTTCCAGCACCAAGGAGAAACAGTTTCTCGGCGGAACAAGTTTTTCCAATGAAAAAATGACGGATAAATATCTGGAATATCTGAAAGATCAAAACAGAAAACAGGAAAACAGTATTAAATATCAGTTTAAAACCGTCGGCGAGGCTTTCAACATGATGAACATGGCCAAAGTAATGATAAACTCAGGCATTCAGGCATTTGTAACCACATCCAATATTATCCGCTCAGCCTATCGACTAACCAAACGTCTGAGAACAAAAAACAGGAAGAAATTGGATAACTAACTCCTTCCTGTTTCTATATTACCCGGTGTATCCAAAAGCCTATATGGTCATAATGTCTTTCTCCTTCACTTCAAAAAGCGCCTCTATTTTACCAACATATTTATCCGTTAATTTCTGAATCTCGTCAAGCAGATGCTTAACATCATCTTCCGGGATATTTTCTTTTTCCAGTTTTTTAGCATCATCGTTAGCGCCACGACGGACATTCCGGATAGCCACCTTGGCATCCTCCGCTACCTGCTTTGCTTTCTTTACCAAATCAAGCCGTCGCTCTTCCGTAAGCGGAGGGACGTTAATACGAAGATTATCGCCCTCGTTGATAGGATTGAACCCCAGGTTGGCATTCATAATCGCCTTTTTAATGTCATGGATTGTACTTTTATCAAACGGCTGAATAACAATAGAATGGGGGTCGGGAGTGTTAATATTAGCCGTTTGTTCAATTGGTGTCAGGGTTCCATAATACTCAACCCTTATACCACTCAGCATACCGGGATTTGCTTTACCCGCTCTGATTTTTTGGAACTCTTTTTCCAAATGTCCGATAGAATGTTCCATATTTTCTTTCGCTTCTTCCAAAACGAAAATTGCATCATCAGTCATAACGAAAATTTTTGCTGCACAAATTTATGAAAGATAAAAACACATCCGACAAAAAAAGTGTTAAATATAAAGTTGTTACGGATAGGCATAAATTTATATTTTTGTTCAAAACAAATTATCATGACAGAAGTATCGGTTGTCTCACTACAGGAATTATCGGTTTTTCAGAAAAACAAACTTGTTTTGGCCCATGTCAACTTTCGCGTTAAGCAGGGAGAGTTTGTTTATCTTATCGGGAAAACCGGAAGCGGAAAGTCGAGCCTGCTGCAAACAATTTTTGCTGAATTGCCGGCAGAAGCCGAACACTCAACGGTTTGCGGTTTTGATTTGAAGACATTGAGGAAGAAAGAGGTTCCGTTCCTACGGCGAAAAATGGGTATTATTTTTCAGGATTACCGGCTTCTTGAGGACAGAACTGTGGAAGACAACCTGCTTTTTGTGTTAAAATCAACAGGATGGAAAGATAAGAAAGCCATTAACAAGCGGATTATGGAAGTCATGTCGGATGTGGATTTAATAGCCAAGTTAAAAACCAGGCCACATCAACTCTCAGGTGGAGAGCAACAGCGTGTAGCCATTGCACGTGCCCTGCTGAACAGTCCCGAACTTATTTTGGCCGATGAGCCCACCGGTAACCTCGATCCGCAGACCTCCAACGAGATTATGCGCCTTCTTTTAAAAATTTGTCAGGAGGATCGTGCTGTCATTATGGCAACACACAACTATAACCTGATTCACAAATTTCCCGGCAGGGTGGTTAAATGTGAAGAAGGTAGTATTGTTGACTCAAACAATAAGCTCAATTAGTTTTTCCACATTGTTTCCATTCATATAGATGTTTTGCAGGTGAGCTTGCCGCTCAATTTTCATGGCTGCCGTAAAATCTTTTTTCATAAGTTCAACCAACTGAATTTTCATTTTAGAAATCTCGTCTGTCAACACGCATAACTTATCCAAATTACTTCCACTCAACATTTTATCGTTGGTAAGTACAAACCTTCCGTTGTAAAGTGCATTCAGAAGTTTTAGCTTTAATCCCGTAGCCTGACCGGTAAAGAAAATGTTCACGTGTGCATTTTTTATTAAATCGTTAAGCAGGTCATCGTCCGGGTTGGCAATCAGCTCGGCCGAAGGATGGGCAGCAACCAGCCTCCACAACAATGGTGGTGGATTGAGACCGGCAATCTTAAACGGTATTTTCGAATTCTTAAATACTTCATGCAACAGTGTTGTAACAGCATTGATATTTTCAGGTACCGACAGATTTCCGTGATAAAGCACATATTTTCCTCGCCCAATTAAGCTTCTTACTGCCGTAAAAGGGTGAAATGCAGGCATATAAACTACATTCTTATATTTTGCAGAAAAATAATCGTAATCCGTTTGGGAAATAGCGAGCAACAGGTCGGCTTTTGTTAGGATGCTTTCATATTTCTTCAGCTTGGCAGCTTCATTAAAAAAATAGTACTTTTTAAATAAATCTGTTTCAGCCCGCGAAAGATTACTGTAATATTCATGCTCGATATTGTGCATCCGTACAATAAGTTTCCGGCCTTTCAGTCTTCTTTCGTGCAAAAGCCCGGTGGTATGCAACCCTTCCATAAGAATAGGGTACTCATCTTTTAGCAAATTATTTACAAGATACGCCGAAATACGTGTTTCAATAATATAGGGATTGCTTTTAAAGAGATGCTTTTTGGAAATATCACGTTTGTAGTAATAAACCTTATGGAAAAGTTTCTCCAACTCCGGGGCCTTTTTCCTGCCATATTCAAAACAGTGCAAATGTACTTTTACGCCATGTTCGGTCAATACTTTGGCTTTGTAAAAAACATCGATTACTCCGCCATAATTTGCCGGATACGGAACGTCAAACGAAATGATATGTACATGAATATCAGACATATTTTGCATAAACTTTTTTTAATATTTTCGATTCATTTTCCCAGTTAAGTTCACTATCCGTTTTTTGTGTGTTTTGTTTCCATTGCATTAGTTTTTGGGGATGGGAAAAAATCTCATTTACTTTCCGGGCAATATGCTGCGGCTGATGGTCAGGAATAAAATCACCAACCTGATAAGTTTCTATAATTTTCCTTATCTCCACCAAATTGGAAGCCAAAACGGGAACTCCGGCATGAAGATAATCAAAAATCTTATTAGGAAGGCTAAACCGATAGTTAATGTTGGTGTCCTTGTCCAAAGACAGACCCAAATCGGCAGCAACAGTATATTGCATAAGCATTTTGTATGGTTGACGGGATTTAAACAACACTTTCTCCTCTATATGCAGTTGGCTCACCTTCTCTTTCAGTAAGCCGATAACATCACCGCTGCCAACAATCAGTAAAACAGCATTTTTGATAAACGGCATGGCTGCCACCATCTCCTCTGCTCCACGCTGGATATTTATTCCGGAGCCCTGTAAAATCATTATGTTTTTATCCTCGGGTAATCCCAGGGATGCCCTGCTTTTGGCCGTAACCTTTTCCATACGCAAAGGCACATTCCTGATAACAACCGGACGCAAACCATACTCGGTGGCATAGAGGTCGGCAATGGAATCATTTACCGTAAAAACGTCCTTCAGCCGGGGAAAAATCCATTGCTCCATTAGTTTCCAGATTTTCCGTTTCATTTTGCTGTTCTGAAGCTCGGGAACACCGGTGAAATATTCATGGCTATCGTAAACCAAAGGAATATTTTTAAGTTGCGCCACAAGGTAATTGGGCAGCAGCGTATCGAGGTCGTTGGAAACGAGAAGACCGGCTTTTTGAAACAGCAGGTAAAAGAAAAGGCGTATCTGAAAACAAGCATAAAACCCGGGGCCTTTTTCAAACAGGAGCTTCATTCGGCGAACCGGATAATGACGGCCATCCACAGGCGGACTGTTGTGTAGTTTTCTGCCAATCAAAACAATGTCAAAACCCATTTCATGCAGCGACTCACAGACCTTCTTTACCCGCTGGTCGGTAACCAGATCATTAATAACCGAAACAATAACTTTTTTGCCCAAACCTATGGAGATTGAATTCCTCTTAAAAACAACGTTTTAAAGTATAAAAATTGCATTGATGGCAAAAATAAAGAAAGTGCCGTTTTGAAACATCATTTTCCAATAAAAAGATTACCCTAAACAGGTTAATCTCTATCTTTGGCCTCTAATTTAAGAACCATGAAAAAGCTTTATCGTATATTATCCTATGTTCTTCCTTACTGGAAACAGGTAATTTTAAATACGTTTTTTAATATCCTTACCATTGTTTTTTCCCTTTTTTCGCTTGCGCTGCTCATTCCGTTTCTGAATTTGCTTTTTGGCATTAACAAACTGATAACCGTCAGGCCTGCGCTGTATTTCAGCACACATTCCATGCTCAATTATCTGAACTACTACATCAGCCAGATTATTATTCATCACGGGAAAATTCAGGCGTTGGTTTTTATCTGTATTATCATTCTGGTTTCCTTTTTCTTTAAAAATATCGGCCGGTATTTTGCCATGTTTTTTATGACAACGGCACGGTCGGGAGCTATCCGCGGCATTCGCGACGACATTTACGCCAAGTTGCTTATTCAGCCACTTTCTTATTATACAAAAAACAAGAAAGGCGATTTAATCACCCGGATTACTTCCGATGTGCAAGAGGTGGAAATATCCATTCTAAACCAGATTGAATCACTCATTCGCGATCCTATCACCATTATTGCTTATCTCGCTTTTATGCTAAGCATGAGCCTGAGACTCAGTATTTTTATCTTGGTAATCCTGCCCATAACCGGGCTTATTATTGGACTGATTGGAAGGAATCTCCAAAAAAACTCCTTGATTTTACAAAACCGTTTTGCCGGGCTTATGGCGATTATCGAAGAGAGCATTTCGGGGTTGCGCGTCATAAAGGGTTTTAATGCCATATCTTATTTCAACCATCGGTTTGGAACTATGGATAAAGAGTATTGCCGTAAGCAGATTAGTGTTTACCGCCGCCGTGATCTTTCTTCGCCGCTTAGCGAATTTTTGTCGTCGCTTGTGATTGTTGTGATTTTATGGTTTGGCGGGCAGATGGTACTTTCACCACATCCCACTATTCAGGCTGCTGATTTCATCACTTTTATTGTGGTCTTTTCGCAGGTTATCCCGCCGTCAAAATCCTTATCACAGAGTTTTTTTAACATAAAAAAAGGACTTGCTTCTGCTGAACGTATTTTTGAAGTGCTGGATGCAGATGAAGTTATTGAAGAAAAACGAGATGCCATTGACATCGAATCATTTGAAAAAGAGATCAAATTTGAGAATGTCTTTTTCAAATACCAGAAACATTTCGTTATAAAAAATATTAACATACTCATTCCCAAAGGTAAAATGATTGCCGTTGTAGGTGAATCGGGTGGAGGAAAATCAACAATTGTGGATCTGTTACCGCGATTTTATGATACTACAAAAGGACGTATTCTGTTGGATGGACATGATATTAGAGATTATAAGATCAGTAAGTTACGAGGACTTATGGGAATTGTTTCACAGGATAGCATCCTGTTTAATGATACTGTCTTTAACAACATTGCCTTCGGAATGAGTAATGCTTCGCAAGAAGTTGTGGAAGAAGCGGCAAAAGTGGCCAATGCACATGATTTTATTATGAAGATGGAAGGCGGTTACCAGGCTAATGTGGGTGACAGGGGAATAAAACTCTCCGGCGGTCAACGCCAACGTATTAGCATTGCACGAGCCGTACTGGCCAATCCTGAGATATTAATTCTTGACGAAGCCACCTCTTCGCTGGATACCGCAGCAGAGCGGCTGGTACAGGATGCTCTTTCAAAGATTATGAAAAACAGAACCACGCTGGTGATTGCTCACCGGCTTTCCACCATCCGCGATGCCGATGAAATCATTGTAATGCAAAAGGGTGAAATTGTGGAACGTGGTCCCCACGATATCCTCATAAAACGAAACGGCATTTACAAAAGACTACAGGATTTGCAGTCGTTTAAATAGGGTCTGCTGAAAAACGCTTAAATTATTGATATATAAATTATTATATTGATTCTTAAAGATAAAAGTACATGGTTTCCCGGCAGTTTTATTAAAAACACATGCATTTATTATAGCCACAATTTCAAAATTTAAGCTGTTCGGCTGCACGCCATCTTTGTATCTTATTCAGTTCGAAGTATATGGATACATCTTCACTTCACAATATCCAAATCTGACGCACATCTGAGCTTTTCAGCAAACCCTAAATAATTCTTTAAAAGGAATCCATGTCCAAAAAGAAAGGCCATTCTCTTTCGGGAGAATGGCCTTTCTTATAAAAATCCGGATAAAACTATTTTTCATCCATAAAAGGATAGCGGTAATCGGTGGCCGGAATAAAAGTTTCCTTAATGGTACGCGGGCTTACCCAACGCATAAGGTTCAGGCTTGAACCAGCCTTGTCGTTGGTTCCGGAAGCACGTGAACCGCCAAATGGCTGTTGACCGACAACAGCGCCGGTGGGCTTATCGTTGATATAAAAGTTACCGGCGGCATTAACAAGCTTTTTCACAGCAAGATCGACAGCAAAACGGTCATCGGCAAAAATGGCTCCGGTAAGTGCGTAAGGCGAAGTACTGTCAAGGATATCAAGCGTCTCCTCATATTTCTCAGCATCGTAAACATAAAGAGTCAGCACAGGGCCAAACAGCTCTTCTTCCATGGTAACATAATGCGGATCCAGTGCACGAATAACCGTAGGCTCAATAAAATAGCCTTCCGATTTGTCATAGCCGCCACCCACAATAATTTTAGCATCGGCATCCTTTTTGGCATTGTCGATAAACACGGACAATTTGTCAAAGCTGGCTTCGTCAATTATGGCAGTCATGAAATTGGTAAAATCTTCGGGATTGCCCATTTTTATACTTTTCACCCGGGCTACCAGTTTTTCTTTCAATTCATCCCACATGGTATCGGGAATATAAGCACGGGAAGCAGCCGAACATTTCTGCCCCTGATATTCAAAAGCGCCTCTCACAAGAGCCGTTGCCACCTGATCTGCATGGGCCGATTTGTGTACCATCACAAAGTCTTTTCCACCGGTTTCTCCCACAATACGGGGATAGGTTTTGTATTTGGAAATATTGACACCAATGGTTTTCCAGATATGCTGAAAAACTCCGGTAGAACCGGTAAAATGGAAACCGGCAAAATCGGGATGTTCCATAACGGTTTTCCCGGCTACAGGCCCCGAAACAAATACGAGGTTGATAACGCCATCGGGCAAACCGGCTTCAACAAAAATATCCATGATAACTTTTGCAGAATAAACCTGCGTTCTGGAGCATTTCCAAACTACCACATTCCCCATCAAAGCAGGAGCACCCGGCAGGTTTCCGGCAATGGAGGTGAAATTAAAAGGGGTCAGGGCATACACAAAACCTTCTAACGGACGGTATTCCAGCCTGTTCCAGATACCTTTTGAAGAATTGGGCTGCTCGCTGTAAATTTCGGTCATATATTGCACGTTGAAGCGAAAAAAGTCGGCCAGTTCACAGGCAGCATCTATCTCGGCCTGAAAAGCGGTTTTCGACTGTGCCAGCATAGTGGCAGCATTGATTTTGGCGCGGTAAGGCCCGCTAATCAAATCGGCTACACGCAAAAAGATAGCTGCGCGCTGCTCCCAGGGCATATTGTGCCATGTTTTTCTTGCTTCAAGGGCAGCTTCAATGGCCATGGCTACATGTGAAGCATCACCTTTGTGGTAATAGCCCAATGTATGATTCAGTTCGTGGGGAGGATGAATAGCTTCTTTATCACCGGTGGTAACCGGTTTTCCGCCAATAAACATGGGAATTTCAATTTCCTCCGATTTCATTTTTACCAACATGGCTTTGAGCTCTGCACGCTCCGGCGAACCGGGTTTATAACTCAACACAGGCTCGTTATATGCTTTCGGAACACTCTCAAGATTGCTGTACATTGTATTAACTTTTAAGGTTTAACAGACTTAATTTATTGCATGCAAAAATAGGAATTATTTCGGCTCCGGACAGGCAAAAGCAAACATAATTTCTTTATTAATGTTTTCAAAAACAACAACCCTATCCTATTGATTTAAAACAAGCTGGCACATGTTTCGTATTAAGATTCTTTGGCGCTTTTTAACACCCGGAAGAGGATAAACTAAGATTTCCCGTATAGTTCAAACACGGTAATCTCTGGTGGGCAGTTAAAACGCAGCGGAATACCCGATACCCCCGCACCCGGGCTGGTGTAAACTTTCATTCCGTTTTGCTGCCAAAAGCCGCGCACACGCTCCCGTTTTCCTTTCTGGTGACTAATAATCGGAATACCACCCGGCAGGCAAATCTGTCCGCCGTGTGTATGCCCGCACAGGTAAAGTTTGTGATGATTTTCGGCGGCAACATCGCTGAGTTCGCTGGTATGCGACAAAGCAATAGAGAATTCTCCCGAATTATCCTCCAATGCGTGCATCGCCATATCCGTATAAAAATAAAAAGTATCATCGGTACCGGTAATGCGCAGACGCTGGTTTTCTTGTTCGATGTTAATGGTTTCGTTGAGCAAAAAGCGCATACCAAGTGGCTCAAGTAGTTCCACAATTTTGTACGTATCATGGTTTCCCAAAACTGCGAGAACACCGTATTCCGGATGAATAACCTCCAATAGTTTTTTCATTGCAGGAATAACCTGCATGAAACTCCCTGTGGTGTCCATTCTGAAATCACCCGTTATCACGCACAAATCAAAGTCAATAGGCTGGATTTTTCGGATGAGAATATTTTCCAACCCATCGATGGCACCGAAATGTAAATCACTTAAATGCAGAATTTTAAAACCGGTAAACGCCGGCGGCAAATCCTTAAATATCAATGTAACATTTTTAACTTTAATGTCTTTTGCATTGGCATATCCTTTTTTATACACACCGGTCAGTTTGAGCAAAAGCTGAAAAACCCACAACAGCCGCTTGAACAAAGTCCAGTTGCTTTTGCTCTTTTTCCCGCTGCGTTTGGATTTAAACCGGAAAGCTTCCATGGTGGCTCTTACCGAAGCCCAGAGGAGACGTGCCTCTTTCTCTTTTTGCCCAAGCGGATAGTTATGCATGGTATTTTTATTTTTTCGAAAATACAAAAATTGTGCAGAGGACATTCCGCATTTTATACAAAACAATTAAATACCGACATATAATTCATTTGGCAGTAATTAATTTGGTACTTTCGCCGGACAACCGTTACTTTGTAATGAGGAAAAAGTTTTTTTATATTCATTTTTGTAAGTAAAATCATTTTTCTCCGACTAAAAGTATGGTTATTATTAAAAATTATATTTCAACTTACCTGAAATGAAAAAAGTGAAAAGATGGAAAGTGCCGGACGATGCATCGGAGCTGTACGAAAACAGCGTATAATGGTAACTGCCGGTCATACAGATATTTATCCGAGCCGTTTTGAAGGAAAAGTTTGCGCCTTCGACAACAAATGTCTGCATCAGGTCTGAAAATATTCCTGACAAGGCAAACAACCGTCTCATCCCCTATGCCGTTCCGTGTTCAGGTAGTGTCATAATTATGCCGGTAAAACAAGAAAAGAAAAAAAGGAAATAACCCCATGGAAATAAAAATACAAACCTTAGATATCAGCCTGGCGGAAGCCGTCCGGACAGGTTTTTCAAAAAATCCCAAAAGCATATCTTCCATGTTTTTGTACGATGCCGAAGGCGACCGGCTTTTTCAGCAAATTATGAAAATGCCGGAATATTACATCACCCGTTGTGAAGAAGAAATTTTTCATATGCAGAAAGAGCAGATTTTGGAGAAAATGCGGGTATTTGAGGAACCGTTTAACTTACTGGAGTTTGGTGCGGGCGATGGAAGTAAAACCAAGATTTTGCTTCATTACCTCCTTGAAAATGGTGCCGATTTTACTTATTATCCGGTTGATATTTCCAAACATATTTTATCGGAACTTGCCTACAGCCTGCAGCAGGAGATACCGGTACTGAAAGTGCATCCCATGAATTTTGAATATTTCGATGCCATAAAAGAGACAGCCTATTTGAACAGCCGGCGGAACATTACCCTTTTTCTTGGTTCAAACATGGGGAACTTTACACGGGAACAGGCTGTTATTTTTTACAAAAATTTTGCCCGTGAGAGCAAAACCGGTGACCTTCTGTTAGTAGGTATCGACCGTCGCAAAGACCCGTATATCATAAGCCTGGCCTATGATGATCCGCACGGCATTACGGCTGCTTTTAACCTGAACCTGTTGCAACACATAAATCGCGAGCTGGGCGCCGACTTCGATATGGAAGCTTTCCGGCACTATACTTTTTACGAGCCGGTCAGCGGCGAAGTGCGCAGTTATCTCATCTCCTTAAAAAATCAGCAAGTTTATTTCGAAGCACTGGAAGAGCAATTTTTCTTTAAGAAAGATGAACTCATCCACACGGAAATCTCTAAAAAATACAGTCCGGAAGAAATAAAACTACTGGCCGAAGAAGCCGGATACAAAGTACTCCGACATTTTACGGACGAACGCCAATACTTTCTTGACAGCTTATGGGAAATCGGTTAGCATGCCGGAAAATATTTT
>VAOW01001104.1_pt1 | contig 15843 bp, 26 predicted proteins | sample 3393921 | NCBI WGS metagenome assembly VAOW01 (sample SAMN08290428, study PRJNA428436) | hydrothermal vent metagenome | isolation source: Deep-sea hydrothermal vent chimney | place: Indian Ocean: Southwest Indian Ridge | depth 2742 m m | reverse complement strand
CACTCGCATATTTTACTCAGAAAATCAATCAAGAAATCATACGCCCGTAAGGCAGCAAGATTACATAAAAAGGGTATTACAGAAAAGGAATTCAAACAAGCAATATGCAGCTATACAGGCTGGGCAAAACATTGTAATTCAATTAATCTTCAAAATAAATTAAATTATGAAAAAAGTACAATACGATCATCAGCCGCCTAAATTGGAAGCAGTCGGGAATGGCAGCTATCTCTATCGGTGGGGGATAGAGAAGGTTTCCCGCAAAAATGAAGATGGTTCCAGTACAGACTCTTGGGGGTGCTATGAAGTCATTGCATGGAAAAAAGAGCGTCGCGAAATAACAACAGCGGTGATTAATGCGCTGCGCGGGTCCGCCGATTATGAGGCAAAACTCATTAATGATTTCAATGCAGTTGTTGCCGGATTGCTGGATGCGAGCTACAAGCAACCGTATCTGGATTATATCCAAAAGCGGAATAAACTGAAAGCAGAAATTACAAACTATTTTGAAAGTCTATGAAGGCCTTTTCTGAATTAGGAATTAAGTCCCCTGATAACTTCTTCGTAGGAGAGAAAATCAAAATTGCAAAAATTCTGAACAGAAAAATTATTGTAAGAAATTTCAAAATTGAAAAGTCAAAATATCCAAAAAACAAATCGGGAAATGTTTTGACATTGCAGATTGAGATTAATAACGAGGATCACATCTTATTCACAGGCTCTGATTTTCTAATAAATCAGATAAATCAAATTAAAGAAGCGGATATGCCTTTTGAAACAATAATTGAAAAATCAGGTGAACATTTTGAATTCAAATAAATGGAATTAATAAGTCGACAAAAAACCCTGCAGCAAATGCGTCAGCGCGATTCAAGAGGAAAGCCTGTTCCATTTTCGTGTGCGGTTTGCAAACTCAACTATACTACCGGTACCGGCGGCGAACGATTGTATATATCGAAGGCTGTCTATTATCGTCAGAAACACATTGCAAAACCAAGATTGGCCGACAAAACAAGGCTCCCAAATCACGAGGAAAACGGAACAATCAACTTATTATTGATACCTTCTAATGAAATACGCACAGTGCATGTGCGACTTATTGAAAAATTTAACGGAATGACGGTTTATGATTAGTCCTAAAATTAAAATATCAGATGATGGGTCAACCGCTTTTTTATCAGGAGCGCAGGCAATAGTTTCTCTTCCTGAAATAGGAGCAAAAGAGAGTAAATTTTACTGGAAACCGGAGAATAATCAGAAAGATTGGGCATACTGGGGTGATGATGATAAGAGACCTCAGAACATTCTCGAAGCCTCGGGAAAAAATGTAGTGGCCAGCTCAGGACTTGAGTGGCTCATTAATGCATTTTACGGCGGCGGCCTCGTTACTTATCAACGAACTATCGAAAACGGAAAAGAACAACTTTTTCGCAAGGATTTTCAGGTATTTGAAGACTTCAAAGATGAGAACTTCTTTGATGAAATACTTGAACAACTTATCACAGACAGTATGTTTTTCGGTATGAAAATACCAGAATTCTACCTTGGACGTGGGAAATACGCAAAAAAAATCGTAAAGGTAAATGCCCTTGATGCATCATTTACGCGCTGGGGCAAGATGAACCCCGGCAACCGGAAAATAACCAAGCTCTATTATTCAGCCCAATTTCCGGAAGCAAAACCAGACGAAATAGATTTTTCTCCTGTATTCGATATCACAAAACCGTTTGTAAATCAAAAATTTGTACATCGCTCACGTTATGTCGGCCCGGGTCGTATATACTATCCGAAACGCCCATGGCACTCAATTATCGATAGCGGGTGGATAGACATCAGTAATAACATTCCAGGGGTGAAACAAAGTTTGTTAAAAAACGCAATGAGTATAAAATATCACATAAAAATTCCTAAAACTTACTGGTCAGATAAATACAAAAACTGGGACAGACTTACACCTGAAGATCAGAAAAAAATGCGTCAGGAAGAAATGTTACGAATGAATGATTTTCTGACCGGAAAAGAAAATGTGATGAAAACATTTTTTTCACATTTCGCAATCGACAGAATGGGTAAAGCTATCCCGGGCTGGGACATTATCAAAATTGATAACGCTATCACCGATGGCACACTCACAATAGACCAGGCAGAGGCTAACGCTATGATATTGTTTGCACTCAATCTCGACCCTACCCTGAAAGGCGCCGGCTTGCCGAACAACAAACAAAGTGCCGGGTCAGGCAGCGATAAGCGTGAAGCAAAAGAGATTTTTGTCAGCAATCTCGGTTTACAGCGCCGCCGGTTCCTCGATTGGATTTATTTTTTGAAAAAATACAACGACTGGCCCCGCGAAATGGAATTCGGATTTAAAGATACAATCTTAACTACGCTCGATAAGAACCCGACAGGAACACAAAAATCATTATCGTCATGACAGAAATTATACAATCCATAACCGACCTGAAAAAGCATATTGCAATCGATTTTATCGCCGGCTTCGATGTGTTGGAATTTGCCGTCGAAGACCGCGAACAGGAATTGAAGAAAAAATACATCGGCGATGCGTTGTGGGCTAACCTCATTAAATCTTATGATGGAACTTTTCAGGATGCAAACCCTGAAATTGTCACGCTTCATACGAAGGCGCTTTGGTATTGTCAACGTGTAGTTTCTAATTTTTCGTTGCTCGATTATATTCCTGAAGGGCAGCTTGATATTTCGGCAAACGGCATCCGGATAACCACGAGTGAAAATAAAAAAAACGCTTTCCCCTGGCAAATTAAAAATCTGGAAGATAAATACAGAACTACCGCTGAGCGCAACCTCGAACTTTTGCTGCAATTGTTCAATGAAAATCTACTGCTCTTCGTAGATTGGACATCCTCGCCGGCTTATGTGGCCAATAAAGGCAATTTGATCAACTCTGCTCGCGAATTCAATACATATATAAACATTAACAATTCACACCTGAAATTTCTGCGAATACTTCCGGTGATGAGCTACGTGGAAGATTTCTATATGCGCTCAGTACTCGGGGATGCGTTCTATGAAGAGTTGCTTGAGCGCATAAAAGACGGCGAGGATATGGATGCCCTGCCTGCCGATCCGACAGCCGCCGTTATCGCAGCCGAATATGACAATGTTTTTGCGCTCGTGAAAGGTGCAATAACACATTTTACCGGTTTTGAGGCATCAAACGAAATAGGATGTGATAAAGATTTGTGCGAGAAAAAAGCAGCACATTATATGCAGCGATTGATTGAATATCTTAACAATATAGCAAGTGCTACCTTGTTCAATAATTATTTCACAAGCTCGAAATATACCGCTCCGGTTGATGATATCCCCTACAAGGCCGGCGAGGGTATAGATAATTCACAATTTTCAGGCGTTTTTGGTGCCTTTTAAAAAATGAAAAATGAAAAAATTAATCAATTCAGATAAAACAGCAACATTTTTACTCCTGATTATATCAGTATTGTTAGGATTTCTCGTATTTATCGGTAAAGGGCAGTTAAATTCAACCAAAGTTTTAACAAAAGAATTCACGAAATTTCAAATCCAAACTATTAAATCAAATTCTAAGCTCGACAAAACCATTCAGTTATATCAGCAGCACGATAACAATCTGTATCAGTTAGAATTACATCCCACGACCCTACGTTCCGAAAAGAATGAAAAAGACATTATTAAAGTTAAAGCAGACGTTACAAACCTTAAATCTATACTGAAATGATAAGTATTTTACTTCTTCTGTTAGCAGGCATTGCCAATGCCTTTATGGACATCCTCAAAAATCAATGGAATAATAGCAAATGGCAAAAACTTTCCATAACAAACTATTGGTATCGCTTTGCCGGCCCCGAAGCATGGAAAAACAAATGGAAAAAAGGCACAACTGACATCCCCCGGTTTTTCCTCTCTTCCACAGCCCTCGTATTTTTGACAGATGCCTGGCATTTTTTTCAAATGTTATGGCGACTCTCTTTTACCTTCGCTATTGTATTTTATCATCCGATGGTGAATTGGTGGGCTGATTTTATTTTTCTGAGCATTGCCTATCTCGCAGCTTTCAATTTGTTTTACGAAAAAATATTACGAAAATGAAAAATTTTCTCATTGCATACAATCTAACATTGGGCGACGAAGGTGGCTATTCAAATGACACAGATGATAGAGGTGGCGAAACCTATAAAGGTATCTCCCGCAATAATTGGCCAAAATGGGAAGGTTGGAACCTGATTGATGTCTTTAAGCGAAAATTTCCTTTATCTCAGATTAACAAAGAAATGTCGGAAAATTCCATCTTACAGAATATGGTATTAAATTTTTATCTCCAAAATTATTGGATACCAATGAGTTTAGCGGCTTTCCCCGAACTAATAGCGTCTGAATTATTCGACACAGCCGTCAACCAGGGGAAAACAACTACAATTAAATATCTTCAAAAAGCGCTTAATAAGCTAAACCGAAATCAAGAAGATTATCAGGATTTGATTGAGGATGGGAAAATTGGGCAAAACACCATTAAAGCTTTCAAAAGCTATATGGCTACAGAGCGTTTTGCCTCACGAAATACAGCGAAACTTATCAAATGGCTATTAAAATGGCTAAACTACTACCAACTACAGAAATATGATCAGATAACTTACAAAGACCCGGCACAGGAAATATTTATTCCTGGTTGGACAGAACGGGCTTAAAAAAACAAAATTATGTGGCAATTATTAGGTAAAATTTTCGGAAGCAAAAAAATAGTCGACAGCGGAATTAGCGGTATTGATAAACTTTTCTATACAAATCAGGAAAAGGCAGATTATCATCTGAAATTCCTCGCAGCCTACGAACCATTCAAGCTTGCTCAGAGATTGCTCGCGCTACTGGTAGTAGGCGCATATATATTAGTATTTCTGCTCGCCGCCGGGCTTATGATTTGGGGCGGAATCTCTGGAGATGCTACTATCACCAAAACCTCAGCAGATTTGATAAAATTAGAAAACGATTCGCTGGGATGGGCAATCATTACAATCCTTGCTTTTTACTTTGCCGGAGGAACGGTTAACACATTTCGACAAATGAAAAAACGTCAACCCAATGAATAACATCCGATTCGAAATAGAAGATAAAACCATAAACCGGCAGACGCCGGCAGAATGGAATGAGCTGAAACAGGCGCAACTTCTTTATCTTACTCCGAGGGTAATGTTTCAGGAACGGACGGAGACATTAAAAGCGCAGATTCTCTTTTATCTCTTGAAAGTTAGAAATAGCAAGCTCAAAAATATGAATATGAGCCAGCTTACAGGACTGTTTCCGGCTGTGGAGTGGCTTTTTTCAGAGCCAAACCTGACTATTAACCCATTTCCGGAAATAAAAGCCGGCAGAAAATCATTTATCGGACTTGCTGATGACATGAAAGATATAAACGTCAGCCAATTTGCTTTCGCAGATAAATTTTTCTCCTTTTTTCTGAAAAAAAAGGAAGAGAAATACCTGAATTTGCTTCTTGGAACGATTTTTATTCAAAAAAATCAAAAATTCAGAAAAGAAGCAATAGAGGACAACGCAGCGTTATTTTCACACGTTAAACTTGACAGACGCCTTGCAAGCATGGCGTTTTTCATCGGCAGTAGGAAAAAAGCTACGGATGCCTTTTCAGACATATTCAGTCAAAAAACAAAAAGACATGGACATGGAAAAACCGGGTGGCTCGGCTTCTTCTACGAACTTGCAGGCCCTAAAATCGGGGACTATAAAAAAGTAGCGGAAATGAATTTTTTTGAAATGCTCGGAATTATGCGTAAAATAAACGCAGATGCCCGCGAAGCAGGAAAACGGAACAAAAGAAGATAATGCATACAAAATTAAATTATGCGGAAACAGTTGCCCTTTTCTCAGAAATAGCAACACAACATGTTGATATTCAATATTTTGTTGAAGTTGACCTGCAGGAGATAAAAGATGTGGTGAAAACCGCAGCCCCTGTCCTGCTGTTTGCCGGATTTCGTGAAAATATATTCGGGTATAGGAAAGCGAACAATCAAGCAGGGAAAAGGATCCATTTTGCGGTAGTAGAGCGGCAGATAACGAAATCCAGAACAGTGAGAAGTAAACATCAGCTTATTGATGAATGTCGTTTAATGTGCATTGATGTCATTACCTGGTTGCGCCGCGAAAAATTACAAAATCGTCTGAATGGATTTGACCCTGACAGCGTAGAAGAAGGAGAAGCCATCATCTTGAAAGATGACGGTTTCGTGGGATGGGAAATGGGGCTGACTATTAATACTCCGATTAACCTGGCCTTTGTGCCTGCAAAATGGAACTTATGATATGGCAGCAACATTAACACTTATTTCCGGTCCGGCTGCGTTGTCATATTCGCGCAATGCAATGACTATTCAGTTAGAGACAATAGCGACCAATTCGATTGTTCTGCTCGAAATTTATGACGGTTCAAATGTGAAATTGGTTACATTGCAGGCGAGGCCTGACAATGCTTTTCATGTCTCGTTTGAAATATCAACAATATTAGATACTATTGTCGAATTTGAAAAACCCACTCTCACTGAACAATTTTTACAGGCAACAAAACCAATTTCGCTTTATCACTGTATTGCGACAGAATTAGATAGTAATCTCGCTTTATTATCAACGTTAAATATAGGATGGGACGGAACAACGGCCTCGTTGCGGATTATCAAAGGCGGATTGAGCGCAGAAACGCAATCAAAAGACATTTTATCTTATCTCAAAACAAATTTGAAATATTTAACATGGATTAATGAAGTCAATGCGACAAAAAATCAACCGCTTTTTCTGCATTATTTGAGCCAGGTAGCTTCTGAAACGATAACTGTCTATTTGACTATTTACTTCACAGATGGAACAACGGTTTCTACCACTCTCGCATCATTAATCGTTAGTCAATATGATATTTGGATGATTAATGCGGGATATTCGTTCAATGGGTTTGCAGACTATGAGCTTGGCAGAACTGCCTATAAGTACAAAATTGAAATATTGGCAGGTAGCGTTATCCGCGCAAGCATTGAAATAATTTTGTCAGAAGAAGACTATTTCAAGCCGGTTTATATCCTTAATGCTAACAGCCTCGGTGGTTTCGATTGTCATTTTTTTGAAGGAGACGGGATTGTTGCTCAGAAAGCAGACAAATCGATGGCGATTAACAATACTGACTACAACAAAAAAGATGTCATATTTGATGCTACATTAGAAAAAAGCATAGAACTGTCAACAGGATTCAAATCAAAAAAAGAAATGGATTCACTCGCAGAAATGTTGCTTAACAAAGCGGTATATGAGGTCGTGAGTAATCAACTCATCCCAATAACCTTCGATAAATCAATGCAGGTAAAATACAATTACAAGTCAGGACTTAACGGGATGAAATTGAAATATTCAAGAGCGAATAGAAACGTAAACTACACGCCTGATGAATTTCTCGATTAAAATAGACGGTGTAATAGCGGAAATGGTTGACAACGCAAGTTTGAAATATGTCATGATATCACCTGCTTTCTCAAAAAAAGCTATTATGGGCGATTTTTCATATCCAATTACTTTTCCGAATACCCCTCAAAACAGGAAGATATTCAAATTTGTGGAAATGAATGATATTTACCTCGAAGACACCAAGAGAAACTGCGAATTATATATCGACAACAATCTGTTTGTTGCAGCAACGTTTCAGATCACAAAGACGGATAAAATGGCTGTCTCGGGAAATCTGATCAATTCATCTTATGATTTAATCAACAACATTAAAGACAAAACGACAAAAGACCTGCAATTATATGAACAAACATTTGCAACCGAGGCAGACAAATGGACATGGCTTTACGATTCAATTAATTATGCTTATCCTACTTATATCTTCTCAATGTTCCCGGTTTATAATGACAATATAAACGAAATTGCCTATACAGATACTGACGGTACAGTGTTTAGTTTTCAGTTAGGAAACTATATTAACAGCATGAGGGAGCCAACTTTGGCAACACTTAAATTTGGAAATCCAAACCGGATAGTTTTCCCGTATCTTGCCTATATTATCGAACAGATTTTTGAAACATTTGGTCTTAAATTGAATTCAAATGCTATCTCAGGCGATCCTGAACTCGCAAAATTGGTATTACTGAATTTTTTAAAAACAACTTCAACAAGCAAAAATATCGATCCGGGCGGAAATATATTTCGATTAAAAGACCACATTGTTCAGGTTTCTATTACTGATTTGTTAGATGGTATTAACAGCCTGATAGGACATGCTTATTTTTTTGGAAATAAGGATAATACTGTAGAATCTATAATGCTCAAGGATCTGTTGAATCCCGGAAATTACATTGACTGGACAGACAAGGTTATTTCTATTGAGGAAAAAGAATTCAACCATGATCCTCATGGATTTTATCTTTATCAGGAATTTGACAGTAATGATAATGCAATTTCTACACGACAATCTGATTATGACATAGCGGCCACCTTAATAGCTGATTATTCGGTGGCTAATAACGACTTATTACCATCTGCACCTACCATCGGCGAGAAAGCGAAAATAATTGCTGAAGATGCCTGGTATAAATACGGACAACTACCAGGTGAACAGGGATTGACAATTTGGAGATTTCTTACATGGAACTTTTTTGGATTGAAAACCGGGGATGCTGCAAAAGAAAGGCCTGCAACCATGACAACAGTAGGGCCAAAATGGTACAAATGGCAATCATTAATTCTGGACGATCCTCCGACTCATTACGACCGCACCTGGATGATTCCGAACATCGACATGAAACTTGTAGAAAGCTGGGATTCCGGAAAATTCACAAAAGAAGCTCCGCGCGTTGTGTTTTATAGGGGATTACAAAAAGCGAAGGATGAAAACGGGTTGTGGAATATAGATTATCCATTTGGTACTTCCGGGAACCACGATGCACAGGGAAATCTAATCGGAAGCCTGAAACTTGCCTGGGACGGAAGCGACGGGCTTTATGAAACTTATTGGAAAAAATGGCTCGACTTCATTGATACCGGCAAAACCGTTAATCTCAATGTAAACCTCAATGTTGTCGATTTGCTTAACCTTGATTTGAAAAAACAGGTAAAAATAGGGCCAAATTTTTACCTAATAAAGAAAATAGAAATTAACCTGCCGATAAAAGGTCCGACTAAAATAGAGATGCTAAGGATTTAATTTGTAGTTTTGAGAGAAATTAAACATAATGAAATACTTTTTATTCCTTCTATCCTTCATCCCTGCGGTTGTAATTGGACAGCAAAAGCTGCAAACAAGCGATATGCGCGCAATTTATATGCAAAAAGTAATACAAGCTCCTCAGTATCCGAAACATCAACTATACGAAATAGCCCTTGGCTGGTCATCAGAAGTTTTCCTATCGCCGAAAGATGCAATAACATTTCAGGATTCAATTATCGGAAAAATTAATCTCATGCTTGTTTTAAATTACAAAATAGGCCTAACGCATCTGCCTTTTCAAAATCTTATCTCAATTTATATAAAAAATCAAAAACTAAAAATTAGAATCGATAATATTAGCGAACTCGATTCAGGCTATCGATTAGAAAAATACATATTGAAAAGGGACAATACTTTCCGAAAAGCAGCGGGGTTGACGAAATCTGTTGAATCAAGTCTCAACAGCCTTATTAACAACTTAGAAAATTATATTCAAAATTACAAAACAAAAGATAGCAACTGGTAATCACTCAGTTTTATCTTCATTTTCACCTGCAATTTTTTTAAGAAGCCGGATTATTTCGTTTTGGTTACTTTGAATTTTCGTTATTCCGATAAACCAGATGATAGCGCCTCTCAGAAGTAGCAGAAGTCCAAGGGCAGCTATAACAATGATGAAAACACGTAATAAATCTAAATTTTCCATGACATAAATTTTAGAACTCAATATAAAAAAAATATGTAATATTGCAGTGTCTCACTTACTTCAACGCAAAAGGTTAAGCCATTTGCTCAAATTCTGATAGGGTCAGAGTACAGCGTTGAAGTTGTGAGACAGTGAGTAAATGGCTTTTTTATTTTTCAAAATGGAAAATCTTAAAAAGCTTATCGAGGAATTAAAACGAAAATTTCCACCTGCCGAAAGTGAAACTGAAAGCGATATTGTAATGTCAACTGCAGAAATTGAGAATTTGGTCATAGACCATGATTCTTCAATTGATTTGTTAAATGTCAATATTGTCCAATTACTCGAAGAAGCCGGTTATCATTACGAAGCTATTGAAAAAAACGATTTAATAGCGTTTGTCTGGATGATGAAGGAAAATTAAATCTCCGGCATGCGCTTTCGGAAAAACTCAATATCCCTGAAAATCATTTTTAAATTTATCAGAAGCAATCCTCCTGAACTTATTTAGATATTTTTGTGTTTCATCGAGACTGCTATGCCGGTTTTGTAACTGAATGTCCCGGGCATTAAATCCCTGGTCGAAAGCAAAGCCGTTACCCGTATGTTTAAAATCGTAAATTCCCTTCTTAATATTATGTTTATCCGCATAACGGCGCCATGCTTCCGCAATACGCGTTGGGGCTATCTCTTTTGTCCCCGGATTTAAATGTCTTGAGAAAATGTAATAATCATCAGGAAACTCATGGCTCCAGTCCTTTAGGTTCTCTTTCATGTGAGTTGGAATTATGATGACCTGACTTTTTTTATTTTTTGTTTTGGTCCCAGGCATCACAATCAGGTCATGGTCCCATAAAATGTCCCGGAATTGAAGTCTTACAATTTCGGCAGGGCGGAGAAAACAATAAAAAATTAGTTGGGTAATAGCATAAAGCTGGTAATTATAAGAGGGTAACGAATCGTTTATCTTCAACAATTCATCCGGCAGATAAGCAGTAATTTCCGGGTCTGGCGTTTGCTGTTTTTTTATTCTATTAAAAGGGTTAAAGATAATATACTCACGCTCAAGGAGAACATTGAATAGCGTTTTTAAGCCCGTAATTCTGTTATTATATGTGCGCAAAGAAATATTTTCATCAATAAGCATATAATCACAATAATCACGAGCAATCTTAGAACTCATTTCCTCAATAGATATAATATCCAAATGCTTTTCATGAAGATAGCGAAGAAAGATACGGACAATACTCCTGTACGTATAAGAACCCCGTTTTTTTATTGTAGCTTCTTTAATTTTCAGGGCAAATTCCAACGCGCTCACAAGATTAGTAAGCCTTATTTCATTTTCAGAATAAGGGTTCCATCCTCGTAGAAGCCTGTTGTTTACATCTTTTATCAGAAACTTAGCCTTTTCGTAACGAGAAACTTTTGTTTTGAGACGAAGCGAAATCCACTTCCGGAAGCGTTTCATCTTCCCAGTTTCGGGATGTTGGAAATAGTAATATACAAACCATTGCCTCGAAAGGTCGCTGTTTGCATCGTTGAGCCTTGCAAGTTTATATTTCATAAGCGAAGAATATTAGCCGGCCACCCTGCAAAGTGTCTAACATTCCTCAAAAACCAAAGTCTTAGAAAGACCCGATTTTTTTTGTTAATCATTTAAAGAACAATACTTTAAACAATTTGTGTAGCGGGGGCAGGATTGTACATTTGTTTTTAATTATCTATAAATCTGTTATTTAATTTTGTCTTAATTGTCTTATTCTTTCCCTTTTTGAATGTTTTGTCGTAGATTTTGTCGTAGAATTACAACTTCTCTTCTATCAGATGTTGAAGAAATTGTATCTGTTCATCCTTTTGTTTTAATTGATTCCTAAGTTCCAATATTGTTTCCGTAGTAATATCTATATCTGTAAGTATATAAGGATTTCGAGGCTCATTAACAACATTATCTTCATTTTCAAAAAAATAACAAATAGACACTTCAAAAACTTTTGATAATGCCATCAAATCCTCAACATTGATATTCTTTACTTTAAAAATATCGTAATACCATTGCCGGGACTTGCCAATTGCTTTCGCTAAACCTTCCTTTGTAAAGTTTTTCTGAATACGTAAATACTCTATCTTCCTGTAAATCATTTAACTGTATTTAGAATAATTCTAAATATTAGATTAATGTAAAGATAAGCATACAACCTATGTATTTTTTACTTTACATTTGCGTTACAAATTTGTTACAAATATACAATATTTCAAAACGATTGTAAATAACATAAAAGTATGACACGTAAAGAGTTGAGTATTCTAAAATCAAAACTACCTCCTAAAGCAATAGCGCAAATCGTAGAAATTACTGGGTATTCTTACGACACCGTTCGATTTGTTTTGAGTGGATATCGGAATAATATTCGGATAATTGACGCAGCCATCGAATTAGCAACGACTCATCAAAAATCAGAGGAGGAAAGACTTCAAAAAATTAAAGCCTTATGATTCCTGGATTTTTGAAAAACATAAACAAAGAATTCATTGGCATTGATGGTGAATTATATTATGTGAAAGTAGAACTTGTCCATTTTTCTGAATTTCCGGCCGAGGCTCTTTATGTTCTACAAAAAGAACTTAATAATGACCCTCTTGCCGAGGCAAGCCTCGATATTCTCAAAATTAAAGACGAAAAAACGAGACTGCATAAATTCGGCCTTTGCCGCTTCGGGGGGTTCGATAATAAAGCTGACTTCAATGAATCTGAAAATAAACACAATCCCGAATATTACGATTGTGGAGAACGAGGAAATTGCTCAGTTGAAGGAAAACTTTGCCGCTTTGTACAGACAGAAAATGGCTATCTAACCCCCCGCGAAATTGAATTTATTAAGCTTATTGCTCAGGATTTAGCAGACAAACAAATTGCCGACAGACTCGGCATTTCAATAACTACTGCTAATACTCACCGCCGAAATATCCAGCATAAAATAGGATGTAATTCAAAAGTTGGAATTTGCCGATTTGCTATTGAGAAAAATATCATTTAATCCTCCCCAGATGATGAAAAAACACAACGACAAAACCAATATATTGATAAGCCAAACCCGGGGTTTTTTTGTGCTTTCCCCGGAATCGTGGAGCGAACGACGCCTGAAATGGTACACCCACCCCGAACTTCTCGCCAAAAGACACAACATCCTCCACATGCAGCAAAACATCCACAATCCTATTCTTCTCAGAAAAATAAATCACGAATTACTCACCATAAAATCCATACTATCATGAAACAAAATGAGAAATCTCTCGGACAGCGCTTCGGTTCGTTGTTCGACTATCTGATCACCCGGCGCGCTTACCTCATAGAGGCCGGCCTTAGCGGCAAAACCGAATACCGCCAACGCTCACTTCTTAACAAATTTCTGCCCTATCTCGGTCAGAAATGGACAGACCAGGGCGCAGCTGAATTTATCCACAACAATTATGCTGAAATTCGTCAGCTTACCCCTGAACGCGAAACGAAAACCATCAACCGCCTCGAAAACCTTTGGATGGCCGCAAAAACGCATTTTATCATTCAACTTCAAAAAACACAGCCATGCCAGCAGATATCCTTCTTTTAGAACACTTGCTGGCAATCGCTGCCCTCCTCGCTATTGTGCTCATCGTAGCAATAGCTATCCATGAACGCCTGCGCCTAAATAGGTTGCGTAAGCAATTTGCCGTAGGACAAACTGTGTTTTTTTATGTAGGCCACTCGCGGCAAAGCGGAAGAATTCTCAAACTCGAACGCAAACGCGTGAAAATACGCGCCTTCTTCGACAAATGCACTTATTATTCTAATTACGATTCAATTGAAAAGCTATGATAATTCAAAGCACGCCTATGCTTGAGCGCGACAAACGCGCTTATAAGCTTTATCTCGCTCACCTATATAGGGAGCTTGACAGCACATTCATAATGTCTGAAGAAAGCGAAGACCGCAGACTGAACATAAAGGCAGAGATAGAAGTATCGGAGATACGCATTGATGCGATCAACAACGAACTTCGCGCTGTCCCACAAAGTGATATGAAGAAAGTATGAACTTCGATGTACATGAATATGAACGCATTGAACTTTTTTTTGAAAGAGGAGATGTCAATTGTGCATTTATTGCTCGCGAAACATATCTGTCACACGGACGGGTCGTGAAATATTACAGCTACTATCTGCATTCAGTAATCGCAAAAAACAAGATGCGGAAAGAAACATTTTTATTATTTGAATATTAACCACGAAAGCCGGCCATCCTGCACCGACCCCGGTCGGCTTTCTTAATCTTCTGAAAATATGAGCAATGGCATAACAGACATGAATATGGAAAAAGAAATGACAAAAAAAGAGTTTCTGAAAAAAGTAAAAGAGATGCGTCAGGCGCAAAAAAACTATTTCGCCACACGCCGCAAAAGCTATCTCTTTCAGTCGAAAGACCTGGAAAAACAAGTGGACGAAATGATCAGCTTTTTAGAAATGTTTGAAAGCGAATGATATGATCCCTCAAAACACAATTGACAAAATATTTGAAACAGCGAACATAGAAGAAGTTGTACGCGATTTTGTGAAACTTGAAAAAAAGGGGGTTAACTTCTCCGGCCTTTGTCCGTTTCACAACGAGAAAACACCTTCCTTTGTGGTGTCGCCAGCACGAGGAATCTATAAGTGTTTTGGTTGTGGTAAGGCAGGTAATGCAGTGAACTTTATCATGGAACATGAGCATTACTCCTATCCGGAAGCCCTTAAATATCTCGCTGAGAAATACAGTATCACGATAGAGGAGCGAAAAGCCACGCCGGAACAGAAAAAAACTATCGACCTGAAAAAACAACTTCAGGAATTCAACGAAAAAGTAACTTCGTTTTTTCAAAAACAACTCTTCACGCCAGAAAATGCCTTAGCGCTCGAATATGTCAACAGTCGCTTTCAGGAAGATACTACGAAAATCTTCCTGCTCGGGTTTGCACCCGGCGGTTATACAACCTTATACAATGTCGTGAAAAAACAGGGCTACAAAGATGATTTTCTCCTGAAAACAGGTCTCTTTGTCCGCAGCAAAAAAAACAATAAGATATACGACTTCTTTCAAAACCGCATTATCTTCCCTATAGCCGACAAAGGCGGTAATATTATCAGTTTTTCGGGCCGCTTATTACCGGGTGCCGACAAAAGCCAGGCAAAATACATCAATCTGCCCGAAACACCACTCTACCACAAAAGCAATGTGCTCTATGCCATCAATCTCGCTATCTCAGCCATAGCCAAAAGCAAAACCGCTATTCTGGTGGAAGGCAACCCGGATGCTGTGAAACTTCACCAGCTCGGCATTGGCAACGTAGTTGCCCCATCCGGAACTGCCCTGGCAGATGGACAAATCAATATAATGAAACGTTTCGCCGATAAAATTCTGCTTCTCTACGATGGCGATACGGCCGGCCAGAATGCTTTGCGCAAAAATGGAAAAATACTCGTCGAGAAAGGCCTCATCCCTTACGCTGCCGTGTTGGATGAAAAGGATGATCCTGATAGTTTTTTCAAAGATGAAAAACATTTCCGCACATGGATCGCCGAAAACAAAAAAGATTTCATCGCCTGGTACGGAAACAACCTGCTATCGAAAGTCGGTAACGATCCTTCGCTGAAAAACGATGCTATTACCGAAATTTGTCAACTACTGACAAATGTCAATAAAACGAAACGTGAACTCTACATTACCGAATTGGCAAAAACGTCAAAACTGAAAGCGAAACTTTTCAATGACAAACTGAAAGATATTGAAAAAGCCGCACCTGAGCCGGAAGAGAAAAAAAAACTCCCGGAAAATATAGACCCAAATGATTTCGAAAAATGGGGGTTTTACGATTACAAAAACGCCTACTATTTTCGTACGAAAGATGGAATTCAAAAGCTTTCAAATTTT
>VAOW01024591.1_pt1 | contig 15883 bp, 15 predicted proteins | sample 3393921 | NCBI WGS metagenome assembly VAOW01 (sample SAMN08290428, study PRJNA428436) | hydrothermal vent metagenome | isolation source: Deep-sea hydrothermal vent chimney | place: Indian Ocean: Southwest Indian Ridge | depth 2742 m m | reverse complement strand
TCATTGCGTTTGAAGGTGACGTTGCCGGAAAAAGAAATGGACGCCCCTATATCCAGCGCCTGCTGTGCAATTTCCCATGTTGAGGAAAAACAGTGCATGATGCCGTTATCCGCGCCCTCCTCTTTCAGCACGCGCAGCGTATCCGCATCGGCTTCGCGCATGTGTACGATCACTGGTTTATTCAATTGTTTCGCCGCCCGGATGTGGGTGCGAAAACGTGTCTCCTGAATCCCCTTGTCCACATGGCGCCGAAAGAAATCCATACCCGTTTCGCCAATCGCCACGCACTTTGGGTGCGCTGCCAGTTCGCAAAGTTTCTCGACCGTGGGTTCGACTTCGGTTTCATGGTTCGGATGTATGCCCACGCTGCAATACAGGTTCACTTTTTCTTCCGCCAGCTTAAACAAACGTGGTAAATTTTCCAGATCCACGGCGACTGCGACCAGCCATTGCCCGCCGGCTGCCGCGTAGCGCTCGAATACTGCTTCACGATCTTCGTCAAAATGGTGAAAATCGACATGACAATGGGTATCCACCAGTTGCATTTCAGGTACCCATGATCCGCCGCAGATGCGACAGTTCGATATGGTGCGGATCCTTCAAACCATGTGGATCAGACATGACTTTGACGGGTTCGTCTTCCGGTTCGCCGAATCCGGACACCACCAGATCAGCACCCGCGAAATCCTGGTTGCGCGTATACCCGTTAACGGTGACCACACATTTCAGTCCGGCAGCCCGCGCCGCCTTCCAACCGTTACAGGAATCCTCCAGCGCCAGCGTTTCCTCAGCGGCAACGCCCAGATGTTCCATCGCATAGAAATAAATATCCGGCGCGGGCTTCTTCGCCGGTACGATATCGCCTGCCGCCAGCACGGCAAATTTATCAAACCATTCCCGCCCCAATGAATGCTCGATCAGGGCATCCAACGCCGATGGGGTCGTCGTGGTCGCTACGCCCGCGATGATACCCGCATCACAGGTTTCCTCCAGCAAGCGCCTTACGCCGGGCCGTAAAGGAATGCGCCCTTCGGCAATCAATTGTTGATACCGTTTTGTCTTCCTGGCATGCAGCCTTGCAATATCATCATCACTCATATCCGGCATACCGCCGTGTTCAATATCGAAACGAATACGCTCCTTTCCTCCGGTCACCTTCAGCAACTCGCCATAGGTTGGTTCGTCCCAACTACGTGCCAGCCCCGCTTCTTCAAAAGCGAGGTTAAAGGCCACGCGGTGGCCGTCGCGCTCTGTGTCGGCCAGGGTTCCATCCACATCCCAAAGCAGGCATTTCAGTTCATTCATAATTTCTCCGGTTGTTTCAGTTATTGGCCCGTATCCTCCAGTTTGAATTTTGCACCACAAACGGGTTATCATCGCATCCATGGACATGCTTATTCATGAGACCGTTCCGAAGTCCGTGGCAGATAAGCCCCGGACTAAAAAACCGCCTATGTATCAGGTGACGTTGCTCAACGACGACTTCACCCCCATGGATTTTGTCGTGAATATTCTGTGCCAATATTTTCAGAAATCAGAGCCCGAGGCTACCCGTATCATGCTCGCTGTACACCATGAAGGACGTGGCATATGCGGTATTTATCCTTTCGAAATCGCTGAAAGCAAAATACATCGGGTACGGCAAACAAGCAGGGAACATGGGCACCCGCTCAAGTGTATGATGGAAAAGATCGAGAAACACCATGGAGACGAGCCATGCTGAATGATGAACTTGAGCGCACCTTAAATGATGTATTCCGTTCGGCGCATTTGCACCGCAACGAGTTCGTAACGGTGGAACATCTCCTGCTCGGCCTGCTAAATAATGCCGAGGCTGCCGCTGTACTTGAAGCTTGTGGCGTCAGTCTGGAAGCGTTGCGGAGAAGTCTTACGCAATACATCTCCGAACACGTCGCGGTACTGCCCGAAGGGCCGGGAGAAACGGCTGCCAGCATCGCATTGCAGCGGGTGATCCAGCGGGCGGTGATGCAAGCGCAATCCGCGGGAAAACAGGAGGTCACCGGCGCCTATATTCTGGTTGCCGTTTTTTCAGAAAAAGACTCATATGCGCTTTTCTTCCTGGAAGAACTCGGTATCACGCGCCTTGATGTCGTGAACTATATGGCGCATGGGGCGCACAAGCAGGAAGTGCCTGAATCGAAGGATGTGCCGCACGCCACCGAAAAAACACGTCAGAAACATGGTGCATCAGCGCTGGAAAGCTTTGCCATTGATCTGAATACACAAGCCATGGCGGGTAAAATTGACGCCCTGATTGGCCGGGAAGCTGAATTGAACCGATGTATGAACATCCTTTGCCGCCGACGCAAGAACAACCCGCTGCTGGTGGGTGAAGCCGGTGTGGGTAAAACTGCCATTGTCGAAGGTCTGGCAAGGAAGATCGTCGAGCATGATGTGCCCGAGATTATCGCCAATGCGCAGATCTATGCACTGAATATGGGCGCGCTGCTCGCGGGCACCAAATACCGTGGCGATTTTGAAGAGCGTCTGAAATCAGTACTCAAGGAACTGGGAAAAAAGGAACAGGGAATCCTGTTTATTGACGAGATTCACACGGTGATTGGCGCCGGCGCCGCCAGCGGCGGAACCATGGATGCTTCCAACCTGCTCAAGCCGGTATTGGCAGGCGGCGAATTCCGCTGTATTGGCGCGACCACTTATCAGGAGTACCGCTCTCTGTTCGAGAAAGACCGGGCGCTGTCCCGCCGTTTCCAGAGAATTGACGTCACGGCGCCCAGCGTATCGGAGTGCATCCGAATATTAAAAGGGTTAAAACCCGCCCTGGAAGAACACCATGGCGTACGCTACAGCATGGCTGCCATCAAATCCGCGGCTGAACTGGCCAGCCAGCATCTGCATGACCGCAATCTGCCCGATTCCGCCATTGACGTCCTGGATGAAGCAGGCGCAGCCGTGCAAGTCATGCCCGCAATCAAACGCAAGAAACAGTTAAGCGTCACGGATATCGAAGCGATTGTAGCGCGTATTGCGCGCATCCCGACCCGTAGCGTATCCGCGTCGGATAAAAAGGGTCTGAAATATCTCGAACGCAATTTGAAACTGAGCGTTTACGGTCAAAACGATGCCATTAACGCATTGGCCAGTGCCATTAAGCTTTCCCGCGCGGGGCTTTCACATCCGGAAAAGCCCGTTGGCAGTTTCCTGTTTACCGGTCCCACCGGCGTCGGCAAAACCGAGGTCGCCCGGCAGTTGGCTTCGATTATGGGGCTGGAGTTAATTCGTTTCGATATGTCCGAATACATGGAAGCGCATTCCGTATCGCGTCTGATTGGCGCACCACCGGGTTACGTCGGTTTTGATCAGGGCGGGCTACTGACGGAAGCGATCAACAAACATCCGCATGCCGTGGTGCTGCTGGATGAATTCGAGAAAGCGCATCCCGATTTGTTTAATATCCTCCTGCAGGTGATGGATCACGGCAGACTGACGGACAATGCCGGGCGTTCCGCCGATTTCCGCCATGTGATTCTGATTATGACCAGCAATGCCGGTAGCTTCGAATTAAATAAAGCCAGTATCGGTTTTGCGCCGCAACGCAGTCATGGAGATAATACCGAGGCCATTAAGCGCATATTCTCTCCCGAATTCAGAAATCGTCTGGACGCCATGATTGCCTTTGCCTCACTGGATATCGAAACGGTGCGGCATGTCGCGGATAAATTCATCATCGAACTGGAAACGCAGTTGGAAGCCAGGGGCGTGACAATTGAAATCAGTGAACATGCCCGCGACTGGCTGGCCGAACACGGTTACGATGAGCTGATGGGCGCTCGCCCGATGACAAAACTGATGGCCGACCTGTTGAAGAAACCTCTGGCCGACGAAATTCTGTTTGGCCGTTTGCAGAAAGGCGGGCGAGTCCGTGTACAGGTCGGGGACGACACATTGACGTTGTCTTTTCCATCCTGATTTAGCCTGAACTGCCCATGCAATGCCCAGGTTGTGGAACATGGTATGCCAGGACGCAGGTTTTCTGCTTTTGTTGCGGCGCTATTCTGACTGGCGGCAAACACAAGGCCCAACTCGGTCACTATCAATTGCTGGGGCAGCAGAACAACCGTTCCAGCCAGGAAGTGCTGCGCGTGTGGTTCCACAGCCAGGCTATTGCCCTTTTCTCTCGCATTCTGTCTGAATATGCGCAAGTCGTAGATCGGCGTTCCGCCAGTATGTTGGGCTTGCTTCACGACATTGGGAAACTGATTATTCTGCATATTAATGCCGGTATGATGCTGGCATTGCGCTGGAAACTGCCTCGCTCCATCCATCGCTTTATCTATTTTCATCATCATCCCTGCTGGCATCAGCCGGACGTCTGGCCCATGGACGTACAACCGTCCATTATGCCGGGGCACATGGCGCACCTGGCGCTCCAAAGCATGGAAGAAGAAACGGATGCCCGGGGTATCTGGACCGCTTCCCGGCGCACCCACATTGAGGGAACGGAAAGCCTGCTCAGACATCCGCTGCGTTTGCCGCTTGCGGACGCCCGTTTGTACTCGCAACTCAAACAGGATCTTTCCCGCCTGAAAACGATGTTCCCCGATCTGTATCCCGCCGTTCGGGATGCAGCTTAGGGGCAATAACCTGTGCCACAGGCGAATACAGCGATACGGAAACCGGACTCAAAGCAGGACTGCCGCTCACCCGCCCCGAGCCTTGCAACCGGCTCTTCCGTCTTCAGCAATGACGGGTGATCGCATGAATACCGTCAATCGGCAAAGAATACCCGGCTATTGTGCGCTGTGCATATCCCGTTGCGGCTGTGTGTCGGTTGTCGAGAACGGCGTACTGGTGAAAGTGGAACCCAATCCGGACCACCCCACTGGCAAGAACCTCTGTATCAAGGGAAAATCGGCGCCCGAACTGGTCAACAGCGCCGATCGCCTGCTCTACCCGTTGAAAAGGACCCGCCCCAAGGGTGACGCCGATCCGGGATGGAAGCGCATATCCTGGGATGAAGCCCTGGATTTCACTGCCGGTAAAATGCGTCAGGCTGCCGAACAATGGGGTCCGGAATCGGTTGCCTTCACGGTGACGACGCCGAGCGGAACCCCGGTGGCGGACGGTTTGCCATGGATCTCTCGCCTGATCAATGCCTTCGGAAGCCCGAATACGGTCTGGACCACCCATCTCTGCAACTGGCACAAGGACTATGCAACCGCGTTCACGCATGGCGCCGATAGCGGCATGCCGGATTTCGAAAACACGGGTTGCCTTTTGCTCTGGGGTTTCAATCCCGCGGCATGCTGGCTGACGCAGGCCAAAGAAATTGCCGCCGCAAAGAAAAGAGGAGCAAAGATCATCGTGATCGATCCCCGACGCGCAGGCCTGGCAAACAAGGCGAGTCAATGGCTTCGGGTTCGCCCGGGCACGGACGGAGCCCTGGCGCTTGCCATCGCGGGCGTGATGATCGCCCGGAGATGGTTTGACCGTCACTTCATCGCGTCCTGGAGCAATGGGCCATTCCTGGTGCGCGACGATAACGACCGTTTCCTTACCCGGGCGGATATCGGTGCTGGCGGATCGGGTGCCAGCTTCATTGTCTGGGACAAGGCCATCAGCCAGCCTGTCGCGGTCGATACGCAATCAACAAGCCGCGCGGCCTGGCCGCGGCAGCCAGCCCTGTTTGGTGAATTTGAGATCGCCCCCCGCCATGGCCCGGTGAAATGCCGGCCCGCCTTTGAACGGTACGCATCGTTATGCAGTCGCTACCCCCCGGAACAGGCGCAACGAATCACCGGTATACCCTCGCGGCAAATCATGGATACCGCGCGCATGCTGCACGAATACGCGCCGGTCTCCTGCTATGCATGGTCCGGCATCGCCCAGAGCACGAACGCGACGCAAACAAGTCGCGCCATCACGCTTCTTTACGCATTGACGGGGTGCCTGGATGCGCCGGGCGGAAACGTCTACTTCGCAAAGCCGAGGCTTAACAACGTGACCGGGGCCGAGCTGTTGTCCGCAGGCCAACGTGCGAAGACGCTCGGCATCCATGAACGCCCGCTCGGACCCGCCAGGAATGGCTGGGTTACAGTGCGAGAACTCTATCGCGCCATCCTGAAGCAGAATCCCTACCCCGTTAAAGGCCTGCTGGGATTCGGATCGAATCTTCTTTCCAGCCGCCCGGATCCGGAAACAGGCATCGAAGCGCTGAAGAGCCTCGATTTTTATATCCATGCCGACCTGTTCATGACTCCGACAGCCCATTACGCCGACGTTGTCCTGCCCGTCGCCTCGCCCTGGGAGCGGGAGGGCGTCTGCGGCGGATTTCAGATTAACCGGAAAGCCGCCTCCCTCCTGCAATTGCGCGCACAGGTAATCGCGCCTCGGGGCGAGAGTCGTTCGGACACCTGGATCACATTTGAACTTGCCAGGCGGCTGGGCCTGGGCAAGCACTTTTTCGATGGTGATGTCGAAGCGGGCCTGCGGCATATGCTACGGCCTTCAGGGCTCAGCCCGGAGACGCTACGCGCTCACCCGGAAGGGATATGCCTGCCGTTAACAACCGATTACCGAAAGTATGAAAGTAAAGGGTTTGTAACGCCGAGCCGGTGCGTCGAGATCTATTCGGCGCAGCTCCTGGATATCGGCCAATCACCTCTGCCGGAGTTCGTCGAACCGGTTGTGAGCCCGGTTAGTCAGTCGGATCCACATGAGTATTTTCCGCTCATTCTCACCTGTGCCAAATGGGTTCAATTCTGTATCAGCCAGCACCGAAACATTCCACAACTGCGCGAAAAAATGCCGGAACCGCTGATTGAAATTCATCCCGAGACCGCGATCGGGCGCGGTATCGCCGAAGAAGACTGGATCATCGTCAAATCCCTCGCGGGAAACATGCGGGCGCGGGCGCGATTCAATCAAACGCTGGACAGAAGCGTCGTGTGCTCACAGTTCGGCTGGTGGCAGGAATGTCGGGAATCGGGACTTGCCGGCTATCCCGTAACCGGCGAGTCGGCGTCGAACTACGGCAGTCTCGTCAGCCTCGAAGACTGCGACCCGATAAGCGGCTCATTTCCGCTGAGATGTTGTGCCTGCGAAGTCGAAAAGTCTGATCCTTAGATTAGGTTCAGACGCGCACCCGGACTATTCAAACTCAAAGAGCCTCAAACGCTGTGATAATTGTGTCAGGCACGGGCGTTGACTCGGAACGGTTGCAGCGAGTAGCGCGCATGGCAGTCTGCACCGCCATGCGCTTTGAAATATCACATCGGGATGCAACAGGCTTTGCCCGTCGGGGCCGCATGCATCTGCCACATGGCGTGGTAGAAACCCCGGTCTTCATGCCCGTCGGAACGCAGGCCACGGTTAAGGCTATGACACCCCGCGATCTCGAAGAAATTGGCGCACGGATCATCCTCGGAAACGCTTACCACCTGATGTTGCGCCCCGGTGCCGCCCTTATCGAAAAAATGGGAGGCTTACACCGCTTTATGGCCTGGAATGGCCCTATTCTGACCGACTCCGGTGGATTTCAGGTCTGGTCGCTGGGTGATTTACGCAACATAGAGGCGCACGGCGTACGTTTCCGATCCCATATCAACGGCGACGAGGTGTTTCTGGGGCCAAGGGAAAGCATGGATATCCAGCGGCAACTGGGCAGTGATATCGTCATGGTATTTGATGAATGCACCTCCTATCCCGCCACGGAAGATGCGGCGCGCGCCTCCATGGAACTTTCCATGCGCTGGGCGCGCGAATGCCGCGAACACCTGCCGCCCAATCCGGAGCAGGCGCTGTTCGGCATCGTACAGGGCGGCATGTATCCGAAGCTCCGCCTTGAATCGCTGCAGCAGTTACTGGATGTTGGGTTTGAGGGCATTGCCATCGGCGGTCTGTCGGTCGGCGAACCCAAGGAGGAAATGTTCAGCATGCTTGATGCGCTCGCGTCACATTTGCCGAAAGGTCAACCCCGTTATCTGATGGGCGTCGGCACGCCCGCGGATTTAATCGAAGGCATTGACCGCGGTATCGACATGTTCGACTGCGTCATGCCGACGCGAAATGCCCGAAATGGCACGCTGTTCACTGATTTCGGGCCCATTCACATCAAACAGGCGCGTTTCCGGGATGATCCGCGTCCTGTCATGGAAAACTGTAACTGCTATGCCTGTCAGCATTTTTCATGCGCCTATCTGCGGCATTTGTACGTATCCGGAGAAATTCTAAGTTCGAGGTTGAATACAGTACACAATCTTCACTACTATTGCGCGTTCATGCGGCGGGCGCGCTCCTCGATTGAAGCGGGGAAATGGCCCGAATTCCGCGATCAGTTCCTGCGCGGCTACCGCGGCAATCAGGACATATCAGGAGATATTTGAATCATGAATCACAATTTTAGCCGAAAGAACCGGAACCGTTCTCTCATCCTTGTCACCATGACTTTTTTGGCATGCCTTGCCGTCCCCGGCCAGGCGCTGGCCGAAAGTTCAGCCCTGCCGATATCCGGTCTTGCCTCACTGGCGCCGCTGCTTCTTATCATTGTCATCTTTTATTTTCTGCTGATTCGCCCGCAGCAGAAGCGAGTGAAAGCGCATCGCGGCATGATTGATGAACTGAAAAAGGGTGATAAAATTATTACGGGGGGGGGTATCATTGGAACGGTTCGTGACGTTAGCGAGGATATCGTCAAGCTGGATATTGCCGACAAGGTGCGTATTACCATTAAACGTGACACGATTACCGGCCTCGCAGATTAACGGGCCAGTTGTAAACTGGCTCTAGCGCCCCGACTTAAATCCACGCCTACAAGAAAGGATCATTCATGCATGCCTATCCACGCTGGAAACTCTGGTTAATTGCCGCTGTACTGGTTGTTTCGGCCATGAGCAGCCTTCCCAACATCACAACGCCGCCGTCATGGTGGCCGGAAATGTTCAGCAAACCCCTGAATCTGGGCCTGGACTTGAAGGGTGGCGTAAGCATGGTGCTGAATGTAGATGTCAACAAGGCTGTGGAGAGCTCGGTGGAGGAAGATGTGGACAGCGTCCGACAAACCCTGCGAAAGGCCAGAATTCGGTATCGCAAACTGGATGCCAGGGGGCAAACGATCAGCATTGTCATTAGAAAAGCAGAAGATGCCGATACCGCCCGGAAATTACTGGACAAGAATTTTCCCAATTATCGTTTGACGGATAAGGGGAATGGACGCTTTGAGCTGACGATTAAAGAAAAGGATGCCAAAGAAATCAAAAAATTTGCCGTGGATCAGGCTATCGAAGTGATACGCACCCGAATCGACGCACTGGGAACCACGGAACCGGTTATCATCAAACAGGGGAAACAGCGGATTCTGGTACAGATTCCAGGCTATGAAAACACGGCCCGGGCTAAAAGCCTGATCGGACGCACCGCCCAGCTTGAATTCAAGCTGGTCGATGAAAAAGGTGATTTGGACAAAGCGCTCCAGGGCCAGATTCCATCCGGCGACATTATTATGTATGGCCCGGAAACCACACGCAACGGTCAGCCGTTCAAGCAACCGTATCTGCTCAAGAGACGCACCGAGCTGTCCGGCACGGAAATATCCGATGCGCGCGTTTCCATTGATTCGCGTTTTAACGAATATGCAGTCACCCTCAAGTTTAACAGCAAGGGCGCACGCAGGTTCGACCAGTTGACCAAGAATCATGTTGGCGACCGCTTCGCCATTATTCTGGAAGGCGTAGTCAATTCAGCGCCTGTCATTCGTGAGCGTATTTCCGGCGGTTCAGCGCAAATCACCGGCAATTTTACACCCGCCGAAGCGCATGATCTGGCCATTGTATTGCGCGCCGGCGCCTTGCCTGCCCCGGTCAAGGTGATGGAAGAACGATCCGTCGGTCCCAGTCTGGGTAAGGATTCCATCGAGGAAGGGATGAACTCCATCATCATCGGTGGTATTCTGGTACTCGTCTTCATGGCCGTGTACTACCGCGGCTTCGGCATGGTTGCCGATCTCGCGCTCGCGTTCAACATGCTGTTGATTGTTGCCGCCATGAGCATGATCGGTGCGACCCTCACCCTGCCGGGGATGGCAGGTATCGTATTAACTATTGGTATGGCCGTCGATGCCAACGTTCTGATCTTCGAACGTATCCGTGAAGAACTTAATCTTGGAAAAACGCCACTGGCTGCCATTGACGGCGGCTATGACAAGGCATTCAGCACCATTGTCGACGCCAACATCACCACGCTGATTGCCGCCATTGTACTGTTCCAGTTTGGCAGCGGTCCGGTCAAGGGCTTCGCCGTAACGCTTTCAGTCGGCATTCTGGCCTCCATGTTTACGGCCATTACGTTTACCCGCGCAATTATTTCCCTGTTTATGGAAAAACGCGGCCACGTTAAATCGCTGAGTATTTAAGGAAAATATCATGCAACTCATTCGTCCTGACACTCATATTGATTTTATCGGCAGGCGAAAAATTGCCATGGCGGCCTCCGGTCTCCTGTTGCTTCTGTCCGTGGGCCTCCTCATCTTCAAAGGGCTTAATTTCGGTATCGACTTCACGGGTGGAACGCTGGTCGAAATGAGATTTAAACAGCCGCCCGAGATCGCCGAAGTTCGCAACAGCCTGAAACCCGCCGGCTATGCGCAGGCGATCATTCAGGAATATGGCGCTCCCAACGAAATTCTCATCCGCGTACAGAACAAACACGGTGAAGAATCGGCCACCATCAGTACAGCCATCCTGCACGCTTTAACCACACGTTTCGGCGCCGATGGCGTACAAATGCGGCGCGTGGAATTCGTCGGTCCGCAGATGGGTAAGGAGCTGGCATACGATGGCATCATGGCCGTACTGATCGCCATGTTTGCCATTTTAATCTACGTCACCTTCCGCTTTGAATTGCGCTTTGCCCTGGGCGCTGACATTGCGCTGTTACACGACGTCATCATGGTGCTGGGGCTTTTCGCCCTGACCGGCAAGGAATTCACGCTCCCCGTCGTTGCCGCCCTGCTAACAGTCATTGGCTATTCTCTGAATGATACTATCGTGGTATTTGACCGCATCCGCGAAAACATCGCCGCCAACCGCAAGAAGAAGAAGCCCGATGACGAAGAGACTATCGTCAATGCCTCCGTCAACCAGACCTTAGCGCGCACCCTGATGACTTCGCTGACCACGCTGCTGGTGGTCGCCGCCCTGTTTTTCCTTGGTGGCGAGGTCATCCATGGTTTCGCGCTGGCGTTGATGGCCGGCATCATCATCGGCACCTACTCCTCCATTTATATCGCCAGCCCGGTTATGCTGGCCTTGCATGGACGGTTCCAGCAGAATGAAGAAGAAAAGAAAAAAATGGCGGCCCGGCCCTAGTGCTGCCCTTTACCCATAAGTCATGTCACAGAGCCCTTCCGCACGGGTCAGACCAAGGCGCGGTGCGCAGATAATGGTTACCCCATTAGCAAGCGCCGCAACGCCGGTATGGTCCGTGCGCAAGGGCTCCCTTCGGGCGATTCGCTGTGGCATAACGTATGGGTAAAGGGCAGCCCTAGTGCGGGACAGCTTTCTGCCGGGGGATGTCACCCCTGAACCGGATGCCGGCGTACCCGTCTTTCGCGCTTATGACGACACCTCGCTGCAAGTGGGAGAGAAACGCTTTGATACGGGACTACTCATTCATCAAGGGCATATCATCGCCCCGTGGGGGCCCGTTCAAATCATCGGGCTAACGCCCGAACATGTCGCCATCGTCCTTGAATCTCCGCCTGAAGTGTTGCTGATCGGCACGGGACGCACCACTTCATTCCCCAATGCCGCCGTGCTTGAGGCGCTGGAGGCCGCACATATCGGCTTTGAATGCATGGACACCCGCGCCGCCGCCCGTACTTATAATATTCTCGTTGCGGAAGGCAGGCATGTGTCCATCGCCATGCTTCCACCCACGGCCTGATGCCTGTTCTTCCAATCAGAAAATCTTCCAATCAGAAAAGAATAGCAGGCTTTCTTCATGGCGTCTTATGAACTTATGATCCAAACGCATTTCGCCGCAGCGCATTGCCTGCGTGACTATCCGGGCGATTGCGCTCGGCTGCACGGCCACAACTGGAGGGTGGAGCTTTATGTAAGTTGCACCAAGCTGGATCATCTTGGTCTTGCGGTGGACTACAAGGTATTGAAACGTGAATTAAAGGATGCTCTCGCCGGGTGGGATCATTACAACCTGAATGACATTGCGCCGTTTGACGTCATCAATCCCAGCAGCGAAAATGTAGCCTGTATTCTGTATGAAGACATGGCAAAACGCCTCAATGACGGACGCCTGCATGTCTCTCGCATTGTGATTGCTGAAACATGTACGGCACGGGTTACTTACTGGCCCTGAAAAGCGAACTCACACTTTTTCTGCTTGCCATTGGCGGTGCATTGCCCGCACACTATGCCCTTCGTGTTGGGAAACGATCACGACAGCCATGATTTTCTCGCATGGTTCAAGGGGACATACGGAGGGAATATGGCGGATCAGTCCAAAGACAACCCATTGGAAAACGAGCCACAGGATGATGGGAATTCAAGAGCATCCGAACTGATATTTCAAAACGAGGATGAAAATCATTCCGATTTTGATCGTACGATCAATCTGAATTCACCGCTCATTTCCGAACCGGATACCCGGATTCCTGATTCCGCCACTCAATTTGACAGTATGGAATCGCTGCTTGAGGAAGAACCGGATACAGCAACGGATGGAGCGGATGCGCCTGCACCACCGGAAGTCGAGACGGACAGGCCTTCTGAGGATACTTATGACCTGGACATTAACACCGGTGAGCTGGATGGGCTGCAAGATTTTATAATGGATGAAAATGATGATCGAACAGCTCCTGTGAAGAAAATAAAACTGACGGAAACCGATTATGCGGACACAAATACGCGGCTGACGGATACGCTGAATACGGAAGAAGCGCAGGAATCAACAGAGCCCGGTACCGAATCCACTGAGAGCAAAACGGAGACGCGATTCCCGGAAGGACCTGCCGCTCCTTCCAGACCTGCGCCGCGCACGAGTCTGGCAGCGGCCCTCGGTCTGCTCGGCATGATCGGCGCATCAGGCGCCTTGTGGATAGACTCTGATCTATCAAAACGTATGGATCAACTGGAATCCCGGTTCACCGGCATCCAGCAGCATGCGGTTACCCCCGCTCCGGACAAGAGCATCGCCTCACTGAAGAAACGGCTTGATGAACTCAATGCCCGGATTACCGCACGCTTCAAAACCATCGACCGAACCAGGGCACCAAACCCCGTGGCTGAGGCTAAGAAGCCTTCTGCGCCACTCCCTGAAGCGATCAAGCCGATCAAGATCAAGCCGATCAAGATCAAGCCGATCAAGATCAAGCCAGCAGTGGCCGCCATGACCCCTGCCGTGGATTCCGGGCGTGGCCCGTGGGTCGTCAACCTCACATCGCTTAGCCATGCTACCGCGGCCAACAACGAGGTAGCCCGTCTGAAAGGGCTTGGCATCCGTGCCGAGGTCATCAAGATCGAGACACAGGGAAAAACGTGGTACCGCATTCGCGTGCCCGGCTTTGCCAGCGCTGAAAAGGCTGATCGGCAACGCAAAATACTGACGGGTCAATTAAATATTCAGGATACATGGATCAGCAAGCGCTAACCTGGATTATTTATGAATCGCCCGGGTTAAGCCGTTTGACATTCAACGCCGCGCTTTCTAACCTGAATTATTCAGGGCTAATGTCGCCTGACACTTAAGCTACATATGAATAAGACAGGCTGAAAAGGTGAGGATGATTCATGCCATCAATCAAACGATCTGAAAATGATTTCAATCAAGCACGGAAACTGTTACCGGGCGGCGTCAACTCGCCGGTGCGCGCTTTCAAATCGGTTGGCGGTACGCCACGCTTTTTCGCCAGTGCGTCCGGCAGTCATGTGCGGGATGTGGATGGTAATAACTATATCGATTATGTCGGCTCATGGGGTCCGATGATTCTTGGCCACGCGCATCCGGCCGTCGTGGCAGGCGTACAGGAAACGGCCAGGTCCGGCATGAGTTTCGGCGCGCCGTGCGAGTTGGAGATTGACCTGGCCGAACTGGTGATCGGCAGGGTGCCATCCATCGAACTCGTCCGCTTCGTTAACTCCGGAACCGAAGCGACAATGAGCGCCATCAGGCTGGCTCGCGGCTACACCGGGCGCGACAAATTCATTAAATTCGATGGCGGATATCATGGCCATGCGGATGGCCTTCTGGTCAAAGCAGGCTCTGGCGCAGCCACCTTCGGCGTGCCGGATTCCAGCGGCGTGCCCGCCGACTATGCCAAGCTGACGCTGACCGCGCCATTCAACGATATTGATGCGGTCAAGACGCTGTTTGCCGGGAACAGGGATGAAATCGCCTGCATTATTGTCGAACCGGTACCGGGCAATACCGGCGTACTGGATTTATATTCCGGCGGATTCCTGCAAAACTTACGGGATATTTGCAGCGAAGAAGGTGCGTTGCTGATCTTCGATGAAGTGATGTGCGGCTTCCGCGTCGCGGCAGGCGGTGCGCAGCAGCGCTTCGGCATCACCCCTGATCTGACCTGTCTGGGCAAGATCATCGGCGGCGGTCTGCCGGTCGGCGCCTATGGCGGCCGCGAAGACATTATGCGCAGGGTCGCGCCGGACGGCCCCGTCTATCAGGCGGGAACCCTCTCCGGCAATCCGCTGGCCATGCGCGCGGGAATCGAAACACTGACGCGCCTGACGACGCCCGGCTTTTATGAGTCGCTGGAGGAAAAATCCGCACGCCTGGTCGCGGGCCTGCGGGATGGTTGCGAGGCAGCCGGCGTGCCAGCCGTAGCCAATCGCTTCGGCGCGATGTTCACAGTCTTTTTCACCGGTAAGGATACGGTCGTCAATCATGCCGATGTTACCGATGGCTGTGATCTCGCCTTCTTCGGCCGCTTCTTCAATGCGATGCTGGATGAAGGCGTCTATCTGGCGCCCAGTCAGTTCGAGTCGGCCTTTGTTTCCGCCGCTCATACCGATGAAGACATTGACGCCACGATCGCCGCCGCCGATCGTGCGCTGGCAAGGCTGACATGAGCCTGATCGACGATCTTGGATTCGATACCCGTGGACTGATCCCGGCCATCGCCCAGGATGCATCCTCCGGACGTGTGCTGATGATGGCATGGATGAACCGGGAAGCCTTTGAGCAAACGCTGGCGACGGGCTTCGCCCACTACTGGTCCCGTTCACGCAAATGTCAGTGGAAGAAAGGCGAGACCAGCGGCCATACGCAGAAGGTCGTGGATATGTATCTGGATTGCGACGGGGATACGCTGCTACTCAAGGTCGATCAGGTCGGCCCTGCCTGCCACACGAACCGCGAATCCTGCTTCTACAACCAGCGACAGAATGATGCCTGGATCATCATTAAGGATCCTGTGAAGTGAACGATATTCTCAAGGAGTTGGCGCAGATTCTGGAAGCACGGAAAAATGCATCGCCGGAAACCTCTTATGTTGCATCGCTGTATGCCAAACCGGACAAGATACTGGAAAAGATCGGTGAGGAAGCCACCGAAACCATCATCGCCGCCAAGAACGGCGACCGCGCTCAGATTATCCACGAAACCGCCGACCTGTGGTTTCACACCATGGTGATGCTGACTGAAAAGAGTTTGTCACCGGATGATATCCTGAACGAACTGGCTCGCCGCTTCGGTGTTTCCGGCCATGATGAAAAGGCTTCAAGAGAATAATCGACGCCTTCAGTCCATAGCCTGACTCCTGGCCGTGTTTGAATATCTCATACGCAATCGCTAAAAGAAAGGAAAATGGGGTCATTCCTTATGTCGAAGATCCAGCTCTCAATCGCCGGAGTTGACCCCCCCCCCCCCC
>VAOW01037761.1_pt1 | contig 15936 bp, 14 predicted proteins | sample 3393921 | NCBI WGS metagenome assembly VAOW01 (sample SAMN08290428, study PRJNA428436) | hydrothermal vent metagenome | isolation source: Deep-sea hydrothermal vent chimney | place: Indian Ocean: Southwest Indian Ridge | depth 2742 m m | reverse complement strand
GAATGAACTGAAAAAGAAGATAGATTGGAAGTTCACCAGAGACAGGGCTGACAGAAAACTATCAAAGTATTATGTCCCATAATTAAATTTTCATGACACTAGGTCGTTCTATCAGCTTAGACAGATGATAGAATACAAGGCTAAGCTGCTCGAAATACTTATTGTCTATATTGATTCACATGTACCAGTCAAGAATGTTCAAGATGTGGACTGATAGGCAGCAGGAATGGCAAAGTGTTTAAGTGCCCCCACTGTGGCCACGTCGGCCATGCTGACGTAAATGCTACGTTCAATATAGCATTGCGTTAAGGCATAGGTCAATCTGTTGCACTGTGTTATCTGCAAAAGATTTCGCCAAACTTTAAGTATTGATGCATACCCTATTAGTATGAAGCTTAATAGTGGTGATGTTAAGAAGACCGTTCTCTGGGTTGTCAAGTACAACTTGCCCACAGGTTTCGTAGCTGGTCAGTTTGGCGCTAGCCGACGTAGTGTCCAACAACTTGTCAGGGAGTATATGGAGACCGGCAGGATACCTGTCCTCAAGCAGCCGTAGACCCTACGTGAAGTACCAGCGAACCTGAGGGATGATTCCTTTTGGCGAAGGCAAAGCATAAGTGCGATGCCTCGGGGATAGGATATTACCTTAGGAAAGCCGGCGGAATCCAGGTTGACAACAATCTGGTGCACGCAATTCTCTTGGAGGAAGGCATGGCAAGAGAAGAGCCGAACAAGAGACGTAGAAAAACGCCATGGATACGTTATGAGGGGCATTACAGCCTTAGCGCTGGCCACATGGACTGGCACCAGCACCACGATGGTCGGTGGGTCTGTATGGTCATGGATGATGCCAGCCGGAAGATTTTCTCTGGCGGTGAGTATAGTAGCAGGAGTGTTGATGCAGCTCTAGGGCTTGTGAAGGAGGTACTCGATAAGTATGGTAATATTCGGAGGCTCAGGGAGGTTATCACAGACCATGGGAGCGAGTTCTATGCCAACAAGAGGGACAAGGATGACGGTGCGAGACACCGGTTCGAGGAGTCCTGCCAGAAGAACGGTGTCAGGCACATACTGTGCAGATACGATCATCCGCAGAGTAATGGCAAGCTGGAGAAATGGTTCGGCCTCTACAGGCGGCACCGGGATGATTTTGAGAGTTTTGAGGTATTTATAGACTGGTATAATCAGGTCAGGCCGCATATGAGCCTGGACTGGACTAGTCTGGAGACACCCGAAAAGGCATTCTGGAGTAAGCTACAGGGATACGTCCTCGGTAACTTCCTGAGCAGGGCAGAACCTAAAGAGGAGGCAGAATTATGAAACGAAATAATTATCAGATAACACAGCAGATACCATTATACGAAAAACATTTATATGTATTTCCAATAAAACATTACTGCTTAAGGATATTAATTCTCTATGAGGTGTATAAATGGGAATTTCAATTACCATAGCTTCTGGAAAAGGTGGCGTGGGAAAAACTATGCTTTCATCCAATCTCGGTATAGCTCTCAGTCAGTTTGGCAAGGATGTTACAATCCTTGATGCTGATATTGAAATGGCAAATCTTGAGCTTCATCTAGGTCTGGAGGGCATGAAGTTTGCCCTTCATGATGTTCTGGCTGGTGAAGCTGATATATCTCAGGCAGTATATAAAGGCCCTGAAGGCGTCAGGGTAATTCCTGCAGGGATATCCCTAGAGGGATTGAGAAAGGCTGACCCTGAGATACTTGAAGAGGTTCTGGGAAAACTACTGAAAGATACAGATATTTTAATTATAGATGCTCCAGCAGGTCTGGGAAGAAGTGTTGTGACTGCTCTTGCTGCAGGACAGGAGCTTATTATTGTGGCTAATCCGGAGATTTCGAGCATGAGTGATGCTCTTAAAACAAAGATTGTTGCAGCAAAGCTGGGGAGTCATGTACTCGGTACAGTGCTTAATCGTGTTGGCTATGATAAAACTGACCTGACAGTACAGGAGGTCCAGCTTATACTCGAGACAAAGATTCTTGCAATAATTCCAGAGGATCCAGAGGTAAGGAGAAGTGCAGCATTTGGCAGTCCGGTGATTGTAAGAATGCCGAATTCGCCTGCTGCAATTGCGGTAAAGAAGCTGGCTGCAGATTTGATAGGTAAGAAGTATATACCACCCAAACCAAAGAAGGAGTCATTTATGAAGAGATTGGTAAATGGTATATTTGGAGGGATATAATGGATTTTTCGACAATATTATATGCCATGCTTTCTTTAAGTATAGTCTTCAATGTACTCCTTCTACTCAGGTTAAAATATCTCAAGGATGATATATTGGAGCTGAAAGGTGGTGTAGAGCTTTCCAAGGAGGAACTTGAGCTGATTAAGGACAGACTTACAAAGATAAAGAATTACGACGACCTTAATGAGTAAAAAATCTACGTAGCCTGTGCAGAAATCCTCTTCCTTCAGGGTTATAGGTAACTCCAATGAGATTTGCTGCAAGGCTCAGAGTTTCTCTGGTAACTCTTGCTCCTGGATATTTAAGCACATATAACATCTCATAGGCAAGAGCCTCTTTTACTGCTTCATCGTCAGGCAGCACTGCTATTACTGAGGTGTCAAGAGTATTCTCTATTTCCTCCGCAGTTAGCTCATATTTCCTACCTCTTGCCATATTAATCACTGCCCCGGTTACCTCTGCTCCCATTCTTTCTGCAAGAATTTTCATTTTGAGGGCGTCACTCACACTGGAAACCTGAGGTACGGTAACTATAATTACCTCCTGCCCTCTGTCCATAACCATAGTAGCATCTCTTCCGGCAGGAGCATCAATAACGAGAATTTCAATATAAGCTGGAATTTCTTTTAGAAGAGTTTTCAGAGTTTCCATATTCTCCTCATTAAAGCCGTCAAGGGTTATACCTGCAGGAATAATTTTCACTCCCTCAGGCCCTTCATATATAACATCTTCGACTTCAAGCCTTCCCTTAAGGACATCAATCAGAGCTACAGGCGGATTTTTAAGTCCCATAATTATCTCAAGATTTGCCATAACAATATCGGCATCTACAACAGCAACCTTCTTTCCAAAAAGTGAAAGGGCCACAGCCAGATTGGCTGCTATGGTGGTTTTTCCTACTCCACCCTTTCCCGAGGCTACAACAATAACTCTTGTCATGAATCTTTCTCCCTGAGAGCCTCTATGCCTGGAAGTTTATCTCCACTGATCATAAGAAGAGAAGCTTTCCCTCCTGTGCTAATAAAGGATATCTTATCTTTTATACCAAGTTTAGATGTGATTGTACCGGTATGGCCTCCTCCTATACAGGTGAAAGCTTTGGTTTTGGCCATAGCTCTGACAAGCTCTTCAGAGCCCAGTGCAAAGCCTTCAATTTCAAATACACCGCAGGGCCCATTTGCAGCCACCATGCCAGCCTCTTTAATTATTGATGTATATTTTGCTATTGTTTCTATGCCAATATCCATAATCTTCAGATTGGGTATATTTTTCACATCCACTTCTAATCTTTCAGAGTTTTCTTTCACTGCCACGTCAGATGGGATTATAATTTTATCCCCATACTTCTTCAGAAGTCTTTTTGCCTTCTTTAAAATTTCTCCATCTCTGGCTAAAATAATATTTGTGTTAATCCTCCCTATATCTATACCCTTTGCAATTATAAAGAGGTTACCTATTACCCCTGAGGTTAAAACTATGTCTGCTATTCCTCTATCTAGAACGTTGGCAATTCCTTTCAATGAAGCCTTAGCCTTGGCTCCGCCGAAGGAAAAAATCCTTGGTCTTGCCTTATACCTTGCAATGGAGCTCAGAGTTTCAACCTCTTTTTCAAGAAGTCTTCCTGCAAAGCTGGGCAGTACCTGTGGAAAACCCACAACACTTGGCTGGTTTCTGTGAGACACTGCAAATGCATCATTTATATAAAAATCGACATAGGAAGAGAGCTTTCTTATAAATATAGATTTTGCCTGTTCTTCAGGAGGCTTTTTTTCTATGGTGGGATGAACCTCCTCTGAGAGAAATCTTACATTTTCAAGGAGAAGAATCTCACCATTCTCAAGCTTACCAATATCCTCTCTGGCAGCTCTGCCGATTATATCATCAACATATATAACCTCTCTTCCAAGGAGCTGGCTTAACTTCTCGGCATGCATTTCAAGAGTTGTGAAATCTTCGAGCCCCGGTCTTGACTGATGTGCAATTAAAACCAGTCTTGATGAAGAGAGTTCTTTAATTGTAGGAATATGTCCTGCGAATCTTGAGTCATCAAGGATTATTCCGGTATTTGGTTCGAGAGGCGAGTTTATATCTATCCTCATGAGGACCTTCTTACTCTCCAGTCTTGCCTTGTTAATTATAGGAAGACCTACCATATAGTTGAAGTCTCATTACAAAACATATAAAATTTTTGTGGTTTTTCGAGAGGTTAGCTTTACAGTAAGCTATAAGTAAGCTGGAAAATTATATAAAAATGGTAGTTATGCCTATAGAGTTTTTTGATAAGAAAAAAAAGGAAAATAATAGTAGAAGTGAAAATGACAGTGATGACGCCATAGATGAGCTCATATCTAAAATCAAATCAAAAAGAAATAATGATGCACTTAGAGGAGAACATAAAAAAAAGAGCATTAAATTTGATCTGAAAAAAGTTTCTAGCAGGAAAAAGAGAGTTAATAGTGAAGCTCCTCCAGGTCTGGATGAATTGAAAAATACAGAAGAAGTAGAAAAACATGGTGTGGAGGAGAGAGGGGAAATTAAGATGGGGGGTATTCTGGGTTCTATTTATAAAGAAAAATTAATAAGCAGGACTTCAGACCATTTTGGGACATTTGACAGGATAAAAAGTTTCAGCGAGGAAATTGTTGGTGAAGTGCTCAAGGAAACAAAAAAGTACAGAATTGTAAGAAAAACTGGGGAGAAACTGCCCTACTATATCATATTTCTTCCTGACCTCTCAAATGAAGACAGAGAAAAAATAAATGCTATTGAACAACGTGCAATAGCTGAAATAAATATAAACCCTGACAATATTTCCAGCAGGACGAAGAGATGGGATACCTTCATGAATGAGGTAACTGCTTTGATAGACCTCCATTATTCAGAGATTCCAAAAGATAATAGGTATGCCTTTGCTGAACTTATAGTCCAGAATATGGTGGGTTATGGTCTGCTTGAACCTCTGCTGAATGATGATAATCTTGAAGAGGTCATGGTTATAGGCATAGGCAAAAGTGTATATGTTTACCATAGAACATATGGAATGTGTAGAACCAATGTGATTTTTGAAGATGACGAGGAAATAATGAATATCATAAACCGGATAGCAAGAAGTATTGCCAGAAGGGTTGATTTAACAGCGCCTCTTCTTGATGCTCGTCTTCCAGATGGTTCAAGAGTTAATGCTACAATACCTCCTGTTTCTATTGATGGCCCTTCTCTGACTATAAGAAAGTTCAAGGTAGACCCCTTAACTATAGTGGATATTATGAACTTTGGGACCATGACGCCAGAGCTTCTGGGCTTTCTATGGCTTGTTGTGGAAGGTTATGGTGTTAAGCCTGCTAATTTCCTTGTAAGCGGAGGTACAAGTTCTGGAAAAACCACAACTCTCAACTGTCTTGGCAGCTTCATACCACGGGTGGACAGGGTGATTTCCATTGAGGATACTGCAGAGCTTCAGCTACCACTTGAGCACTGGATAAGACTGGAGACGAGACCCACAAATGTTGAGGGAAGGGGCGAGATAAGTATGGAGATTCTTCTAAAAAATGTTCTTAGAATGCGCCCAGATAGAATAATTGTGGGTGAGGTCAGAGGTACAGAGGCTATGACACTCCTTGCAGCCATGAACACAGGGCAGAACGGATGTCTTGGAACAGTTCATGCAAATACAGCTAAAGAAACTATTACAAGACTTAATTCTGAACCAATGAGTGTTCCTAAAATAATGATTCCTTCTCTTGATTTTATATTCATGCAGAACCGTTTCTCCTACAGGGGCAAAACTGTCAGGAGAATTAGTGAGATTGCTGAGGTAATTGGAAATGAAGACAATATTCCAAAAGTGAATATTATTTACGAATGGGACCCTAAGGATGATAAGGTAAAGCCTACCGGTACACCCTGTGTGCTTCTGAGGAAGATAGCTGAACTGAGGGGAGTTTCTTTTGAAGATGTGGAAGCTGAGATAGAACGAAGAGTTAAGGTTATAAATTATATGAAGGAAAACAATGTTAAGGGTTTGAAAAATGTTGATACGATTATAAATAGATATTATATTAATCCTGACGAGCTTCTCATGGAGATAGAAGGTTATCCTGTAAAACGGAAGGTAAAACAAGCTTTAAGTAGAGCAACCTATGCCCTGATGCCCGAGGAAGAAGAGGAAGGTGAGATTCTCTATGAGGATGATGAAAAGAAGATTGTAAAGGTTAAGACCCAGAGTAATCCAAAATATGTTGTGAAAATACCCCCTCTTAGAAAAAAAGAAATGGAAATGCTGAGAGAACTTGAGAATATGGCTATAAAGGAGGTTGAGATTGACCCTGATAACTTTGAGAATAAGGAAGAGGTAAGAAGAATTCTGTTTAAAAAAGTAATTGAAATAATTGAGAAGAAATTCTTAGAGCTTCCCTTCTCAAAGCGAAAGGATATTGCAAGGCTTGTTGTGAATAACATGGTTGGTTATGGCTTGCTTGATTTTATTCTTGATGACGAACAGCTTGAGGAGGTGATGGTTGTTGGCACTGGTAAACCTATATATGTTATTCACAGTAACTATGGGAGCTGCAGAACCAATCTTAAGTTTGAAACTGATGAAGATACCATAAGGATTGTGGAGAAAATTGCTGCTTCAGTGGGAAGGAGAATTGACAAGTCTTCACCTCTTCTCGATGCTCGCCTTCCAGATGGTTCAAGAGTAAATGCCACAGTTCCACCAATTTCTGTTGATGGCCCCACAATAACCATAAGAAAATTCAAGACAGACCCTCTGACAGTTATAAATCTCATAGGTTACAGAACCTTAAATATTGAGGTTTCTGCCTATCTCTGGATGATTGTGGAAGGTCTTGGAATAAGGCCAGGGAATATTCTCACAGTGGGAGGTGCGGGCTCGGGTAAAACAACTACTCTGAATGTTCTAGGCAGCTTTATACAAACAACAGAAAGGGTTATAACCATTGAAGATACTGCAGAGCTTACTTTGCCTATTGAGCATGTTATCAGATTTGAAACAAAGCCGCCAAATGTTGAAGGAGTGGGTGAGATTACAATGGATGACCTTGTAAAAAACACTCTGAGAATGCGCCCAGACAGAATAATTGTTGGTGAGGTAAGAGGTGCGGAGGCAAGGACGCTATTCACAGCTATGAATACAGGGCATGACGGTTGTATGGGTACACTTCACAGCAACTCTTCTAAAGAAACTATAATCAGACTTACAAATCCACCTATGAATGTACCTAAAATTATGCTACCTGCACTTAATCTAATTCTCATGCAGAATAAAATTTACAGTGAAGGTAATGAAATCCTTAGAAGAATTACTGAGGTTGCTGAGATTGTTACAGAGGATGAGGGAGACAGTGTAAGTCTAAATTATGTTTATAGATATGAACCAAAGGATGACCGTCTTGTACTGACTGGGCAGCCTTCAATATTAAAACAGAAGCTTTCAAAACTCAGAGGGATAACAGTAAAAGAGCTGGAAGAGGATTTGAAAGGCAGGGAAAAGGTTTTAAGATGGATGAATGAAAATAACATTGTAAAGATTGAAGATGTGTCAAAGATTATCAATAGATATTATGCTGACTCCAAAACCTTACTCGAAGAGGTTGAGATTCACACTCTTAACAGGTAGAGAAGATGTCAAACATATTGATGAGGCTAATTGAAAAGATAGGAGAAAAGACGGTTACAGGTGCCGAGGTTACTCTGAAGAGGGCAAGGGAGGTGTCTACGGCTCTCCAGGAACAGGATGATGCAGCAACATCTCTCATGGAGAGGAGAGTCAGGGAAAAGGAGGACAGAAAGAAACTTATTGAAGATAAGCTAATGAAGCTGAAGGAGGAGGTGTCCTATGAGGGTCTCCCGGAGGAGGATGAACTAAATCTTATTCCTGAAAGGGAAGAGTTAAAAATTCCTTTTTCGGTTAGAGTTGCCACTATAATCTCCGATTTCTTCTCAAAATACTCCTATATGCCTGGCTCTTTTTTTAAGAATATACAGGAAGACCTCTACAGGGCAAATATAATTATGCCAGCCTCAAAGTATGTTAGTCTGGCTATAGGCATCAGTGTTATTGTTGCTATAATTTCCGGTATTTTAGTGAGTGTGGTTGGCGGTTTAATGCTCGGTAGTATAGGTACTCTGCTGGGTTTTGTAATAGGCCCTGTACTTGGAATGTTTACTTTTATGTATTCAAAGATATATCCAAGAAAGAAGGTGAAGGCGAGAAGCGATGACTTCAGCAGAGAGTTACCCTTTGCCCTGCGCCACATGGCAACCATGCTCAGTTCTGGTTCAGGCCTTCTTGAAACTATGCGGAGTATATCAAGTAGCGAATATGGTGTGCTAAGTGAGGAATTTAATAGAGCTATGATGGAGATTGAGAAGGGTGCAACTATAGAAGAGGCTTATGACAGAATTAATCTGAGAATTAGTTCTGCTAGCTTTAAGAAAGCAACTAGGCAGATAATTTCCACTCTTAAAACAGGGGGTAATCTTGCCAATACTCTCAAGGTTATTGCAGAGGAAACTGCTACTGAGATGAGGATGAAGCTGAAGGACTTCATTCAGGTGCTAAACACTCTCTCTCTTATGTATATGTTTCTTACAGTGATAGCTCCGGTGCTCATAACAATACTTGTTATAGCAATGAGTTTTGCAATAAGAGGTGTTCTTATCCCGCCTATGATGATGTGGGTGGTTTATCTTGTATTCTTTGGAGCAGCGGTTTATATGTCAGTAATGATAAAGAAATTTGAACCGAAGGTGTAGTTATGGCAGATGAAAAGGAAAAGTTATTCCAGAAGCTTGCGAAGAGGGTAAGAGTACCGAGAAGGCTCATTCCAAAGAAATTTCTGGTAAAAATGGAGCTTCTTCTTGTTAAAGCCTATCTAACTTTTTCAGCTACCGAATGGATTGGAATTTTCATAGCTTTGGGCATTCCTGTCTTTATCATTGTCAGTATTCTTGTAAATATTCTGGTTGGACTGGGCGCATTTGTTATGATAATGGTTATAATGTATGCATACCCTGTTATGCAGGCAAATAAGAGAATGGCTCAGGTTGAGGATTTTCTGCCTGATGCTCTTCATCATATGTCTGTTTCAATAAAGACAGGGCTGGTGCTAGATGCTGTTATTCAGGAGATTTCTGACTCGGACTATGGTGCACTGAGTGATGAATTTTCGAAGATTGTGCTTGAGATGAGAAGAGGGAGACCTTTGAAGGAAGCCCTTCTTGCATTTTCAAAGCGTACAGGGAGCAAGCAGATTGAGAGAGCAATAAGACTTCTTGTTGAGGGTATTGGGGTGGGAGGACCTATAAGTGATGTTTTGGAGGAAGTGGCAGAGGATATAAGGGCTGTGAGAGTTATTCAGAGGGAGAGGAGGTCCCTGACTATGCAGCAGATATCTTTTGTTGCTATAGCCTCACTCATGGCAGGTCCTTTTGTTATGGGAGTTGCTGCTTCGCTTCCGACTATCATGAAAGCAGCTGTGGGAAACTCTGCACAGGCAGCCCAGTATCCCCTTAAACAGCTGGCAGAGATTGTCCAGGCACTGAGCTTTTATGTTGTGGCTCAGGCAGTGGCTGCGGCTCTGATGATAGGTGTTGTTATGTACGGAGATATGCGCAAAGGGCTTAAATTTGCTCCTCCTATGGCTCTAATTGCTTATTTAATTTTTTATGTGATTAAGACTTTCATGCCCGGAATGCTTGGAACGTTTTAAATTTTCAGTTGCTCCAGAACCTTTTCCCTTATTTTCTCTGCTTCCGGTAGTTCTGCAACCAGTTTTCCATTTTTGATTAGGGGTAGAAGTATTTCCTCCATGGTATTTGAGCATTTATTGCAGGCTGGTTTTTCTTTTTCCTTTTCATGGATTACCTGTACGGTAAGGCATGTTGGGCATCTGTATACAAACTTTTTTCCTCCCAGCTTTCCTCGCTTGGCCACAGGCATGCCGTCAATTTCAACAATGTCAAGAGCAAAGTCTATTGTTGATGCTGCACTTATACTTGTTCCAACTCCAAAGCCATCAGCAAGTTTAAGGTTAACAATATCCTCCTCATTTATTCCTCCAGATACAAAAATTTTCACATTTTTGTAACCTCTTATGTCAAGCTCCCACCTTACCTCTTCCACAATCTTTCTTATGTCTCCTCTTCTCGATCCGGGTGTATCTATACGCACACCATTAAGGTCTTTTATTGTTTCTGCAGCCCAGACTGCCTCAATTTTTTCATCGCAGTAGGTGTCAACAAGGGCGATTCTAGGAATATTCTCTGGAAGAGCTTTGTAGTAGTATGTCCAGGCGAGTTTCTGGTCACCAACTATTATTATAAAAGCATGTGACATAGTTCCACTTGCCTTTTCATTTAACAGCTTTTCTGCAGCAATGCCAGAGAAACCATCGCATCCACCTATATAGGCGCTTCTGTCTATCATTGGTGATATTGCAGGATGCATTCTTCTTATTCCAAAGCTCAGTAATGGCTTTTCTCCTGCAACTTTTTTGAATCTGGCTGCTTTTGTGGATATTCCTGAGGCCTGGCATATCAGCCCGAGGATAGGAGTTTCAAGTTCACAGAATTCGGAGTAATAACCTTCTATTCTCAGAACAGGCTCTCTCTCGTGAAATATATTCCCTTCCGGAAGAGAGTAAACATCGATATTATAATCCTCGAGAAGTTTTGCAACTTCTTCAATTCCTGCCAGAATACCCCATGTATAGCCCTCGGGGAGTGAGCTAACAGAAACTTCGGCTATAACCTTCCTGTCAAGTTTTCTTCTTTTTAACACTTCTTTTGTCCTTCTGAAATATACGTCTGTGGTATCTCCTCTCTTTATTTCTTCTTCAGTGGCAGTATGAAACATTAGAATCACCGAAATAGTTTAAAGGTAGGAAAGTTTAATATTTTCGCATGAAGGTTGCTATAATAGGATGCGGTGCTATAGGTAGCTTTATAGCTGAAGCTATAGAAGATGGAGGAATTGGGGCTGAAATCTCATATATTTATGATGTTGATAGGCAGAGAGCTGATACACTTGCAACAAAGGTTAAAAGTAGAATAGCTTCAAGTTTTTACGAGATTTTAAATTCAGATGTTGACATTGTTATTGAAGCCGCCAGTAAAAAGGCTGCACAGGATATTTTGAAAAGGGCGCTGCCTGCAGGTAAAAGTGTTCTTCTTATGAGTATAGGTGCTCTTGCAGATATGAGTTTTCTGGAGGAAGCTTTTCTTCTTGCAGAGAAGGGAAATTCAAGGATATACTTACCTTCTGGAGCGGTGGGCGCACTTGATGCTTTAAAATCTGCCAGAGAAGCTGGCCTTGAGGAGGTAACTCTAATAACGACAAAACCTGTGCAGGCACTGATGGGGGCGCTTATAGATGTGAAGCTGGAGGAGATAGAAGAGAAAACTCTTCTGTTCGAAGGCAATGCAGGAGAAGCTATTAAAGTCTTTCCTCAGAATGTCAATGTCGCCATTGCGATTAGCCTTTCAGGTATAGGAGTAGAGAAAACAAAAGTTAAGGTATTTGTGGACCCTGATGCTGAGCTGAATATGCATGAGATTTATGCCAGAGGTGCCTTTGGAAGTCTTTACTTCAAAGTTGAAAATCTTCCATCACCCCAGAATCCCAAGACCTCTTATCTGGCCGCACTGTCTGCAGTTGCAACTCTGAGGAGGATTTCTTCAAGATTGAAGATTGGAACATGAGTGTAGATTCCATCGTGAACTACCCATGACTAAAGTCGTTGGTTTTCTGCTATGTCTGTCATAAAGAAGGGGCTTTATTCTAATGAAATTGAAGTAGTATCTTACTTAGAATTCAATGAGATGTTCTTTTTACTGCTATATAAGTAAATTCATATGTTAAATACGAGATATATTAATCAAAACCGGTTATGAAAGGAAAGAGTTTTTAAACATCTCTCTGAATTCATCAAATTCGCCTGTAACAATAGCTTCTCTTGCATTCTTCATCAATCTCTCCATAAAATGAATATTGTGGAGTGTGACCAGACGCATGCCCAGAGCTTCATATACGCGCATGAGATGGCTTATATAGGCTCTTGTGTAGTGCTTGCAGGCATAGCAGCTACACCCTTCTTCAAGAGCCTCGAAGAGCATTAGATTTTTTGCCTTGGCTATATTGTACTTACCCTTTTCTGTGTACACTGCATTATGCCTTGCATTTCTTGTTGGAAAAGCTGAATCAAATATATCCACACCCCTGGCTATTGCATCAAGAACTTCAACAGGTGAGCCCACACCCATAAGATATCTAGGCTTCTCTCGGGGGATAGCTTTAATACTAATCTCAATCATTTCCATCATGACTTTCTTTGGCTCACCTATACTGAGCCCTCCTATTGCATAGCCATCAAAATTAAGCTCTGCCAGCTCCTCTGCACTTCTTATTCGGAGGTCATGAAAAACACCTCCATGAGCTATACAGAAGAGAAGCTGTCCTTCTCTGCTTTTGACCTCAAGACTCCTTTTTGCCCACTGTGTTGTTCTCTTAACACTATCTTCTGCCCTATTATAGCCTGTGCCATAGCTTGGACAGTCATCTAGAGCAAGGGCAACATCGCTTCTAAGAACTTCCTGAATACCTATTATCTTTTCAGGAGTTATAAGGTGTCTTGAGCTGTCAAAGGGAGAGGAAAATGTTATACCTTTTTTCGAAAAAACCGGAGAGAACTCCTCTCTTAGAGCCTGGAAACCACCATTGTCAGTAAATATTGCCCTTTTCCAGTTCATAAACCTGTGTAATCCTCCGGCATCTGAAATCACATCTATCCCTGGCTTCAGGTAAAGAAGAAGGGCATTTGAAATAAGGGCTTCCACTCCAGCACCTATAAGTTCATGGTTTGATAGTGTTTTCACACTTCCTTTGGTTGCTACAGGCATGAAGACGGGGGTTTTAACTCTGTAATTTTCTGTTTGAAGAACTCCAGCCCTTGCCTCTGTTTTTCTGTCATTTGCTTCGATTTCAAACATAATACTACCTCAGCAATAGCATAGCATCGCCAAAACTGTAAAATCTGTATCTCTGCTTTATAGCCTCTTCATAAGCCCTGAAAATTCTATCCTTTCCTGCAAAGGCGCACACAAGCATGAGAAGAGTGGATTTTGGAAGATGGAGATTTGTAATCATACCAGTATACTCCAGTTTAAACTTATAGCTAGGGTAGATAAAGATATCAGTATATGAACTTTGGGGGATAACCCTTCCTTCTCTTGTAGCACTTTCAAGCGCTCTTATAGAGGTTGTACCTACAGCAACCACTCCTCTTTCCTCTTCCAGAGCAAGATTTATCTTTTCAGCCTCGCCTGCTTCAATTGTGAAGAACTCACTGTGCATTTTATGTTTTTCAATTTGTTTAACCTTCACAGGCATAAAGGTTCCAGGGCCGACATGAAGAGTAATCTCAGCAATCTCCACGCTTTTATTTTTTAGCTTTTTCAGAAGCTTTTCAGAGAAGTGGAAGCCTGCAGTTGGTGCAGCCACACTACCTTCATATTTTGAGTAGATTGTCTGGTACCTTTCAGTGTCTTCAAGCTTTGTTTTTATGTAAGGCGGAGTTGGAATCTCACCTATACTCTCAATTATACTTCTCAGTTCACTTCCAGCATTAAAGCTCAGAATAGCCATCTCGTTATGTCTTTCCAGAACTCTTGCTTTAAGATTACCATCAAAAAAAAGCTCAGTGCCTGCACCAGCTTTTCCTCTGAGAAGGCATTCCCAGCCAGTGGCAAGCTCTCTGATTAAAAGAACCTCAATCTTACCACCTGTGCTCTTTCTTCCTCTCAATCTTGCAGGAATTACTCTTGAATTGTTCACAACCAGCACATCACCTTTATTCATGTAATTCTCGAGGTCTCTGAAGTGTTTATGGATAACATTTCTACCATCAAGCACCATTAATCTGGAGGTATCTCTTTCCTCAAGAGGCCTCTGGGCAATCAAATTCTCTGGTAGATGGTAGTCAAAGTCATCAACAAGCATGCTTCTTAAGAAAGAGATAACTTAAAAAAACTTCCCTATATTTCACTTTTCCGGTGCTCTGTTAAACTTTTTAAACTAGTAATACTATATATATAAGTGAGGTGTGAAGTTGACTGAAGCTGATATTAAACAATTAATAAAAATCATCAATGAGGAGAGTGGCGTAAGTGAAGCAGAAATAGAGGAGAAGATAAATGCAAAGATAGAAGAACTCGGTGGTCTTATAGGTGAGATGGGTGCTGCTTATCTTATTGCCAAAGAGCTTGGTGTAACTCTGCAATCTGCCACTCCAGATGCACAGAGCAGTCTGAAAATTGAGAGTATATTCTCAGGTATGAAGAATGTTGATATCACAGGAAAGGTGATGCAAATTTTCAATATCAGGGAATTTAAAAAGAAGGACGGAGGAAAAGGAAAGTTGGGAAGTGTTGTTATTGGAGATGATACTGGAAAGATAAGGGTTATATTCTGGGATGGTGATGTTCAGAAGCTTGAAGAGCTTGAAGAAGGAGATATTCTGAGAATCAAAGGAGCCTACTCAAAAGAGAATTTGAATAGCGAACCTGAGCTTCATATAGGTATGAGAACAAGAATAATAATAAACCCGAAGGGGGTGAATCCAGAGGATTTCCCGGATATTGAGGACAGGAGTATGAAGATATCCCAGCTCAGCCATGGTATGCAGGGTGTGGATATAATATGTAAGGTTCTCAGAATTTTTGGACTCCGAGAGTTTGAAAGAAGTGATGGAAAAACAGGAAGGGTGGTTAATCTGCTTGTAAGTGATGAAACCGGAGTGGCAAGAGTAACACTGTGGGATGAGAATACTGACATTGTGGATAGGATTAAGGAAGGGGATATTCTTGAAGTAACAAGGGGATATGTGAAGGTTAGGAATGATATGGCTGATGTGAATTTGGGAAGGTACAGCACCGTAAATATAAATCCTTCTGGCATTAATCTCGACAATGCTATTGAAAGTTCCTATAGTGCTGCTACAAAAAAGTCCCTCGCTGAGGCTAATGACAGTGAGGTAATAATAGTGAGAGGTGCTCTGGTTGATATCTCTGAAGAACCAAGAATTTTTGACAGGGATTCTGAAAAGGGTGTTGTTATAAATGCTATAATTGATGATGGCACTGCAAATATGCGTGCTGCCTTCTATGATACTCTTGCAGAAACTCTTCTGGATATACCCACTCAACTTCTTGTAAATGGAGATTATCATGAGAAACTGGGAGAGAGAAGGAAGAAGCTACTTGGAAAGGAAGTGGTTGTAATTGCAAAGGTTAAGACGAGTGATTTCACAGGCAAACTTGAACTTGTAGCCAGAGACTTGAACCTCAATCCTGACCCCAGAGAGGAGGTAAAAATATTGCTTGAAAAAGCCAGAAGAGGTGAGAATTGTGGAGCTTGAAGATTTACCTGGAGTTGGTGATGTAACGGCTGAAAAGCTGAGAGATTCTGGATATAAAGGTATAGAGTCAATTGCCATAGCTGCTCCTGCAGAAATCAAAGAGGCAACAGGTATAGGAGAAAGCTCAGCCATTAAGATTATAAATGCTGCCAGGGATTCGCTTCAGATGGGTTTTATGACCGGACTGGAGGTTCTTGAGAAGAGAAAGGCTCTTAAGAAGATAACCACAGGCAGCAATGCGTTGAATGAGCTTCTTGGTGGTGGAATTGAGACCCAGGCAAT
>VAOW01008463.1_pt1 | contig 16054 bp, 8 predicted proteins | sample 3393921 | NCBI WGS metagenome assembly VAOW01 (sample SAMN08290428, study PRJNA428436) | hydrothermal vent metagenome | isolation source: Deep-sea hydrothermal vent chimney | place: Indian Ocean: Southwest Indian Ridge | depth 2742 m m | reverse complement strand
ACAACAGCAAATATAATATCGAACGTAAGCACTCAGGGTGATGGTTCTAGCGGTATCATTGTTCAGGCAGTTGGCGGTGGTGGTGGTAATGGCGGTATGTCTGTTGCTGCATCCACTTCCGGTGCCGGCATTGGTAGCGGTGCTATCTCTATCGGTGTTGGCGGCACGGGCGGTAACGGTGGTCAGGGTGATATTGTAACGGCCGATTATAGTGGTGTGCTGCAAACGGATAGCGATAACTCGACGGGTATATTAATACAATCGGTTGGCGGTGGTGGTGGTAATGGTGGCGGTAATATCAGTGCATCTTTATCTGGCGCTGGCGGCGGTAGTGGCACGGTTGATGTTGGTCTTGGTGGTTCGGGTAGTCACGCCGGAAATGGTGGTCGCACGGGTGTAAAGAAAGCGGTTACGATGTCTGCGACAGGTCAGGTGATAACAAAAGGGAATAATTCGACTGCAATTATTGCGCAGAGTATCGGCGGTGGCGGTGGTAATGGTGGTTATAATATTTCTGCTAATGGTTCTGGCGCAGGTGCCGGGAGCGGAGCGGTTTCAGTTGGACTCGGTGGCAACGGTAGTGGTGGTGGTAATGGTAAAGATGTTGATGCAATTATTACCTCGGTTATATCGACATTGGGCTCCTCTTCTACGGGGTTTCTTGCACAATCCGTTGGCGGTGGTGGCGGTAATGGTGGTTTTAATGTTGCGGGTTCATTATCGGGTGCGGGTGCTGGCTCAGGGGCGGTTGCAATCGGTTTAGGTGGTAAGGGAGCCACGGGTGGTGTCAGTGGCCTGGTTACTGCTTCTTCGTCCGGTTCGATTACCACGATGGGTACTGATTCAGCAGGTTTTGTCGCACAGTCTATCGGTGGTGGTGGCGGTAATGGTGGCTTTAATGTTTCGGCTTCTGCTTCGGTTGGCGGTATAGGTAGTGGTGGTGTCAGTATTGGTCTGGGTGGTGCCGGTAGTGGTGCGGGTGCAGGTGGTCAAGTGGCTTCGACATCCAGTGGCAAGGTGACAACCAGTGGTGATGGTTCCACAGGTATTCTGGCGCAATCGATTGGCGGCGGCGGTGGTAATGGTGGTTTTAATGTATCTGCCTCTGCCTCGGCTGCAGGGGCGGGTAGTGCTGCCATTGCAGTGGGTCTGGGTGGTTCTGGTGGTAGCGGTGGTCTGGGCGGGGAGGTTGGCCTGGCGGTTACGAACGACGTTAATACAGCAGGCGCGAATGCCTCGGGTGTTGTCGCGCAAAGTATTGGCGGCGGCGGCGGTAATGGCAGCTTTAATGTTGCTGGTACAGGTTCAGGGGCAGGTGTTGGTAGTGGTTCTATTTCTGTTGGTCTGGGCGGCTCGGGCGGTTCAGGTGGCGATAGTAATGTGGTGATAACTTCATATACGGGCATTCTGGAAACTCAGGGCGATCATTCAACAGGTTTACTGGCACAAAGTATCGGTGGTGGTGGCGGTAATGGTTTGAATAATATAGCCGCATCTCTATCCGGTTCCAGCACAGGTAGTGGCGCTATTGGTGTTGGTCTCGGTGGTAATGGGGGTGTCGCTGGTAATGGTGGTAAAACGGGTGTTGATCTGGCTGTTACACTGACATCTGCGGGTAAGGTTATCACGCATGGTAAAGAGGCTAATGGTATTACTGCCCAGAGCATCGGCGGCGGCGGTGGTAACGGTGGTTATAATGTTTCTGCTGACGGTTCTGTCTCGGGTGTCGGTAGTGGTGCGGTGACGATCGGCCTGGGTGGTGCAGGTGCAGGTGGTGGCATGGGTAAGAATGTTAGTGCCAGTTCAAACTCTACTATCGTCACATATGGTAACCATTCAACCGGTTTTTTAGCGCAATCGATTGGTGGGGGTGGCGGTAATGGTGGTTTTAATGTTTCGGGTTCCCTGTCTGTTGCCGGTGCGGGCAGTGGTGGTATAACGATTGGTCTCGGTGGCACGGGCGCGAGTGGCGGTAATGCCGGTGATGTAACAACTGTTTCAAACGGTAATATTACAACTGCTGGTGATGGTTCAGCCGGTTTTATTACCCAGTCTATCGGTGGCGGTGGTGGTAATGGTGCCTTTAATGTTTCCGGCTCGGCTTCGGGTGCCGGTATCGGTAGTGGTGCGATTAATCTTGGCCTGGGTGGATCTGGTGGTGGAGCGGCAGCTGGCGGCAAAGTAAATGTAACTTCGAGTGGTGATGTGATTACCACTGGCAGTACTGCCACAGGTATTCTGGTGCAATCGATTGGCGGTGGTGGTGGTAATGGTGGCTTTGATGTTTCAGGCGCATTATCCGGTGCTGCTACGGGTAGTGGCGGTGTCAGTGTCGGTCTTGGTGGTAGTGCCGGTTCCGGTGGTGCGGGTGGCATGGTTCATGTGACGGTGAACAATAATGTTACAACCAGTAAACAGGCTTCTTCTGGCATTGTGGCACAGAGTATCGGTGGTGGTGGCGGTAATGGTGCTTTTAATGTTTCAGGTGCCCTGTCAGGTGCTGGCACTGGCAGTGGTGCAAAATCAATTGGTATTGGTGGCACGGGTGGTAATGGTGGTAATGGCGATAAGGTGTCAGCGGATATCACGTCTGGTGTTAAAACTTCGGGTTTGAATTCCACCGGTGTACTGATACAAAGTGTGGGCGGTGGTGGCGGTAATGGTGCCTTTAATGTTAGTGGTGCCCCATCCGGTGCTGGTACCGGAAGTGGAGCAAGTAGTGAGGGTTTTGGCGGCTCGGGTGGTATGGGGGGTACAGGCGGTAGTATTCATTCTATACTTAATGGTTTTGTCACCACAATCGGCAACAATTCCTCGGCAGTGGTTGCTCAGTCTATTGGCGGCGGCGGCGGTAATGGTGGCATGACGGTTGCGGGTAGTTTTTCTGGTGGCGGCACTGGCAGCGGCGCAGCAAGTATTGGTACAGGTGGTTCCGGTGGCGGTGGCGGCATTTCTTCAGTGGTTGATAATAGTATCATTGCTATCATCAATACCTATGGTAATGCTTCTGTCGGTGTGCTGGCACAGTCGGTTGGCGGCGGTGGCGGTAATGGTGCTATTGCTACGTCGGGCACCATTTCTCTGGCAGGTACTGGCAGTGGTGGCGCTAGTGCAGGTATTGGTGGTGCGGGTGGTGCGGGCGGTCACTCTGCTGCCATTACCAACCATGTTGAAAATTCAGTCAGCACCGCTGGTGATGATGCCGCGGGTATTGTTGCACAATCCATTGGTGGTGGCGGCGGTAATGGTGCGATGACGATTGCGGGGACTTTTTCCGCTGCCGGCACAGGCAGTGGAGCGGTCTCGGTTTCGGTAGGTGGTTCGGGCGGTGGTGGTGGCTATTCCGCCAGCGTAAATAATAGTGTGAAAGCCACAGTGAAAACGTTGGGTGTGCGTTCAACAGGTGTGTTGGCACAATCTGTTGGCGGTGGTGGCGGTAATGGCGGTCTTACGATTGCGGGAACCACTACGGTTGCAGGCACAGGCACTGGTGCCGCCAGTGTTGGTGTAGGTGGGTCTGGTGGTAGCGGTGGTGATTCCGCAGCAGTGGCTAATCGTGTTGAAGGCTCTGTTGAAACCCATGGTAATGATGCTGCTGGTGTTATTGCCCAGTCAATTGGTGGTGGTGGCGGTAATGGCGGCCTGGCAACATCCAGCACGGGTGCAGCCTCTGGAACGGGAGCAGCTGCAGTTGCTGTTGCAGTCGGTGGCGCTGGTGGCGGTGGTGGTAATTCGGCTACGGTGAATAATGTGGTGATGGCCACAGTGAATACAGCAGGTGATAACGCCACTGGTGTGCTTGCACAATCGGTTGGTGGTGGCGGCGGTAATGGTGGTATTGCCATAGCGGGTTCTGTCTCTGCGGCGGGTAAAGGCAGTGGTTCGGTCGCTGTTGGTACGGGGGGCTCCGGTGGTGACGGTGGTATTTCGGCGGCAGTAACAAATAAGGTTAATGGTGATGTAACCACGGCTGGCAAAGGTGCATCGGGCATTGTTGTACAATCGATTGGTGGCGGTGGTGGTACAGGTGGCATGACTATCTCAGATGCTGTTTCCGCTTCTGGTGGCGTAGGCGGTGCTGTCGCTGTCGGTGTTGGCGGTTCTGGCGGTGGCGGTGGTTTATCCAGTGAAGTGACAAATACGGTTGTTGGGCAGACTGTTACTGCTGGCGATAATGCGACAGGCATACTGATTCAGTCGGTTGGCGGTGGCGGCGGTAATGGTGGTATGTCAGTAACAGGTGCCCTTTCAGTGGCAAAAAATGGTAGTGGGGCTGTCGGTATAGGTGTTGGTGGCTCAGGCGGTCTTGGTGGCGATAGTGCAAAGGTAAGCAATTCTGTTGATGGCAGAGTCTTTACCCAGGGTAAAAATTCATCCGGCATTATTGTTCAGTCTGTTGGCGGCGGCGGCGGTAATGGTGGCCTGACGGTTTCCAGTGTTATTTCTGTCGCTAAAACAGGGAGTGGTGCTGTATCAATTGGTGTAGGTGGTGTCGGCGGAGATGGTGGTTTAGCGGCAGATGTTTTCAACACGATAACAAATGGGTTTATTCAGACTCAGGGTAAAAACTCAACAGGAATATTAACGCAAAGTATCGGCGGTGGTGGTGGTAATGGCGGCCTGATTACCGGCAATTCCATCAGTGGTGCGAAGACGGGTAGTGGAGCATTGGCCGTGGCTGTTGGTGGTGTTGGTGGTGGTGGCGGTAATGCCGGGAATGCAAACAGTACGATAACGGGCGGGGTGATAACGACCGAAGATAGTTCTACAGGTATTCTGACACAGTCTGTTGGTGGGAGTGGCGGTAATGGAGGTATATCCGTTGCAGGATCACTTAATTTAAGTAAGGAAAATGGTGGTTCTCTTGCTGTCGGTGTGGGTGGATTTGGGGGTAATGGTGGTGATGCTGGTTCGGTCTCCAGCACGGTTAATACAACAGTTTTACATAATCAGATTGGTACTAAAGGTCAGAATTCAACCGCAATTATTGCCCAGTCAATTGGTGGCGGTGGGGGTAATGGTGGTACCAATGTATCTGACAGTGTCAATCTGGCGGGTAAAAATGGTGCAGCAATTGGTGTCGGTACCGGTGGTTTTGGCGGTGGTGGCGGTAACTCGGCTGACGTTAATCTGACAGTGACAGCTGATGTGGTCACTGAAGGTAATAATTCGCATGGACTGGTGGCACAATCCGTTGGTGGTGGCGGCGGCAATGGCGCAACGAATGTATCCGGCAGCCTGAATATTACCAAAAGTGGAACCGGTGGTTCTGCCGCCATTGGTGTTGGCGGTTTTGGTGGCAGTGGCGGCAATGCCGGTAATGTTGCAGTGACTTATGCGGGGACCATTTCTGCTCAGCCGCGAAGCTTTATTCCACAAACTACCGATCCGGTAACGGGTGCTGTGATAGCAGCGCATTACATCACGAAAGCGGGTGATGGTTCTGATGGTATTCTGGCACAGTCGATCGGCGGCGGTGGCGGCAATGGTGGTACCAATGTAAGTGGTGCACTGTCTTTTGCATCATCCAAAAATGGTGGGAATGGCCATGCCCTTGTGGTTGGTGTCGGCGGTTTTGGTGGCGGTGGCGGCAATGCTGGAGTGGTTGATTTAACAGTGACCGGTGGTAATAAAATTACTTCATCAGGTGATGAACGCTCAGCGATTATCGCTCAGTCTGTTGGCGGTGGTGGTGGCAACGGTGCGTTTAACTTTAGTGGCGGTATTGTCACCGATGCCCCCATTGTCTTTGGGGTTGGTGGTTTAGGTGGTGATGGCGGTAGAGCCGATAAAGTAACGGTTGATGCCACCACCGATATTGCGACCACAGGTAATAAATCATACGGGATACTGGCTCAATCGGTTGGTGGTGGCGGTGGCAATGGTGGTCTCAATATCAGTGGCAGTTTTAGCTACAATAAAGAAGCGAATATTCCCGCGATCACTATTGGTTTAGGTGGTTTTGGTGGTGCCGGCAATATCAGTAAGGATGTAACTGTCACGCATAACGGCACCATTACAACCAATGGACAATCAGCCCATGGTATTTATGCACAATCGATTGCCGGTGGTGGCGGTGATGGTGGTTATAATTTCTCACTGGGCGCGGCACTGGCCGATTCGAACAACTCAGGCGGCAATAAAGATGTGACCATCGTTGTGGGTATTGGTGGGCATAGTGGGACGGGTGCGGATGCCGGCAATGTTGTGGTTACCTCATCAGGTAAACTGACCACAAAAGGTGATCAGGCACGAGGCATACTGGCGCAGTCAATTGGTGGTGGCGGTGGCAATGGTGGTTTAAACTTTTCGGGTAATATTACGCAGAACAGTTCACTGATTACTATGGGTATTGGTGGTTTCGGTTCCGGTGGCGGCAATTCCGGGTCGGTCACGGTTAATCGGGGAACAATCACAGCCGCTGCTGGGACCATTTCAACTACAGGTGCACTGGCGCACGGTATTGAAGCGACCAGTATTGGTGGTGGCGGCGGCGATGCAGGGATGAATTTAGTGGTGGGTTTTAGCAAGGCTGGCAGCGGCGCTGGTTCTACCGGTGGCGGCTCAGGTTCACAGCGTAAACACCCCCAGCATACTGGCATTGATCCGAGTGTATTTACGAATTATGACGCTGTTTTGACACAGTTGGAAGGACGCAATAAACCGGATTCGGCGAGTGCAGGCGATACTGGAAAATCGGCTTTTGCAGTGCAGATTGCTATTGGTGGTGCAGGTGGTGGTGCAGGTGATGGCAATATTGTTAAGGTTGATAATATCGGCGATATTATCACTAATGCAAAGCAAAGTTATGGTCTGCTGGCGCAGTCTATTGGTGGTGGTGGCGGTAATGCTTATATTAATATTGCGGCAACATATATCGATAAAAATAAGCGTAATAAAGGCTTTAATCTGGTACTTGGTGGAGCCACCGGTAATGGTGGTAATGGTGCAAAAGTGAATGTTGATCAACAGGGAGCCATTGAAACATTTGGCACCGACTCATACGGTATATTAGCGCAATCGGTTGGTGGCGGTGGCGGTAATGCGGGGCTCGACTTTGCTTACACTAAAGCATCAGGTGGCAAAGTTGGTATTTCACTGGGACGTCGGGGTGGTTCTGGCGGAACAGGGGATGATGTTACTCTGAATGCGGCAGGAGGTGTCAGTACGCATGGTGATGGTGCTTATGCATTACTCGCACAATCGGTTGGCAATGGTGGCGGTAATAGCTCTTCACGTTCTTTTTCTGTTGAGAAAGCGTCAGCAAAGGAAAATACGCCGTCACGTTCGGCAGGTGTTGCCATAGGTATAGAAGGGGGTATTGGTGGCAGTGCTGGTAATGTAAAACTTACTGCAAAAGACCAGATTAGTACTGACGGTGATAATGCGTTTGCTATATTTGCTCAATCAGTGGGTGGTGGGGGCGGTAATGCTGGCTCTGCTACCGGCTTTGGTATTAGTTCTGAGTCAGCAAACCTGACAATGGGTGGCAGCGGCGGCACAGGTGGCTCGGGTGGTGTGATTGATATTATCAGTTCAGCACAGATACACACCAAAGGCAAAAGTTCCATTGGTATTCTAGGTCAGAGCATCGGTGGAGGTGGTGGAACGGGTGGTATGGCTCGAGATATTTTATTAAGTGGTGCAGGTACAGGTGCAGCGCTGACCATGGGGGGCAATGGTGGTCAGGGTTCGTCATCGGGCAAAGTTACAATAGAAAATAGTGGCGTTATCGTCACCGAGGGCGAGAATGCTTATGGCGTACTGGGGCAAAGTCTTGGTGGTGGCGGTGGTAATGGCGGCATGACGATTAGCACCCTGAGAAATAAAACAACGGATAAGGGTACTCAGCTTGCCGTAGCTGTCGGTGGTAATGGCGGCACGGGTGCTACTGGTGGTGATGTTCTGCTGACTAATCGTAGCAGTATTGGTACCAGCGGCCGGGGAGCTATTGGTGTTTTTGCCCAGTCCATAGGTGGTGGTGGCGGTAACGCCAAACAGGTCATTACCTCATCACTTTCCAGTGCGGGTGCAGGTAATAAAATAAGTATTGGTATTGGTGGCACAGGGGGAACGGGGGGTACTGGCGGTAAGGTGGATGTTAGAAATTTAAAAAGTTTAGCTGGCATAGCCGGTGAAATTGTTACGGCACAGACAAATTCACACGGGATCTTTGCCATGAGTATTGGTGGCGGTGGTGGTACCGGTAGTACGATTGTGACAGCCAATACTTCATTAAAAGCCGGAGAGAAAAATCCAGCCAATTCACTTGCCTTCAGTCTGGGTGGGGCTGGTGGTACAGGCGGTAAAAGTGGTGATGTTAGTGTCACGAATGATATTGGGATTACCACCTATGGTACACAATCCCACGGAATTATCGCTCAGTCTATCGGTGGTGGCGGCGGTGATGGTGGCATGAGTCTTTCTGGAAATATAGTTGTGGGTAATGGTGATACGAAAAGTAAGTCTATCGCAGTTGCTATTGGCGGAAAGGGAGGTAATGGTAATGTTTCCGGCAATGTTAATGTTACAAATAATGGGAATATTGAAGTATTTGGTAAACGTTCGGATGGTATTTTTGCCCAATCCATCGGTGGCGGTGGTGGTAATGGTGCCTTTGCTATGGCGCTGTCCAGTAACCTGTTAACTAACCCGAAAAAAAATCCAGCCCCTATGCTGACTAATTTTGCGCTTGGTGGTGACGGTGGTGACGGTGCCAACAGTGGTAATGTGGTGGTCAACCACAATGGTTCCATTACTGTTCATGGTGATAAAGCTTACGGTATTTATGCCCAATCTGTTGCCGGTGGTGGTGGTACAGTCGGTTTTGCTATTTCCAGTCCGGTGTGGATGGCAACAAATATGATTGTCCCTGTGGTTCTTGGTAGCCGTGATGGTACCACGGGCACTGCTGGGAATGTTGCAGTGAATACTAACGGTGCCATTACTGTGCTAGGTAACAATAGTCATGCCTATTTTGCACAATCTGTTAGCGGTGGTGGTGGCAATGTAAATATGTTTCTGGATGTAAGCAAAATTGCGCAGAAAAAGGCAAGTGGCAGTGTTGTTAATCCCGTTAATGGTGGTGCACCACAAGGCGGCGGTGCTAAAGAGCTAGCCTTTATTTCAAACACGCTGAAGTTGGGGGCGATTAAATCAGGTATCACTGCAGCGGGTGATTTTGTTACCAGACAAATTGGTGACTTAATTACACTGGGCAAAAATGCATCCGCTTCATCTACTCAGTCAGTTGGTGGTGGTGGTGGGAGCGCGAATGAGGATATTGTTATTAATCCGGATGCAAAAGTTAAGCTGGATCTGCTGCTCGGTAGTGAGAATACCAATGACAGTCATGGTGGGGATATTAAGTCCGATCGTACCGGTAATGTGTCTACTTCTGGTGACACTTCAAAAGGAACATCGGTTCAATCCATTGGTGGTGGCGGTGGTGAGCTAACGGTGGCGGTGGAAAAAGTGCCTGACTCAACGCCAACAAACGGGTCGGCAGCCGCATTATCCACATCCTCACCGGTTAGATCCTTGCAAGTTATACAACGGCGTCTGCTTGCAGCAAATGACAAATCAAAATTCGGCCTGGCGACGATGCCGGGTTCGCAGACAATTAATGACAGTAATGCTGCCACGGTACTTACCATGGGGGCAATCGGAAGTTTGAATAATAATGGTGGTATTATCAATTCGACCTATATTGGCGATGCTCAAACAATGGGTAATCGCTCGCCAGGTATGCTTATTCAGAGTATCGGTGGTGGTGGCGGTGATGTACGTATCAGTGGTGTCAATAGTGTTAGCGCCAGTTTTGGAGGTACAGCTGGCACCACCGGAAACGGCGGTAATATTGATATAACCAATAATGGCAATATCCTCACCAAAGGCGAACAGTCGCACGGTATTATTTTACAAAGTATCGGTGGTGGTGGTGGTACAGTTTTTACCGATCTTCAGCAACAAAATGTTAGTATCGCTACACACTCAGACAATAAGGGGTCTGGTGGTGACATTATTTTCCAGCAGACAGGTGATATTACGACAACAGGAAACAACTCCATTGCATTGCTTGCTCAAAGTTTGGGTGGTGGTGGTGGCGTGCTTGACCGCTTATTTATTAATAGTGCGGGTGGTCAGGGTACCTCAGGTAAAATTAATCTTCACATTAACGGCAACATGGTTGCCAGTGGTGTTAACGGTATTGCTGTTTATGCACAATCCGTTGCGGCTGATGGGGAAGGAAATATTACCATTAACCTGCCACAGGATAAGCAACTGATTGGTGGTACGGGTGGCGCAGCCCTGGTTATGTCAGGAGGTGTTGATAATCATTTTATTAGTTATGGTAGCGTTATGACTAAGGATCTGGTTAGTGGTATGGCGATTTATGGCACCACAGGCAATGACCAGATTGAAAACTATAAGGTACTTGATGGTCAGGTTGATCTTGGTGCGGGTAATAATTCTTTTGTGAATCATAAACAGGCCATTTTTATTCCTGGAAAAATATTAAATCTAGGCGCATCAGGGAATCTTTTAGTTAACGATGGCACGATGGCAGTTGGTGATACGAATTTAGCTCAGCATACACAATTGAAAGGGAGCTTTTCACAATCTAAAGATGCTAAAAACTTTGTGGAACTTGATTTTGGTAGTAATCAGATTGATAGCATTACGGCAACAGGTACAGTATCTCTGGCTGGAAAAATTCATCTGGCGCTACTCAATCCACAAAATATTGTATCCGGAAATTTTTCCAAGGTACTATTTTCGGCTGAGCAGGGAGTCACTGACAATGGTCTATCATTATCAAGCTTTAAGTCCAGAGTATTTACAACCAGTCTGCGGTATCCAAACGCTAATATGGCGACTTTAAATTATAATGTTGATTTTGCACCTCACGGCATGGGAACAAACTTACTTCGTGTTGGTGATTATTTCAACAACGTACAAAATGCCGGTAGTTCTCCCAAACTGGCGGAGATAGTGAAATTATTGATATATATTCCAGATGATAAAAGTTATCGTCACGCATTATCACAAATGAGTCCGGAGTTTTATGGGGAGCAACAGTTAAAATTGATAAATGATAATGATAAATTTCAACAATCATTAATGAGTTGCCATGAAGCCGATGGAAAATATCGATTTACCCGTGAAGGTAGTTGTATGTGGGCAAACTACCAAACTGAAAATATAAGCCATAATTCGTATGCGGATTATAAAGACTCACGTATAACCAGTGATCGTTTTTCCCTGGGCTCACAAAAAACTTTTGATAACGACTGGTCGGCAGGTATTGCTATATCACAGGCAGATAGTACCGGCTGGGGTTATAATAATGCCTGGCATTCCAAAGGCCATACCAATCAATTCGGTTTATCTTTAAAATATCGTCAGCAAGGCACCAAGATTTCTGCAGCAATATCTATTGGTCAAAGTGATACAAACACCTTACGTGTTGGTGAACTTCTGGGTAGCTATGCAACGCATGTTAACCGTCGCTTGAATACTCTGGGTGGTTTATTGCGAATATCGCACAATCTTGAAAATGATAGCAGCTATATGTTGCCTTATCTTGATCTTGGGGTCACACAGATAAAAGCGAAGGATGCAACAGAATCAGGGCTGGGCTCACTGAATCTTGTACTGCCCGCTAATACAGAGACGCATCGTTTTGTTCGCCCGGGTATCGAGACAGGTATGGAGGGGAGGTTGACCGATCACATAAAGTTACGCGGGTTTATAAATTTCTCTATACAGCACCGGCTGTCGGGGTCTAAAACCTATGCTGTAGCGGGTTTTCAGGCAGCACCAGCAGGCGCAGGTTATATGGCAATCCCTGTTGATATCGGCCAGAACCTGTTTAATGTGCAACTTGGTTTAGACCTTATTAGCACAAAAAATCTGTCGCTTAGCGTTAAATACAACGCCACTATCAGTGATAATATCTCGATTCATTCCACAGAAGTGAGGTTTAGTGTCCCGTTTTAGAATGTGGCAGGTGATTTTGATGGCCGTTTAGATAACGTGCTGATCATTCAACGTACAATAAAGACGTAGTTACACGAGGGTGCAAAGGGATGTCCGTATCACGAATTTACAGATGTAAAGTATTCTGACAACCTGGCTACCTAAAGAATCTTGTCGTCATTAGTTTCCTTGATATAAGGGGTTTGAAGTCCAAAGGTACGAAAACGTACGCTAAGGCAATCAATCATCATCAGATGGCTGCTTCAGCGGCCTGAGTTGTCCTTTCATAATCTGTTCAGCAAGCGTAAATGAATAATGCCCCAGTACGTTAATGTGACCGTAACCCAGGGGCGAAAGTCTATTCTCATCTTCTTCTTTAATTTCCATGGTCTGGCGTGTATGGTCCAGAGCTTCCTGCATGTAGATTATATTCCATAGCACCACTGCATTGGTGACTAAACCTAGCGCACCTAACTGATCTTCTTGCCCTTCTCTATAACGTTTTCGGATTTCACCACGTTGTCCATGACAAATAATTCTAGCGACGGAGTGTCTTCCTTCGCCTCGGTTTAACTCTATTACCCATGTGGAACAGCGAGGAGCCAACTTTTCTTTACCTAAAAGCCGTGCCTGGAAAAAATCTGAAGATTTACCCCAGTCATGAAATAGAGCTGAAATTGCTGTTAGGCTCTTGATTAATGGCAAATAATGCCAGTCATTTTCCCATTGGTTTTTTATAATGTCCTTTTGTGTGCTATTGACTGGGACACAACCTTCTAAATTAAATTTACGTCTATTCCCCACAATCCAAACCAGCTCACTGCGACTTCGACTTCTCATCCAGAAACAGCTTACTGCTGTATTTTTAGTCACTGTTTTCCGTAGTAATTTCTTTACCGCATGCAAACCTTCATTGGTAATAACAGTCTGCCATGTGCGATTGCCAATACGGTTGGCAAAGGCATCTAATACCCGGCGACTTTTGTTGAGGGCTTTTTTTTCGCATTGGGCAACGAAGGTGACCATCATCTGGTTTTACCTTTGTGTTTTTTGATGGTTTTTTTGTTGCCTGGTGGTAAGTAGTTATTTTTACTTATAACTTTTTTACCGGTTTTAGTTTCCAGTTCTTTACGCGCTTTTTTTGCTATGCCACCACCTGTTTTAGCTGCCGCTGTATTTTCTACCATCCCGGTTGCTTCTTCAGTTTCTGCTATTTGTCGTGTGGATAGTTCCGCTAGTGCGGTAAAAATTAGCTCGGCTTCGCTCATGTGGTCACGCAAGTTCTGGGTTTTTAATTCTTTTAGTGACTTATGGTCTTTTATATTAATGCCAGTCCATTCCTGATGAATAATATTGGTGAGGATGGCAAATTCTTTACCCTGCTTTATATCATGTCCGCCCCAGTAATCGGTAAGTTTGTTGCGTGTTTCCTGCCCCATCATATCGCTGCTGTATCCACTTATCACTGCACCCGTGTTTTTGCCAGGTTTCTCTGGCACGATTGAGTGATAATGCTGGATCGGCCATTTCCTGCATGCGCTCATAACCCACTTTAGCTAACCATAGTTTTATGGGTTCAGCCCTGGGGCTGGGAATGGATTGCACCAGTCTCAGCAAGGTTTCAGCTGTAGCGGTATCAGTGAGTCGTTGTTTGCCATCAGTGGACTTCATTTTCAACTGGTGACAATTTGTCACCAGTTGACTACCCTCATCGTTAAGTCGTTGTTTTAACTTATTCCAGTATTTTCTCGCTGTTTGATAATCATCTTGTTGGGTTAATACCTGCACAATATCAACCACGGAAAACCACCAGATTTCGGCTTCTTCATCATAAACGCGGCGTATCTGGTAATCCTCAAATAATGTCATATCAGTTTTCATTTGTATTGCTCCCTGTTGTTTCTGTATTATTTCCTTCATTTATTGTTTCATATTGTTGCAGGGCAATGGTTTTTACCTGTTCAAACATAAAATCCAGGGCTTTGTGGTTGGTGAAGGCTTGCAGGCATTGCTGGCGAAATTCCTGTTCGCTGGCACCTTCTTTGGCGCAGATAAACGCCCAGGGCAGTACCAGGGTGTCTTTAATTAAATCGGCAATATCAAATACCAGTGCACCACGCCGGGTTTTGCCGTGCATGACGGCAAAACCGTGTGGAATTCCCAACACCCAGAGCGTGCTGGCAGCGAGTCCGTAAGCAAGGTAATTGCCATGATTAAGAAAGGTGTTAGCCTCATCAAGACTGTCGTGCTGGCGGACGAAATCTTTCTGTTTGGTGCAACTGGCGGCTATTTTATACAGGTTTTTGGTGAGCTGAGCTTCGGTAAGCAGGAGTTTGGTGACATCGGTGCAGTGTTCGATTTTGCTGGAGAAGTTATCTAATGCCTGTTGTATGGCCGGGTCATCGGTAGCAAAACCTTCGGCTTTCAGGTCACGGTCTTTGCTCCAGACCTGTTGCAGGTAGTTGATGCGCTGTTGTTGAAACTGTTTGGCAACTTGCAGACGTTTTTCCTTATCAAACCAGAATTTCATCCAGCCCTGGATGTATTCGGTGGGGCGGTATTCACTTTGTGGTGATAGCCATTCAATTTCATTGGCGGCAAGCAGGGGTGTGCCACCGCTGCCACTAAAGCCAATAAGCACCCCGGCGGAGGCCAGCATACGCACCGCCGCCTGGGTGATGGATGTGCCTGTGCCCAGTAAAATACAGGTGGTGTTGGCGATGGGGATGTTCCAGTATTGTTTTTCGACTTTTTCTTCAGTGAGATAAAGTACACGCCCATCTTTTTGCATAACACGGCACATTTCCAGGTAATAGATGTTGGCGCGTTTGGAGTGCAATATGGCTTTTAAGTCAGTTAATTGTTCCATTTTTTCATTTAGGGTGATTATTTCCGTCACGTGGCGTTACTGTACCACCTATTTTTATATGGTTAAACAGCCTTGTTAGTGATTTTATTTCAAGGCGTTTTATTGGTCATCTGTTCCTCATTATACTGATGCAGTGGCGCAAAATATGAGCCTGTGAGGGGGCTTTTTTTTCGCATTGGGCAACGAAGGTGACCATCATATTGATGCTGCCTCTTTCTTTTTGCCATAGTGACGATGCATGTCATTTAGCATACAATGATGCATAATTTGATGCCTTCGAGATCGGTTTATGCGTACAACACTGAATATTGATGAGGGTTTATATGCCAGAGCGGTTGAATTAACGGGTGTTCGCGAAAAAACAGCTTTGTTGCGTGAGGGGTTTAAAAGCGTTAATTGAGCGTGAAAGTGCCTTATATTATCTGGATACGCATCATTTAATGGGTAAAGGCATTGGTTTTGTCAATTTACATTTGTTGGCATCGGTTCTTTTGACAAAAAACACGTTGCTCTGGACACGGGATAAACGCTTGCAGGCATTGTTGGCGAAATTCCTGTTAGTTGAAAAAACACCTTGACGCTACAACGTTATAGCGCTATCTTTCATGTAAACGAGGTATAGTCATAATGAGCGAATTATCAAAAAGATCTACTGTTTACTTTGAAACGGATATTCATCAGGCACTAAGAATTAAAGCCGCAACTACCCATCAATCTGTATCAGAGGTGGTCAATGAAGCTGTTCGCGTTGCCTTGAGCGAAGATCAGGAAGATTTAAAAGCATTTTCTCAAAGAGCTAATGAATCAACATTAAGTTATGAGGAGTTACTAGAGGATTTAAAATTACATGGCAAAATATAGCCTTGTATTTAAGAAATCTGTAGCAAAAGATCTTCGTAGCATTCCAAAAAAGGATATTAAACGTATTTTAAAATGTGTTGAGCTTCTTTGCTCTGACCCACGAGCGGAAGGATGCATCAAGCTCTCAGGACAAGAGTGCTATCGTGTAAGACGGGGCGTGTATCGTATTATTTACGAAATTCAAGAAACAGAGCTTATTATTATGGTTGTTAAAGTAGCACACAGAAGTGCTGTATATAAAAGCAGCTAACGAACAAGGATAGATTGTGAGAGCGAAGCGAACCACAATCTTATCCTGTTGTTGGACAAGCCCGTGGTACCTTATATAAGAAAATATCTTTT
>VAOW01027194.1_pt1 | contig 16089 bp, 24 predicted proteins | sample 3393921 | NCBI WGS metagenome assembly VAOW01 (sample SAMN08290428, study PRJNA428436) | hydrothermal vent metagenome | isolation source: Deep-sea hydrothermal vent chimney | place: Indian Ocean: Southwest Indian Ridge | depth 2742 m m | reverse complement strand
CCACGTTGACCATGCTGACGTAAATGATGCGTTCAATATAGCATTGCGTCAAGGCATAGGTCAATCTGTTGCAGACAGAGATGAAGGGGACACTGATATCCTTAAAGAAGCAACTCCAAGAACGATGGAGACCTTAGAACCCCACGAACTTTATCGTGGGACTATGTCAAGGATAAGAAAAACTCAATAAGCGGTTATTTGTAACTTTATGGTTGTGTAGTAAAGTAAACACATCCAAAAACTATTAATAGAATATTGGACAATAGTTTTAATATGAAAAGCTCAACTGATACTATGGAAAAAAAGAGCAAAAATGGCCTATTCGCAGGTGGTATGGTTTTAATATTTGTGATAGGTATTTTTGTAGGATTAGCAGTGGGTGGATTTACTCACAAAGGGCCTACAACGCAACAGGGAGTGACTACAGCACAACCTTATCGACTATCTCTTGTTGAGATTATGGATGTGTCTTTTACTCCTAATAAGACTCTAGGTGCACAACCTCAGTTCTATGTCGTCGGAGCCAATGGTGAATTGGGATCTTCAGCAAACATAACTTTCCCAACAAATAGAAAGATAATAGTTACTATCACCTCCTATGATATGGGTAGTGCTCCTACAGCATCCCAATATTCAAAGGTCAGCGGTACAGTGAATGATCAGATAACTCTTATCGACGGAGCTATAGCGTCTGGAGGTAATACAAGCCTGATATGGAAGACAGAAGTATCTTCAGTACCAGTTTCTAAGATAATCCACACATTTACTATTCCATCACTGCACATAAATATCCCAGTGATTGCAGGATACACAGAAACTGCAGTTATCCCACCAATAAGCAAAAACAAAGCCGGTTCTTACACCTGGCAATGTGAAGCAGCATGCGGCAGCGGCAAAAGTGGCTGGGAAGGTCCAATGGCAACTTCTGGCTGGATGATGGGCACTGTGAATGTAGTTTAAAATCCCCTTCTTTTTTTATTTTTTGAATTTATTAATATAGCTTTTAAGCTCATTCATTTTATAGGCTAGGGAAACAGCAAGATTATCATATCTTTCAAAGTCTATGCTAGTTTTAAGATTATTAAAAGCTTTTCCTTTGAATTTACCATAATACAGCGGCAATTCAGGAACTATACCCCAACTTTGACAGTTAAATCTAAAAGGTGTTCTTAGTTCAGTTTACTTTATGAATCAAAAAACAGCCATAAGAACAAATAACATTATGCCAAATGAGAATCTATCTTTACCTATTGGTACCATCCCCACGGTAAAGAAATATTACAAAAAACCTTAGCAAAGCCCTGAGTGAAATTGGAGAGGAACCCATCATTGGTTTTTGTGACAAGAGTGCCTTTTATCCCAGTATGAATAGCAGGCGAGTTCTCAATACAAAGATAGCAAAGTGCAGGACAGACAAGAAGAAGATTGCTGTCTTTGGAGTAATGCTCATGAATGGGAATGACGTGGCGATGCTAAGTGAGGGTTCAGAGGCTATAGATTTTGTCAGATTTCTCGAGACTGTGAGAATAGAGAATCCTAAAAGGACAGTAGTTTTGATACTGGACAACGCCAAAATACACCATGCAATAGTTACAAAAGCGGGATGCAAAAAACTTAACATTATACCAGTCCATCTACCACCTTATTCACCTGATTTGAATCCCATAGAGTTTGCATGGAAGGATGGCAAAAAAGAATTAAGGATGCTGGATTTAGACAGCATAATAGAAAACGTTGAATGCACACTCACGAAAATAATGAAAGAAAGAAAAACGGGATACTCTGGAACATGGATGAAGAAGTTCGAAATAACGCTCAGAGGTTGTTAAATTGACTATAGTTGGATTTATAGCCCACCTGTTCATGGCTTTGATATGTTTTGAACATCAGGAATTAAAGCACATATCAACAAAATTCATCAAAATATCGCTGATGAATTTAACAGTTACGGTGGAGTACAAGAAATCAACGGGAAAAAGACACATTTTTTCTAATTTAAACCCAGTATCACCGGTGATATTGACACAAAATCAGGCAATCACGTGATGAATAGAGGGTTTAGAACATCAATTTAAGGCTTCTGTCAAATGTATTTTTTAGATAAATTAGCAGAGCAAAGTGCCAAATTTAGGTAAGGACACACAAATGCACTCCCTGTGACTTGGTTCTTGACAGAGATATAAATGCTGTGCTATAACTATCCTGAAAATAGAATTGAAGATGATAGGGCAGGAACTTCCGAATCAGCTGAAAAGCCTACGCCTATGGAGATTTCCATTAGGAAATCGTTGAACCAAGAAGCTCCCTGCGTAAGCGGGAAATAGTTCAGAGAAACCCATCAATATACCTTTTAAGCTCATTCATCTTAGGGGCTAATGAAACAGCAAGATTATCATATCTCTCAAAATCTATGCTACTTCTAAGATTATTAAAAGTTTCTCCTTTGAATTTACCATAATACAACGGTAATTCAGCCACTGTTTCCATAACACTCGCCATCAATGTTTCTGCAGGAAGAAACCGGGTAACAATATCAAGCTCGTCTATCTCAAATGTTTTCTTACTGAGCATCTTCAAATAACCTCGCCCATATATTGCAGAAAATATTCCAGGTGTTCCTATTAAATGTGGCAGGTCATACCATATTCCCGGAAAACCCACTACTACCTCATCCTTTGAAAGTATAAAGTCTGATAGTAATATCAACTCCAGCCCTGCATCAAATGCAGGACCATTTAAAACAGAAATTACTGGCTTTCTAATAGATAGCAGTGTTGTGGCAATACTATGTCCGATGTTTAAGATATCCCTGTATTTCTCTGCAGATTTAAAGCAGCCTTCACATATATTCACTCCTGTGGAAAATACTTTCTCAGTGCCCGTTACCACAATTGCATCAATAGTATGGTCATTTACCGCAATGCTCAGAGCACCAAGCAGCTCAGAAAGGAGTTCTATATTCATTCCATTATCTGTTCCATTGTCCAGTGCGATTATACCTACTCTATTTTCCGCCCAGAACTGAACTTTGCTGAACTCCACCTGCGAGTTATCATGAGTTTCTTCCAATATATCACCACATAATTTACTGCTCTTTCACATGTGTTTCTGGTACACCTAGAATATGGGAATATATGAATAATATTGCTGAGAGCAGTATAAGGTTAAGTCCCAAAAATATACCGTAGAGACTATAGCTTTTCATACTCGCTGCATAATAACTGATAGGTAAAACCAGAAATATTTGCAATATCAAAAATGCGAAAATCATCATCTTCATATTGTTATAGAACGTTTCATAGCCTTTCATCTTATGCTTCACCTCTTATTTCTTTTCTCAATAAATCTACTCTATTTAGAAAATCTAACAAAATTGCTGTAACAAATACTGTTACCCCTAAGAAAAATATAATCATTACCATAGAAAGATAGCTGAATTTTGATAATATTTCTGAAGAGTATCTGTACAGCTGTGCTATTGCTACTGTGTCAACCATGATCAACAGAAAATAAAATGAAAAAAGGAGAAATGCCGGGTGGGTTTTCATGCAGGTGGCACCTCTTCAGACTTTCCAATCTTCTTGTATCTGAAATGGAATATATATGCTATCAGAAGATTAATGCCCAGTATTCCAAACATTATTGGTGCCCATATTATTGGCGCAACATTCTTCCCTGGTTGTAAATATTCCCATGCAGTGTAAATTATAAGGTAGATCAAGTTTGTTGTTCCTATCGCTATGAAAAAAGGTCTATCTCTCATAGCCCTACTTTTATTTCTGTCCAGGAATGGAACAGCCAGCAGGAAGATGATCAAACCCATAAGCAGATAATCAACATTCTTACTTATTGGACTAAAATCCACCACTTTTTGATATGCTGCTAAATACCACTCTGAAATAGGCACTACCGGAATGGCTGAACCTGCAGGTGGTCCTAGATGAAGCGGTTTAAGAGCAGACCATATCAGTACAACTCCCCACAAAAGGAAAGAGACTGCAGCTGAATAGGCAAGATATACAGGAAACCACGGGATACTTCTCTTGCCGGCATTTTCTTCTACACCTGGAGGAGGTGCAATCTCATGCTGCTCAAATAGATACATATGCAATCCAAAAAGTATGAATAATATTGCAGGAAGTATCACAACATGTAATGCCAAGAGTCTTGAAAATTCTGAAGCTACCGTACCATTACCAAAAGTTATAGACGCCAGTAGAGGTCCTATAGTAGGAATAAATTTTGCAAGCCCAATTCCAACATTTGTTGCATCGACCGATATTTCTGTATATGGAAGGAAATAGCCTGTAAATCCCATCGTTATTACAACAATAGACATCAAAATTCCAATTATCCATGAGACTTCTCTGGGTTTCTTGTAAATCCCTAAATAATAGTTTCTGAAAAAATGCACAAACACAACAAATATCATTGCATAGGCCATATACTGATGCGATGTAAATATCAGATTTCCATAGGGAACCTGTGTCATTATATATTGAGTACTTGCATATGCTGTTGTTTCCCCTGGCCTATAATAGAACAACAAAAACATGCCTGTGGCTACAAGATATACAAAGGCTGCACCCAGAAATGCCCCAGTCCAATAAGTCACATTCAATGCATATTCTGGCATACCTCTAAGTGGAATGTCAGATATATGCGCTCTGGAATCAACCCATTTCCATATAGTATCTCCTATTTTCATTAACACTTCACCTTCTTACTTTTACTTTAGGAAGTTTTAGTTAGAATATATACATCTGTCTTACCCTCTGTTTTGATTGGATCGCCACCTCTAAGGTCATTGTCTAGTGAACCATTAGGCCAGCCTTTTCTCCCGTATATCACCGGCTTTCCCATCTTTGTAGCCTTGTAGGTGTCCGTGGAAGAATCATAGCTTAGTTCCACCGTGGGTAAAGGATATTTCGCTGGACCAGTTATGATTTTTGCCTTATCAGATGGGTCGTATGTGCTACCATGACACGCACAGTGAATATAATCTCCTACTACATAGTTATCAACCTTTTTAGAGCCCGGTGGATAATATTTAATGCTTGGAGGTTCACATCCTAAATGCTGGCATATAGCGCTGTATGCCACAACAGAGTTTTTCGGTCCCAAACCCCCCGGTACACTTTTGTTCAGATTCAAAAGAAAACTCGGTTCGTTTGAAAGTGGATATTGGAAAAGCACTATTTGCGCATTATTTGGAAGTATGTCGCTGGTATGTATTGGTGTTCCATCAGGCTTTACCAGTGTCAGAGTTGGAAAAGTAGTTAGCCCCACAGAACGTGGAATTAAAAATGATAAAGACGGCACAAAACCTGCAAATGCAACAACTGCTGAACCTATGCTTACCATCTTCAAAAACTTTCTTTTTGATCCATCTATTTTTTTGTCATTCAAAAAGATTCACCTCGAACAGTTATTAGCATCTTATAATTGCGTTAACATCTACAACTTTAATTAATAAGAAACCTATTGTAGAATTAATATTGACAATTAAAGTTTCTTTTATAATATTTAGTTGTATGTACAAACTTATAAGTATGAATAGGCTAATAGCCAATCTATCTTCATTAAGACTCAAATACAACCTATTATCCTAAATATATCCTAGACATTGGACATTAATCTCATTTCAAGTTTACGGCTGTTGTAATTGTTTCAGTTAATATAAGGAAACCTATCGCATAAGTAATATCGACAATTAAAGTTTACTTTATGATATTTAGTGGTATGTGCAAACCGATAAGTATAAATAGGGTTATATGTACTATATTCTTATTAAATAACTAAAATACAGCTTATATTCCTAAGTATATCCTAAACATTAATCTTATTTGAGGTTTAGGGGTATTGTAGTTGTTCCAGCTAATATCAGTAGGTAAAATACTGATATCTATAAGAGTAGTACGCCAGATAGTGCTCCAAACAATATCAGAGGAAATAGACTGGGGTCAGCTGGTTTCTGTTGTTGAGCGTAAGAAGCACAGGGTCGGCAGGCTCATGAAATACTGCCAACTGGATATGCTTAAGGTTGTGATACTCCAATACTGAAGGTATCAAGGATGACATAGAGATAGCTCGCAGGCTTAAAGCCAAGATACACACTACAGTGATTTATGCGGTTTGATTCAGAATACGCCATGCTGGAAGAAAAGGGCTATTTCGATGGCAGTGGCCACAGCATAGATGAGACTATAATCGAGCTGGATAAGAAAGCAGCAACAGGTAGCTTGGGCGCTACCAGCGATATGAAAAGTTCTGTGGTCCATGGTTTTTGACCTGCAACTCCACCATGAGAGAACTGGTAACAGGTGTCTTAAAGCTCTTTCCATTCCGTTATATATTTATATCTTCAGCCCTTTAATTCTAATCCATGGAACCTTTACTGATCATTCCCTTCATTGTTAGCCTCACTACGGCCTATTTTCTTATCCCATGGTGGATTAAAGCTGCCCACCGCATAGACCTTGTGGGTAAGGATATGAATAAGTACGAAAAGCCGCCTGTAGCTGAGATGGGTGGTATAGCTGTTGTGAGTGCCTTTGTAGCAGGAGTTCTAGCATACATAGGGCTGAGCACATTTTATTTTCATCAGAGCAGTTTCTTAATATACCTCCTTGCCGCTCTCAGCACTGTACTGATAATAACAATAATAGGTATGCTGGATGATTTGCTTGGATGGAAAATGGGTTTAAAGCAGTGGCAAAAACCTCTTTTAACTCTTGTTGCGGCTCTACCCATGATGGTTGTGAATGCTGGACAGAGTAGTATGGTTCTTCCCTTTATCGGAGGGGTGAACCTTGGCTTACTTTACCCACTTTTTGTTATCCCTCTGGGTATAGCCGGTGCTGCCAATGGCTTCAATATGCTCGCAGGCTATAATGGCCTTGAAGCAGGAATGGGAATTATTATTTTATCAACCCTTGGTATAGCCGCATTTATAGCAAAAGCTTCCTGGGTGGCAATGCTTGCCTTTGTAATGGTGTTTGCCCTGATAGCTTTCCTGCGCTACAACTGGTTTCCAGCCAGAATTTTTCCGGGAGATACTCTCACCTACAGCGTGGGAGCATTAATTGCATGTGTTGCCATACTTGCAAATGTGGAGAAGGTTGCCGTTATACTATTTATTCCATACTTTATAGATTTTATTCTTCCTATGAGAAAGAGAATGAAAGTTGAAGCCTTCGGGAAGGTACAAAAAAACGGTAGCCTTGATGCACCCTATGATAAAGTTTACGACACTACTCACGCAGCAATTATCTTTATAAAGAAGATAAAAGGCAGAGCCTATGAGTATGATGTAACTATTTTAATTCTTATTACAGAGTCTGTTATCGCTCTTTTAACTCTGGGGTGGTTCTTTGGTTAGAGTAGGTGTAATCGGCACTGGCAATATGGGGAAAAATCATGTGAGAGTTTACAGTGAATTAGAAGAGGCAGAACTTATAGCAATTGCAGACCCCAGTCCAGAGGCAAAAAAACTTTCCGAACGTTTTGGCTGCAGATACTACCCGGGTTATGAAGAGATGCTTGAAAAAGAAGAGATTGAGGCAGTGAGTATTGCCACACCAACCACATTGCACTACGAAGTTGCTGAAAGATGCATTGAACACGAAGTGCATATTCTTGTTGAGAAACCTCTTGCCGATAATATTGTAAGAGCTGAGAAAATCGTTAAACTTGCTGAAGATAAAGGTGTGATTTTAGCAGTCGGACATATTGAGAGGCATAATCCAGCAATTAAAAAACTTAAGGAGATTATAGACGAGGGTGTTCTGGGAGAAGTAACCTCGGTTATTTCAAAAAGAGTGGGTATTTTTCCACCCCAGATAAAAGATTCCAATGTTTATATAGATTTAGCTGTCCATGACATAGATATTTTCAATTATCTTTTCTCAGCACTTCCAGAAAGAGTTTTCTCAAAATCTGATGTGGTTCTTGCAAGAGACAGAGAGGACCAGGCAATTATTTTTCTCGATTATGGAAATATATTCTGTATAAGTCAGGTTAACTGGATAACTCCTGTTAAGATAAGAAATCTTGCTATTACCGGAAATAAGGGATATGCAGAGCTTGACTTCGTCAATCAGGAGCTTAAAGTTTATGAGAGTATAATAAGCAAGAGCTACGACTCCTTCGGAGAGTTTATTATAAAGTTTGGCAGTTCCAGAGTCAGAAATATTGTTGTTGAGAAAGCAGAGCCTTTGAAGCTTGAGATTCTTGACTTCCTTGAAAGCATTGAAAAGGGTAAACAGCCTCTTGTCAGGGGTGAGGATGGAGTTGCCGCACTGAGAATTGCACTTCTGGCTCAGAAGGCAGGTAGGGAAGCCAGACTTATTGAGGTGGATGGATGAAGGCAGAAATTAGCAAGACCACAGTGGTAGACAAGGGTGCAGTTGTGGGCTATGAGTATAACAAAAATTGCAGGCCTGCATTGATTGGAGAGAACGGAATTATAAGAAGCGCTACGATTATTTACTGCGACGTTATTATTGGAGATAATTTCAGAACGGGCCATAATGTTCTGATAAGAGAAAAAACAGAGCTCGGAAATGACGTTCTTGTTGGAAGTTCAACTATAATCGAAGGCAGATGTAAAATAGGCTCAAATGTAAGTATTCAGAGTATGGTTTATATTCCAACAAATACTCTGATTGAAGATTTCGTTTTTATAGGTCCAGATGCAGTGCTTACCAATGACAGATATCCCATCAGAACAGAAAATAGAGAACTTATTGGAGTAAAGTTGAGAAAAGGGTGCTCAATAGGTGCAAATGCCACAATACTTCCGGGTGTTGAAGTCGGAGAAGGTGCAATGGTTGCTGCTGGCTCTGTAGTAACAAGGAATGTGCCGGAATGGTATATGGCACTGGGATGTCCAGCAAGGTTTAAGGAGCTCTCTGAAAAACTGAAAGAATTAAATAGAATAGGGGTAAAGCCATGATACCCATAGCCAGACCCATTATAGGCGAGGAAGAGAAAAAAGCAGTTCTAAAAGTCCTGGATTCTGGAATTATTGCACAGGGACCAAAGGTTAAAGCCTTTGAAGATGTATTTGCAGATTATATTGGAGTAAATCATGCCATTGCCACAAACAATGGCACCTCTGCTCTTCACACCGCCCTTCTGGCCTGTGGCATTGGTAAAGGTGACGAGGTTATAACAACGCCCTTCACATTCATAGCCACTACCAACTCTATCCTATACTGCGGTGCAAGGCCTGTATTTTCAGATATAGATAGAAAAACCTTCAACATAAACCCGGAAGAAATAAAGGAGAAGATTACTGAAAGGACAAAAGCTGTACTTATTGTTCATCTTTACGGTCAGGCCTGTGACATGAGGGCGATTACAGAAATTTGTGAGGATTACAACCTGAAGCTAATAGAAGATGCCTGTCAGGCCCACGGGGCAGAATATAAGGGTGTAAAGGCTGGAAATTTCGGAGATGCTGCCTGCTTTTCCTTCTATCCTACAAAAAACATGACCACTGGCGAGGGAGGTATGATAACAACCAGCAATGAAGCTATTGCTGAAAAGGCCAGGGTTATAAGGGAACACGGCTCCAGGGTAAGGTACCAGCATGAAGTTCTAGGGTATAACTACCGTATGACTGATATTGCCGCCGCTATTGGAATTGAGCAGTTAAAAAAGCTTGAGGGCTTCAACAAAAAAAGGATTGAAAATGCAGCGAAATTTACCAGTGGATTAAAGGATATGGAGGGGATTGAAACACCATATATTGCACCTGATTTAAGGCATGTATTTCATCAATATACCCTGAGGGTTAAAAACCGTGAGAAAGTTGTAAAGGTTATGGAAAAAGCAGGAATAGGCTATGGAATCTACTATCCAGTCCCTGTACATAAACAGAAACTCTATAAAGATTATAAAGACAAAAAACTGCCGGAGGCAGAGGAAGCCAGCAGGGAAGTTTTGAGTCTGCCTGTTCACCCTGGAATAGGAGAAAAGAAAATAGATTATATTATTACCACCCTAAAAGAGGTGCTCTGATGGATTATATTGAAAAAATTAATAAAAGGGAGCTTACAATTGCAGTCGTTGGTCTTGGATATGTAGGTCTTCCCACAGCACTGGGATTTGCCAGTAAAGGTTTTAAAGTAATCGGTGTCGACCTTAACAAGGGCATAGTGGACAAACTGAATCATGGTAAATCCCATATTGAAGAACTGGGAATTGAAGAAGTGTTGAGGAAGGCTTTGAATGAAAGCCTTTTTGAAGCCACAACAGACGGTGTGGAAGCTGCCAGAAAAAGTGATGTCTCAATAATCTGTGTGCCCACCCCTGTAACTGAAGCCAAAACTCCTGATTTAACTGCTGTACTCTCGGCAGGCAGGGCAATAGCCGGAGGGCTTGCTAAGGACAAACTTGTTGTTCTTGAGAGCACAGTCCATCCCACCTGTTCAGAGAATGAATTGAAGTCTGTTCTTGAAACCTCTGGCTTAAAGGCTGGAGAAGACTTTGGCATTGCCTATGTGCCGGAGCGATATAATCCTGGCGATGAAGAGCATACTGTGGATAAGGTTGTTCGCGTTGTTGGTGCTATTAATGAGAAATGGCTTGAGGCAGCAGCAGAACTTTACAAACTGATAGCCAGAGATGTCTATAAAGTTAAAAATTTAAGAACAGCCGAAGCAGCAAAAATTATAGAGAATATTCAGAGGGATTTAAATATTGCATTGATGAACGAACTGGCACTGATTTTTGAGAAGCTCAATGTGGATGTTTTTGAGGTAATCGAAGCTGCTGCCACAAAATGGAATTTTGTTAAGTATTACCCTGGTGCTGGTGTTGGCGGGCACTGTCTTCCGGTAGACCCATATTATCTGACCTTCAAGGCCCAGCAGCTGGGCTATCATCCAAAGGTTATTCTGGCAGGCAGAAGTGTAAATGATTCAATGCCTTCCCATGTGGTAAACCTTGTGGTTAGGGGGCTGAATAATATTGGAAATCCAGTTAAAGGGTCTAAAATAGTGGTACTCGGGATTTCCTACAAGAAAAATACAGGGGATATAAGGAATACTCCCAGTGACATAATTATTTCTGAACTTAATGATATGAAGGCAGAGGTTTATGCCTATGACCCTTATATTACCAAAGAGGAAACAGAGAAAAAATGTGCCATCTACTCAAAACCCATTGAAATCTTTAATGAAGCTGATTGTATTATCCTTGCAACCGACCACGATAAGTTTTCAAAGCTTGATATGAAAAAGGTTAAAAGCCTTGCAAAGCAGGATTGCCTTATAGTGGACGGCAGAGGATTTTTTGACAAAAGCACAATTAAATCTATAGGATTTGAATATATGGGAGTTGGTAGAGATGGATAAGGTTTTAATAACAGGCGGTGCAGGCTTTATAGGTTCCAATCTGGCAGGCAGTCTCCTGAAGCAGGATTATGAAGTGGTGGCCTATGATAACCTCTTAACAGGAAAAAGAGAGAACCTTTTAGAGTATGAAAGTAATGAGAACTTCACTTTTTTAGAGGGAGATATCCTTGATTTTAAGAAATTGTCAGAAGAAATAGCTGATGCAAAATATGTGCTCCATCAGGCAGCTCTTCCCAGTGTTGCAAGAAGTGTGAAGGACCCGCGTACAACCAACAGGGTAAATATCGAAGGCACCCTTAATGTGCTCACAGCAGCAAAGGATGGGGGTGTAAAAAGAGTGGTACTGGCAAGCTCTTCTTCTGTCTATGGCGATACACCGGAACTGCCCAAGCGGGAGGACATGCCTTACAACCCTCTTTCTCCTTATGCTGTCACAAAGGTTACCAAGGAACTCTATTCAGGGGTATTCAGCCAGCTATATGAGTTTCCTGTTGCCTGTCTTCGATACTTTAATGTATATGGTCCAAAGCAGGACCCGAAAAGCGAGTATGCAGCAGTTGTTCCAAAATTCATAACCTCTGCCCTTAAAGATGAGCCCCTTACTATCGAGGGAGATGGACTTCAGACGAGAGATTTCACCTATATCGAGGATGTGGTTCAGGCCAATATAAGGGCTATGAAGGGTAAGGCTGCAGGAAACTTCAATATCGCCTATGGAGAGAATATAAGCATTAAGGGACTTGCTGAGAAAATTGTTACTCTTATATCCTCCAGCTCTGAGATTGTTCATAAGGCACCCAGACCAGGTGATATAAGGGATAGTCTTGCTGATATAACAAAGGCAAAGAGTGAGCTGGGCTATGATCCAGAGTATAGCCTCGATATGGGCCTTGAAAAGACTATCGAATGGTTCAGGAACAGAATTTAGCTGCAAACAATAATCTTATATATGATAAGTATTAAAATGAAATTATGCCTGCTAACAGTTACTGCAACATAGAGATTAGGGGAAAGGTGCAGGATACAGGTTTCCGCAATCTGGTAGAAGGCATAAGCAGAACTTTTAATCTCCGTGGTATGGTTTTTAATGATGTTGATGGAACTGTAAAAATTGTATGTTCTGGACCTGACCGCCTGATAGATGAATTAATAGAAGAGTTGAAAGTGAAGAGTATAAATATAAAAGCAATTGTTGAAGATATCAAAAAAGAGAAAATTGAAGGAGAGATTTATCTGCCATCAATATTTTTTAAAGCCCCTACTGACGAACTGAACGATATAGGCAGAAAACTTGATAAAGGCGTTGTATATCTAAAAGGGGTAAGCGAAACGCTTCTTAACATAAAAACAGGGCAGGATGAAAGTATCAGTCATCTTCAGGAATTAAAAACAGGGCAGGATGAAAGTATCAGTCATCTTCAGGAATTAAAAACAGGACAGGATGAAAGTATCAGTCATCTTCAGGAATTAAAAACAGGACAGGAAAAAGCAAATTCAAAATTTGATACCATGATATCCCTGCTGGAAAAAATCAGCAACAGGTGATTATTCTAATATATTCCCGAATACCTTCATATAGCCTTCAATAGCATTTTTCCATGAAAACTTCGCTATTACCTTTTTCTTTGCTTCTTTCCCAAACCTCTCTCGTAATTTTTTATTTTCCAGAAGCCATCTTAAATCAAGAGGTTCCAAGGAAAGGGCTGAGGATGTTAGAAAGTCTAAATCTCAGGGATATTAACACTGAGAAAGAATAGAGGATATATGGACAGAGATGACAGGCTGAAACACCATTTTCTAATTATAAGAGGAATTTTTGGGAGTATGTGAATGCCAGAAAGTTTAAGAATATGGTGACTGAAATTTCGCTGAAGGTATTTGCATACAATATGATAATTAAAGGGGATTAAGCGACACAGCGGCACTGTCTCAAAATCTAGTGAAATAAAAACATTTGTATCAAGAACAATTCTCATGGAGAGTACCTTTTAAACAATCCTTTCTTGACATTCTCGTCAGTCTCCATGACATCCTTCATTGTAAGTTTACTTTTGGACGTAATTTCATCCATCAATGCAAGCTTGGACGCCCTGAGCTTTATGGCATTGGCAGCTGTCCTTTCCCAATTTACCAATTTATGCTTTGCTATAATATCTTTTGTCTGTTTGGGAAGCCTGACCATAATATCATCCATTTTGTCACCATTACACATTTGTAATTTTAACATCTAAAACTCTGCCCTGCTCATTTAGCCCAACCGGCACTATATAATTTTCTCTTTTGAGAATGTGCTTTATTGCATTGTCAGGGGAGTTATCCCGGTGCTGGATAGCAAGAAAGTTAAAGCGGATGATTTGATTAAGGTAGGGACCAATCATCGGTATAGAAAATGTGTGTTCGGAAAATTCACAGAAGATGTTCTGAATGCACTGGCAAGGCTGAGACCTGCTTGTGAAAGACTATTTTCAAGGGAGGAAAAGTATTCTCAGGCAAGACTACCATCAAGGACACTGGAAAGGGCAAGATTCTGGTCACTAATGGCTGAAATCGTTTCTCTAATGACATATCTGGCAGCAGTAAGTTTCAGAAGAATGGACCTGGCAAGGTGCCCTACTGCATTTAAAAGGATATGAAAAGATTACTTCTTTTATAAGAGGGGGATAACACAGCAACTTCTGAATTTTAGTATGAAATCAAAGGATTGCCGAAGGCTCTTAAAAAGCCCTTCTTTTCTTTTATTTTGAAATAATTTGATTTATTTTTGATACAACTTTTTTATACTTTTTTGAATCAATTTTGCATAATACTTTTATACACTGACTTTTATTTGCAGTAAAAAGCATATTACATCGAACAAAACTATCAATTTTTAAACTACCTTTTTTTGTTTCATCCTTTCCTAATTCTAAAGCAAATTCATCACCAATAACACTTTGAGATGTAATCTGACATAAAATTACATCACCTCTCATTTCATTGGACAATACTAAACAAGGTCTTAATTTGCTTCCTTTTAAATCAGTAAAAGGAAAGGAAAATAAAATTATATCTCCTTTTGCAAGTGAGCCCATGCTTCATCCTCCTCTTTTAATAGCCAATCTCTTGCAAGAGATTTTTCACTTGCTAAATATGTTAATTTCCCATCTAAATCTTCTTCTTCAAATAATTTTTCTCGTAAAGTTTCCCTAATAAAATCTTGAAGACTATCATATCCATAAAGATCTGCATATCCTTTTGCTGTATTGAACATTTTATCCGATAATTTTATACTTATTTGTGTACCCATAAATATTAATATGTACATAAAAATATTTAAATCTTTCTGTTTCAATTGAAAAGAAGAGCGTTATTATTAACTTGAAATCTTAGTATTACGTATAGCTACTTATATAGATAGTTTTTGTTTATATAAGTATGTATAGACGAACTAACTTAAAAAACTAATGCTTGAGCTGGATTTTAGAGGTTTTAGCCCAACTTTGACAGTTAAAAATAATTAGGTGTTCTTAGTTCAGTTTATTTTATGCATCAAAAAACATCCCTAAGAACAAGTAACATTGCCGAATGAGAATATATCTTTTCCGATTGGTACCATCCTCACGGTAAAGAAATATTACAAAAAACTTTCATTTTCCGAGATTTTAGGTAAACATAAGAAGCGTGTGAGGAATATCAATTTCCTCATGGAGACTTTGCTGAGTTACAAACTCACCGAGAACCAGAGCATCACAAAGGCTGCCGCTTGGATAAACCGCTATGAGGTATTGGACATCTTCAACCATGAATTGGTGAAAAATGCCACAACCAACTATTCAATCTGGACTGTTTTTATGTTGGTTGACGCCTTAACTGATGACGCATAAGATGGAGGGGTGACCAAAGTCCCTGAATTGAACATTTTTTTTAGAATGACTTTCAGTTGTTTTTGTTTGAAGCGAATTTCAAACTCATCAAAGAACCCTACCCTGCCTAGAATAGGTGGAATGTCTGTATCTTCTTGCATCATTACAAAAACTGGGACTCTAATTGGATACCTTTCGTGGGAATTTTGAACTACAATGTTCATAACGGTGGACACAGCTTCCACGGAGCCCCCAATCCCCTTAGTATCTTCTGGTGCTTTGCTCAAATCTAAATTTAACAACTCTGCCAGACCCTTGGAGATAATACAGTGGTCTGCTCCAGAGTCTATTAAAGCGACAACGTCTATCGCCTCCCCTCCATTCACGAGTGTTACTGGAATAGAAGGAGTGTATACATAAACAGAATCGTGGCCTTCTTCCTCCTTACGTTCTATCTTTTTGTACTTAAATGTAATTGCCATCATCTTCTCCTTTAAAATCTAAAAAATAAGAGCCTTCTCTTCAGGAACTTTGGCTAATAGAGGTCTCTTCCCAGGGTACTTCTGTTTAGCCTCTTTATAAACCTCTTTAATATCTTTCTTATGTGAGACAATCTCTCTGTTAACAATAGCTACCCACTCACCAATATAATCACTAAGGTCAGTCTCTATATAAAAATTATATGAATTTAGCAAAAGTAACACCTCCATCTACTTTCGATAATGTATATACTTTAGGCTGTTGTAACCTATATAAAGTTTTTTGTTTGGATAGCTTTATATCACTATAGCGTCAATCCTCTTTTGGATTTTTGAACTTTCCCATGGCCCCAAGTCATGATATCCTTTATCCCACTACCGGTACCAAATAGGTTTTGATTTATG
>VAOW01007267.1_pt1 | contig 16159 bp, 19 predicted proteins | sample 3393921 | NCBI WGS metagenome assembly VAOW01 (sample SAMN08290428, study PRJNA428436) | hydrothermal vent metagenome | isolation source: Deep-sea hydrothermal vent chimney | place: Indian Ocean: Southwest Indian Ridge | depth 2742 m m | reverse complement strand
GCGTCGAGTACACGTTGACCGTGCACGGTCAACGTGTACTCGACGCGCTGAATTACCTTTTGCAGGCACTGTCCTAACACGCTGGTTTTCCCGGAGACGTTTGAATGGCCTTCGAGATTTTTTAAGTTCGCGATGCTCGCAGTTTTTGCTACCTCGCTTGGACCCGGCCTTTTCCTTCCTGATGCGGATGGACGAGTGTGTTGGTAGGATTGGTAAAATTTGTTACTACTCTGCTGCGTTTGCTCATGGCAGCCCCTGCGTATCTCTGTGCTGAAGCGTTTCATATCCGCTCCGCCAGCCGACTTTAGATTTTCTCGCCGCTGCGGCGATGGTTTGGATGATGTCCTCCGAGCCGGCCTCTGATACTTTGTCAGATGCCGGATCTTTGATGGCGCTATTGCACTGATTGTCTTGGCGGTAGCTGTGGCGCCGCCTCGGTAACCGCGCGAAAGTCTAAACGGCGGCGTGGTTTATCAGGGGCTAATAAGTTAAGGCCGGATTAGATCTAATGTATGGTCCACAAGGGGTTTGCACCCATGCGTGAGTTGGTGCCGATATAAGGTGGATGGACGATTGTTCCAAGTTTAAGTAGTGAATATTCGGCAGGTATTCAGTTCGGGGGAGCTCGTACGACTCGTAATAGCGCGGCTGGATTATCTTCACTCGGTCCTGAAAACGGGTAAGTTGTTCAGGATGTGATGAGATGGATGGTTTCCAGAGCAATGGCTAGCTCCTCATCGGTGGGCACCACCAGTGCGGCGGTTGTGCTACTTTCCGTGCTTATGAGGGGTTGGTGTCGGATGTTGGCCTTGGCGTCGAGCTCTAGGCCCATGAAACTCAAGCCCTGTATCACCATTCTGCGGAGCTCGGCATCGTGCTCGCCTACTCCGGCGGTAAAAACTACTGCGTCCAGGCCGTTCATGGCCGCCGCAAAGGCGCCAACCTGCTTCTTAATGCGATAGGCATAGGTCCGCAGCGCCAGATTGGCCCGCTCGTCCCCCTGCTCAGCGGCTTTGTGTACATCGCGCAGGTCAATGCTGTGAAAGAAGGCCTTGATCCCACTCTCGTGGTTGAGCATGTGATCGACTTTGTCGATGCCAAAGCGCTTCACCAGCTCGAGCACCAGACCGGGGTCTATATCCCCCGATCGACTACCCATCATTAACCCTTCCAACGGCGTGAATCCCATACTGGTATCCACGCTCTTGCCCCGGTCTACGGCTGCAGCCGAGGCGCCATTACCTAGATGCAGCGTAACCAGCTTTAACTCCTCCAAAGGGCGGCCCAGTAGACGGGCGGCTTCTTGGCTCACGAATTGGTGCGAGGTACCGTGAAATCCATAACGCCGGTACCGGTACTGCGTGAACAGCTCATACGGGACGGCGTACAGGTAAGCTTCGGCAGGCATAGTCTGGTGAAAAGCGGTGTCGAACACACCGACCTGAGGGAGGCCGGGGAAGAGCTTCATGGCTGCATGAATACCGGCAATATTAGCCGGGTTGTGTAGTGGTGCCATAGGAACGAAAGTTTCCAGCCTGCGAAGTACGGACTTAGTGATACGCACACTTTCAGTCAGATCACCCCCGTGCACCACTCGGTGGCCTATTGCGCCTACCTGCCCCGGCCTCACGATCTCCAGGAGGGCTGAGAGACCTTGCACGTGATCCATGGCATCCACCGGGACCGAGCTGCCGTTCCAGTCGAGTACTGCGCCGGGTGTACCTACGCGCTCGAGCTGCCCACGCTGCAGATGTACTCCGGCGTCGGTATCGGCCAGCGCGAATTTTAGACTGGATGATCCGGCGTTCAAGACTAAAACCTTCATGGATCCAAGTGTATCCGCCGGGTGTGTTAAAATCTTCTTTTGTGAGCGACGTGGGCAATCCTACTACCGGCGGCCGCTGGGTAGCGGAAATATACGGTTGCACCCTGGATGTGATCGAGGATGCCGCCATGGTGAAAGCTGCTCTATGTGACGCGGTGGTCAAGCTTGGCGCTCCCCGTGAAACCGCTCACCCCGTAGTGTACAAGTTTAGGCCGCAGGGCATTTCCGCGGCGGTAGTGAGCCCGGTGGCCACGGTGATGATCCACACCTGGCCTGAGGATGATGCCTCGGCCACGTTGGACCTGTATTTCTACCAGACCGATGTCGAGCCGGACAAGGTATTGGCTGGCTTGGCCAGAGCCTTCGGCGCACGGGAGGAGCATGCCTTCCACCACCGGCGCGGAGATGAGCACCAGGTGATCAGCCGGATACCGGCGCCTTTCGATGGCAAGAAGAGCTGAAGGGGGAGAGAAGCAATGGATTCTGGGATCTACTATATGGAAGTAGTAACTCCGTGGGAGACGATTATCCGCAAGACCAAGCGAGTACTGGACTCAGGGCGGACGCGTTTCCAGGATTTTAGGATCTTCGAGACCGAGGCTTTTGGGAAGATCTTGGTTTTGGACAAGGACGTACAGTCAACCGAGAAAGATGAGTATATCTACCATGAAACCCTAGTGCATCCAGCCATGCTGACACACCCCGAACCAAAGACGGTGATGATCATCGGTGGGGGAGAGGGAGCCACCCTGCGCGAGGTGCTGCGTCACCCCAGCGTGGAAAAGGTGGTGATGGTCGATATCGATGATGAGCTAGTGGAGATGGCTAAACGGCTGTTGCCGGAATGGCACCAGGGTTCCTTTGATGACCCCAGAGCCCAGGTGATTACGGCCGATGCGCGGGCTTGGCTCGAGCAAAATGAGGTTCGTTTCGACGTGATCATCTCCGATCTGGTGGACCCAGTGGGGGCGGACAGCCCTGCTCGTCTCTTGTACACTGTGGAGTTCTACAAGCTGTTGCTGGGCCACCTGAACCCCGGCGGTGTATTCGGTATGCAGGCGGGTTTGCTGCTGCTCACCCATCACCATGCGCATCCAGTGGTGTATCGAACGGTACGGGAGGCCTTCCGGCACGTGCGTAGCTATGCCAACTACATCCCCGGCTTCTTTTTGAAGTTTGGCTTTTTGCTGGCTTCGGATGCTTTTGACCCGCTGTCACTTTCTGAAGGCACTATTGAGGCGCGTATCCGCGAGCGCAACCTGCCCTTACGGCATCTGAACGCCGCTTTCCTTGAGGCACTGTTTGTGCTGCCGCGCGACGTAAGCGAAGCGCTCGAGAACGAAAAGCTGGTTTCTACCGATGCAAGCCCCTACTACCTTGATGAACACGGTATGGCCTTCCAAGCCCCTCTTACTGAGGCGCAACCCTAAGCGACGAGACGGGTTTCTTAAGTAGGCTGAGTATATGCAGCGTAGACTATTTTTTATAGTATCGGCCCTGGTGGCGATCGCGGCCCTGGCGGCCTTTTTCTTGTTTCGGAGCGGTCCGCGACAGACGATTTCCTCTTCTACGCCGAGTATTGTCGGTGCGCGCTATGTCTTCGGGAGCCAAAACGCACCGGTTACCGTGGTGGAGTTTGCCAACTACCTTTGTCCGCATTGCGCGGATTTTGCTTTGAAAGTGGCTCCATTGATTATTCGGGACTACGTGGATACCGGCAAGGTGCGTATGGTGTTACGCGATTTCCCCTTTCCCGGCCAGGAGAAGGTGATTGTGGCCAGCGAGGCCGCTGCATGCGCGGCCGCCCAGGGACGCTTCGATGCCTACCATAAGGTGCTTTATCGCGGCCAAACCGACTGGGTAAAGCTTTCGGGCGATAGCCTACAGGATAACTTTGTGAGCTATGCGGGTGAACTCGGCCTGAACGTCGCTGAATTCAGGACCTGCCTGGAAAGCGGTAAAGAGAGGCCGGCGGTAATCGCTGACCAGAAGGCCGCCCTAGCCCAAGGGATGGGTGTTACACCCAGCTACTTAGTGAACGGCAAACGCTACCAGGGTTTCATGTCGTACGCGCGTTGGCGGCAGATTTTGAATGGGGCGTTGGCTGCGAACAAGTAGGGCTATCCACGCTCGATTGTGTGAACGTTACCCAGGATCAGTTCCACAGTGAGCTGGTCGCCAGCCATGAGGCCAGTCGGTATCTGGGTATCCTGAAGGCGTAGGCGTTGTTGTATTCCCTTCTCATCTTCAATGATCAGATCGATGAAGATTAGGCCGTGGATATTGACTGTGTTGAGCTGAACGGCTTTTCCATGCAAGGTCTCATACACTTTTTGCCTCCATGGGATTAAAGGTGGCCTGGGCCACCGGGTGAGTGAACTAGAGCGTAATGTCCTGTGAAGCTACTTTATGTCCTGTGAAGCTACTTTGCCGAACCATACGCCCAGTCATATTTTGCTTTGTCCGTTGAGGTTTGGTCGTCGTAACTACCCTCCGGGGTGATGTCGGTGGTACCTGAGCTGAGAGCCTGTTAGCGCCCACCAATCCGGCTACGATGACGCTGGCAGGCAGCAAGAAAACAGTGCGAACCGGGGTGAGCTTCTTCACGGGCTACTGTACTATACTCGAGTATCCCCCGCCTTCTCAGTGTGCGCCACCCACCCAATCCAGCCAAGTATCGCTGCGGGCAAAGAAGAAATCTTCCAGTGCCTTGACCAGCTTATAGGGTGCATAGGGGTCTGTGAAAGTATGAGTGCCGACCGCGACCACGCGAGCGCCAGCGAGCGCCAGCTCGAGCGCATCCTCTAGCCCACGTACACCGCCCATGCCCAAGATAGGCTTGTCGGTGTTCTGATAGAGTTCGTGAATCAGCCGTACAGCTACCGGCTTGACGGCCGGCCCGGAGAGCCCCCCGGTCTTGTTGCCCAGCACCGGTTTCCTGCTGTTTAGATCAATACGCATGCCGATTAGAGTGTTAATCAGTGAAAACCCGTCCGCACCCGCAGACTCGCAAGCCTCCGCTACCGGTAGTATTGGGGCGTTGGGTGAGAGCTTGACTAAAACGGGGAGGTCAGTTTCCCCCTTAACCGCGCGCACGATCTCGGCGGCGGCATACGGATCGTGGGCGAAAGGCAGACCGGCCGAATGCACGTTGGGGCAGGACAGGTTTAGCTCGAGCACCTGAACTAGGGCGCTAACTTTTCCAGCTACCTCGGTGAACTCGGCTGGTGTATCACCGAAGATGTTGGAGATTACCCGCGCTCCCTGGGCCTTCAGCCAGGGCAGTTCGACCTTCACGTAACAGTCCACCCCCTTGTTCTCCAGGCCGATGGCGTTGAGCATGCCCATAGGAGTTTCAGTGACTCTGGGCGGTGGGGCACCCTGCATGGGCTTCGCCGAGGTGCCCTTGGTGGTGATTGCGCCTAGAGCGGAGAGGGGGTAGAGATGGGAATATTCCCGGCCGAAGTTGAAAGTGCCCGAGGCGGTGACTACGGGGTTTGGAAAAGGTAGCTCGAGGAAATCCAACTCGAGTGGTGAGGGCTTCACCAGACCACCTCAGTGGCCTCGAAGATCGGCCCATCGCTACAAACGTGCTTCTGGCCCAGCGTAGTTTCGGCTATGCAGGACAGACACGCCCCCACACCGCAGGCCATGTGTGCTTCCAAGCTTACGTAGCAGCGAATACTGAGCGATCGGCAAACCCCCGCGGCGACTTTCATCATGTCTCTCGGCCCTACCGCGTAGACCGTGGTATTGGCCCCGATTCCCGCGAGAGTTTGGGTGGGCAGGCCAGCTTCACCCAGGCTTCCGTCTTCGCTGAAGTAGCGCAGCGCTGCTCCGCTACGCTCGAAATAGGGGATCAGAAAAGCTTCGCTATGGTCCTTAGCCCCGTGTAGCACCTGGACGCTCTGGCCACGCCCAGCTAGCACCCCGGCCAAGAAGAGTAGCGGCCCTGCGCCGCTGCCGCCACTCAGCAGCACAGCGGAACCACTAGTTAGGGGAAAGGTATTGCCCAGGGGTCCCAGCGCGGAAAGTTCACTGCCCGGAGCCAGGGCCAATAATGCCCGGCTGCCTTCGCCACTGGCGTGTACCACGATGCGGAAGTACTCTGCATCACCGCCCGCCGCGGCCATAGGGCGCCTGAGTACATGGTGGGGCAGCTGCAGGTTCACGAACTGGCCGGGAAGAAGCCGTGCCGTAAGGCTAGGCGCAAAGAAGCTTAGCACCCCCCGGTCCCTTTGCACCTCATGGTCCACTAGGCGTACCCGGTGATCGTTCCAGGCCTGCTTAGTACTGCTCATATACCGGACGCCCCCTCACCAGCGTCAGCACTGGCCAGCCAGACAGCATGTATCCTGTCCAGGGGCTGTATTTAGCCTTGGATAGGAACTGCTCTGGTTCTACGGGTTTGGCGTCGCTCGGATTGAACAGTACCAGATCAGCCACCGCACCTTCTCTGAGACTTAAGAGTGGCAAGCCCAGCACCCGCCTGGGCCCGTCGGTAAAGCGCTCGAGCAACGTAGGCAGGTCGAAACCTCGCCGCAGGGTCAGCTCGGTGTAAAGCAAGGGAAAGGCCACCTCAATATTGGGAATACCAAAGGGCGCACTCAAGAGGTCATGCTCCTTCTCAGCCAGGGTATGTGGAGCATGATCGGTGGCTACCGCATCGATATCGCCATCCTGTAGCCCTTGGATTAGCACATCTACGTCGGCCTGCGTGCGAAGGGGCGGTGAAACCTTGTAGATGGGGTCGAAGCCTGCCAGGCTCCTCTCGTTCAAAGTGAGATGATGAGGGGTAACTTCGGTGCTGACTGGCCAGCCTTTGGTTTTAGCAGCGCGGACCAGTTGTAGGCCGCGCGTGGTGGAAAGATGCTGAATGTGAAGTCGTCCGCGGCTATACGGCAGGATCTCCAGATCGCGAGCGATACGCGAGGACTCGGCGGCGCTGGGGTTCCCAAATACACCCATAGTTTCCGAAAGCTTGCCCTCGTTCATCACTCCCTGCTTGCGTAGCGAGGCATCCTCAGCATGTATGGCCACCATCAGGTCCAAGCTGGCGGCATAGCGCAGACCCTCCTCCAAAACCAGGGCGTCTTCGTTGGTCTGACCGTCATCGGTAAGCAGAACCGCACCGGCAGTCTTTAGGAGGCGCGCTTCGGATAGACGCTGGCCCTGTTGCCCTTGGGTCAAAGCCGCGCCTACCAGAAGCCTGGCACCCTTAAGCTGAGCAGCTTTTTCATAGAGCCCACGTACGATCTCGGGGCAGTCTACCACCGGCGTAGTGTTGGGCATGCTGACTACGCTGGTAAAGCCACCGGCCGCAGCAGCCATCAGACCACTGGCCAAGTCTTCCTTGACTTCATGGCCAGGTTCGCGAAGATGGATATGAAGATCCAAGAAGCCCGGTGAAAGCACTAGCCCATGGGCCTCGATGATCTCTTCAGCGTCTCCCCCGGAGAGTGAGGCGATTCGCCCCGCTTCCAACAGCACGTCGGCGATGCCATGATCGCCGGTGGCATCTACCAACCGGGCGCCCTTAATCAGCCGCTTCACGCCGCCCTCCCCACCAGCAGGTGATACAAGATAGCCATGCGGACCGCCATACCCACCGTCACCTGTCGCCTGATTAGGCTACGAGAGCCGTCGGCCACGGCATTCTCGATCTCAATATCGCGATTCATGGGCCCAGGGTGAAGCACTGATGCTTTGGGCCTAGCCGGACCTAGGCGTTCCTCGGTAACTTGGTACCCATCTATATACTCTCGTAGAGAAGGGAGTAGGCCACTTTCCATGCGCTCGTTCTGTACGCGCAGGACCATCACTGCATCGGCGTCTTGCAGCGCCTCGTTCAGATTGTGAGTCAGCGTGGCCCCCGCAAGTGTCTCGGGCATCAAGGTGGCCGGCCCGACAGCCCAGACACTGGCTCCCAACATGGGTAGTAATTCAGCGTTTGAGCGCGCCACCCGCGAGTGTAGCACGTCGCCGACGATGGCGATCTTTTTACCTTCCAGACTTCCTAAGGCCTCCAGCAGGGTAAAGGCGTCTAGCAGGGCTTGGCTGGGATGGCTTCGGCGGCCATCCCCGGCGTTGATTATGCTGCCGGAAAGCCAGTGAGTGGCCTGGTGTACGAGCCCAGGGGCACTGGTGCGGATCACATAGGCATCGATACGCATGGCTTCGAGAGTCAGGAGGGTATCGCGGTAGGACTCACCCTTGGACAGACTCGAGCCGCCCACCGCAAAACTCACCACGTCTGCGGACAAACGCCGAGCCGCCAGCTCGAAGCTGGTCTTGGTGCGGGTCGACGGCTCAAAGAAGGCCGTAGCCACGGTAAACCCCTGTAGCGCAGGGACCTTTTTCACTGGACGCTCGAGCACCTCCTGCATCAACCGGGTAGTCTCGAAGAGGTCTTCCACCCAACCGCGATCGAGGTCTTGAAAGTCGAGTAGATGCTTCAGAGTGCCCACAGTTCCACCGCCTCCTTATCGTCGATGGGCAGAAGCCTTACTTTAACTACCTCATTCCCTGCGGTGGGCAAGTTCTTACCCACGTAATCGGCGCGTATCGGCAGCTCACGATGCCCTCGGTCTACCAGTACAGCCAAAAGCACCCGTTTGGGGCGGCCCAAGTCGATGAGTGCGTCTAGCGCAGCGCGCACGGTGCGGCCGGTGTATAGCACATCGTCCACCAGGACCAGGGTCTTACCCCAGATGTCGAAGGGAATACTGGTCTGGCGTACCTTGGGCTGGTGGGCGATCTCGCTCAGGTCGTCGCGGTAGAGGGTGATATCGAGCGTACCCACTGGGACCGGCGAGTTCTCTAGGCTGCTGATATACTCGGCCAGGCGCTGGGCGAGAGGTATTCCTCGGGTATGAATGCCAATCATAGCCAGCCCCGCAGTACCCTTATTCTTCTCGATGATCTCGTGGGCTATACGACGTATAGCCCGGGCGATTTCACTCGAGTCCATGACTAGAGCCTTGAAGTTCACCGGGTCCTCCGCCAAGTAACGTGCAGAGAGTAAAAAAAAGCGCCCTGAGGGCGACCTGTTGGACTTAACCATACACTGTTTTTCATAGCTATGCTCCTTTCCAGCCTCACGGGACCGGTTTAAAAGTCGTTATAGCTTAACGCCTCGGCCTGCAAGGTGTCAACGCAGGCGGAGATTCATTCGCCGGTGATAAGTGCCCTCAAGGCATGGGCATCCATGCCATGACGCCTCCCAGGACAATTTTCAGCCGGACTTTGCCGACCCACTTGCCCCCGGGGTGAAACGCGAGTACCGGGCGGACCCAACATATCTGCTGGAGTGGGATTCCCATGGCCGGTCATGGACCCAGTACCGGCTTTCAAGGCGAGCTCTTGGGCCTGCTCCCTATCCCTGGGACCGCTGCCTGCTGCAAGCCGCCTTAAACCGCGACTTACAAGCGGGCAGACTCAATCGCCGTCTGGCCCTATTGCGTGCGTAGGCATCCAGCGGGTCTTATTTAAGAACCTAATGAGATCGGAGCTGCTCTCTTTAAGAGTGGGCCCGTTAAGGCTTGGCTTTTTGGTTATCCCTTACTTATTGCTTGTCCCAGCGGCATCCTGAAAGGCAGCGATGTAGCCGCCACCTTGAGCTCGGTGACGGTGTTGTCGCCGCTGTCGGCTACTTAGACGTTACCTGAAGTGTCCACGGCGATGCCCTCCGGCCCCTAGCTGCTCGGGTGAGACACCTGGGATGACACCGTCGAGACGCTCACCGTGGTGGTTTTGCCGTCGCCAGCGGGATTGGCCCGGTAGCACCCCATGGCGGTCAGGGTGAAGGTATAGTCGACGGCATGCTACCGGTGTTTGCCGGCGGGATCAGGCTAGCGCTGGTGGCGCTGGCGCTGAAGCTGATGATCGCCAGGGCTTTGGGACTGGTTGCTGGGGTTTTAGGTAGGCCTACGCACTCCGCCAGCAACAAGCCGGTGATCAGCCAGACGGGGAAGTATCCAGCGATTGGGTGGTTTGGGTTTCATAAGGCTCTGGTAATGGTCACCATTATGTTGGCAATAGCCAAGGTTTTTTGGCGAAGTCCCGAGCCGCTCCGTTGGCTATGTCCTGAGCGTCTCCGACCGCCGGCGGGTCTATTTTCCTGGATGGCCTCACTGCTCGGCTACGGAGTTAGCAGTTGCGCCCTCTGAGTGGCTGCACTATTGTCGCTAGTCCCAACCGCGATCTCGGCTCAAAATGGGTCCTCGTACTTCTTGCCTAACACTAGTTTCTCTCCTAGCCCACGCCCTTCCACTCGGGCGATTGGTATGGCTTGCGCAAGTGCCGGGCTTGCGCACCGGGTCTTTTATTGGATACACTAGCCTTTGGCCCACGACCAAGACCGTGCGCCCAAGGAGGAGGCCATGAAAGAGAACATTCACCCCAAGCTTGTCAATACGCGGATTATTTGTGGATGCGGGAATGTGATCGAGACCTATTCGGTCAAACCGGAGATCCACGTGGAAGTATGTAGTGCTTGCCACCCCTTCTATACTGGGCAGCAGCGCTTTGTGGACCCGGAAGGCCGGGTGGAGCGCTTCCAGCGTCGCTTTGGGGATTCCTATAAGAGAAGTGCGAGGAAAAAGGCTTAGGCCTTTCCGAGCCGAAATGTGCTCGAGATCTACATGCGTGTGTTCCCCGGCCTAGTGGCCGGGGTATGTGCTTGCTATGGGGATTTGAATGCTGAGCTTTCCACAAATATCGGGCTGGATAGAGGTAGTAGTAGGCCCGATGTTTTCCGGGAAGTCGGAGGAGCTCATACGCCGCGCCAAGCGTGTGCTGATTGCTAGACAGGAAGTTCAGGTTTTCAAACCTCAACTGGATGATCGCTACCATACTACTGATGTGGTCAGCCACGACGGTAGGCGGGTTGAGGCCCAGGCAGTCGCGGGGGTACGGGCACTGAGGGCGGCTTTAGCCGACCCCCTGCCACAGGTAGTGGCGATTGACGAAGCGCAGTTCTTCGACTCGGAATTGGTGGCGTTGTTGGTTGAGTTGGCCGACGCGGGTGTACGGGTGATCACTGCAGGACTGGATATGGATTTTCGGGGTGAGCCGTTCGGGCCTATGCCCGAACTTCTGGCCCGAGCTGAGTACGTGGAGAAATTAACCGCGGTCTGTCCGCGCTGCGGTGCTCCTGCCACCCGCACCCAACGCTTAATTCAAGGACGGCCGGCCCGTTTTGATGATCCGGTGGTGCTGGTGGGGGCTTACGAAACCTACGAGCCCCGCTGCCGGCGTTGCCACCTGGTGGAGCGGACGGGTCGTCGGGCATAGTGGGACTATTCCCCGGCAGGTTGTTTCTCTAGACGCACCTCAAGTACACCGTTCTTGAAATTGGCTACCGCCGAACCCTCACGTACGGGTACGGGTAGTTCGATGATACGCTGAAAATGACCGTTGGGGCGTTCGCGGCGCAGATAGCTGCCCTCCCGCGGATGACGGACGCCCGCCAATATTACGGTGGGCCCTTCTTCCAAGAGCTCCACGTCCTCGGGACGAACACCGGGCAGCTCGAGCAGCAAGACGAAATGACTATCGGCATCAATGATGTCGAGATCGGGTGTCCACCCACCTAGATCGTCAGCGCCTGCGTACCGCCGGGTGAGGTCCTCAAGCCGCCGCCTGAGTTCTCCCAGCCGCTCCAGGGTTTCAAATCGCTCGCGCCGCTCCAGGGACAATCTAACCCACCTCCTTACCTAGGACAGTCTAACCCAACTTGGGCATGTCCTGAGATAGGCTGTGAGTTCCATTGCCTTGATGAGTTCCCCTGGCAGGTACAAGTTGACACGCTTGGGGGCCATGCTCTTTGAGGTTACGGGGTATTGTGATGGCCCGTGTGGTCTCGTGCTATCATCTATAGATGAAGAAGACGCTGAAGCCCGGCATTTAGATGTGAACATAAGTTCATAGTTCCCCAATCGAAAACCGTTCCGGCGCTCTACCCGGAGTCGGGTGAGTTTGCGGAAATGCCGGAAGTTCTTGCAACCGGTTTCTTAGTAGGATTACTTGAGTGGGCCTGTATCAGGGCAATTAATCCCATCTCGACTGGTCACGAGAACAAAACGGTGGGAATATACGTCGATGTGAGCCACGAGGCGGCAACACCACCTGGTTTTGAGGTTACGGTGGCCGTTGAATTAGTCGAAATGGATGGCCGAAGGCTTATTTCTGCTGTAGAAGCTCATGACGGAGTAGATTTGATTTCCAAAGAACGGCATGAGCGATTCGTAATCAACAAAGAGAAATTTGGCGAGAAATTTGGCGAAAAGATTGAAGAACAATGCATAACACTACGCTCAGTCAGACCTGTGCGAAGAGCTGCGCAGTTCGGTTAACTCCATGTTGGGCAGAGCGGATCCAGCTACTTAAACAGGAAGGGATATGCCTACTGCAGGATGAAATAAAAGCGGCTAGAAAGGTAATCGTTTCTGACGAATATGGGATGTCGATATGACTAGTTTGCTAACCTCCACACAGGCGATGAAATCGTGGACCCGCCCGACTTTCAGAGGCTTTCTCGTTGGGATTTGTCAAGGAAGACTCGGTTCATTGAAGCATTGCTCCTTGGGATGTCAATTCCATGTTATAGATGGCCTGGCACCAGCCATACTCTAGGATGTTAGAGAATGGAGCTTGTGCTTCCTATACTGGCCGGACCTACCGCCTCGGGCAAGACTGCGCTGGCGGTTCGCTTGGGGCTTGCCATGGGGCTTGAGGTTATCAGTGCCGACGCCACGATGGTCTACCGTGGACTGGATGTAGGTACCGATAAGCCGAGCTCGAGTGAGTTGCGAGGGGTGCCACATCATTTGATCGACGTGGTGGAGCCTGATCAATCCTTTGATATGCGCCAGTTCGTGGAGCGGGCCGAGGCCTGCATCACAGCGGTGCTGAAGCGTGGTAGGCTGCCATTGATCGTAGGTGGCACAGGGTTCTATATCCGCTCGCTTTCCGAGGGCTTCTATGAGCTTCAGCCTGCCGACCCGGTCGTGCAGAAGCGATTGTGGCTCGAGCTGGAGGAAAAAGGACTGGAGGTACTTCAGGGCGAACTACGTCGGGCTTCTCCGCAGGACGCGGCGCGCGTGGGTCGAAATCCCCGGCGGGTGGTGCGGGCGCTGGAGGTACTCCGGGTGAGCGGTCGTCCGCCTATCAAGGCCAAGCGACGTTTTCCAAGGTTCGCCTACCGCAAGTTGGTGCTTTGGCCCAAGTGGCAGGAACTCAGGCCGCGAATCGCCGGCCGAGCCGAAGCCCAGTTCGCAAATGGCTTGGTAGAGGAGGTGAGGGGGCTGCTCGAGCGCTACCCGGTGATGCCCACCGCGCTGCAAACTATCGGCTACAAAGAGGTGGCGCGCTACTTACAAGGCCGGTACAGCCTGGACGAGGCCCTTTCGGCTGATCGCGCCGCTGTACTGGCCTATGCCCGTCGCCAGTACACTTGGTTTCGTCGTGAGCCGGGTCATGTTACCTATCTGCCTACGGGATGGGAAGCGGCCTGGACCGGACTTGTGAGCTGGTTCGATTACCACTGGGCCGATTTTCCGGCCCCAGGGGCCGGCGGTATACCGCATCCTTGACCCTCTTTGAGCAGCGGATCTAGGATAGCGTTTATATCGGCGTAACAAGGGAGGGCTTTGGTGGAGGAGCGTCATAGAGGACATGCCGAAGCGGGGAAGCAAGAGTGGATCGAGCCGCCGGAGAGCTTCCGCAAATATGCTTGGATCGACAGCGGAGAAGCTTACCGGGCGCTCTACCAAGCCTCGCTCGAAGACCCGGAAGGGTTCTGGGGCAGCGTCGCTGCCGAGCTTCACTGGTTCCAGCCGTGGCATAGCGTGCTCGAAGGCCAGGGGCCGGACGCCCATTGGTTCTCCGGCGGTCAAACCAACTTGTGCTATAACGCTCTGGACCGCCATGTTGTAGGCGACCGGAAAGATAAGACCGCTTTGATCTGGGAAGGAGAACAGGGCGAGGTTAAGGTCTACACCTATGGGCGGCTCCTCCAGGAAGTGGAGCGTTTCGCGGGTGTGCTCGTTCGCGCAGGTGTGGGTAAGGGGGACCGAGTGGCTATGTACATGCCCATGATTCCCGAGGCTGTGGTGGCTATGTTGGCCTGCGCGCGGATCGGTGCGATACACATGGTGGTATTCAGTGGGTTCTCGGCGGGCGCTTTGGCCGAACGCGTTCGTGATGTAGGTGCTGTGGTATTGATCACCGCGGACGGCGGACGGCGCAAAGGGCGCGTGCTTTCTTTGAAGGCCAATGTGGATGAGGCGCTGGCCGGAATGGAGAGCGTGAAGCGCGTGGTGGTGGTGCGGCACACCCGGCAGCAGGTAGTCATGGAGCCTGGCCGTGATCGCTGGTACCACGAGTTGATGCGCGAGGCCAACCAGCCCGTACCGCCCGTACCCATGGCCTCCAGAGCCCCCTTGTTTGTGCTCTATACCTCCGGCCCCGCTGGGCGGCCTAAGGGTGTGGTACACACCACCGGTGGCTACATGACCTATGCCTACTTTACCAGCCGGTTGGTCTTTGACTTACGGCCGGACGATGTATTTTGGTGCACAGCCGATCTTGGCTGGATCGCAGGACATTCCTATACGCTGTACGGACCTTTGCTCAATGGTGCCACGACCTTCATCTACGAGGGTGCTTTGAGCTACCCCGAGCCGGACCGGATCTGGGGGATGATAGATCGCCATGGTGTGAGCGTCCTACATACTACGCCGACGCTGGTGCGCTCGTTTACGAAATCCGGCGAGGCCTGGTTGACCAAGTTTAATCTGGCCAGCCTACGACTTCTGGGTAGCGGTGGAGAGGCGATTAGCGTGGAGGCCTGGCGTTGGTACCACCGTGTGGTGGGCCGGGAGCGCTGCCCGGTGGTGGATACTTGGTGGCAGACCGAAACTGGAGGAGTGATGATTGCTACGCCTCCCGGTGCGGTAGCCGCATGGCCGGGACACACCGGACTAGCCTTGCCCGGGGTGGAGCTGGCGTTGGTTGATGGAGATGGGAAGCCGGTTCATGATGATAATGCCGAAGAGCAGGGCTACCTGATGGTCCTGAAGCCCTGGCCGGGTATGTTGAGTACTGTCTGGAACGATGATGAGCGTTACCGGACTGAGTACTGGGGTCGGTTTCCCGGACAGTACTTTACGGGAGACGGGGCGCGGCGAAGCAAGGACGGCTACCTGACCATCCTCGGTAGGGTCGACGACGTACTGAACGTTTCCGGGTATCGCCTGGGAGTGATGGAGATCGAATCGGCGCTGATCAGCCATCCATTGGTGGCCGAGGCCGTGGTGATGGGGCGCCCGGATCCTGAGAAGGGCGAATCCGTAGTGGCTTTCGTTACCCTGATAGAAGGCGCTGAACCCATGCCGGACTTCAAGGAGGAGTTGAGTCGGCACGTAGCTAGGGTGATTGGCTCGTTTGCCCGACCGGACGTTCTGAAGTTGGTTGATACTCTGCCCAAGACGCGCTCGGGGAAGATTATGCGCCGCCTACTGCGACAGATGATGGGGGAAGATAGTGGTAGTGGGCAGTCTATGAACAGTTCGCCGCTGTAGATACTTAGTTGGCTCAGTGCCACATAGCACGCAGTTCTTAGACTGCTTGTAGCTAATTAGGACTATACATTGTTGTTCCTAGATGATGTAGTCTCTCAATATGCAGACATTTGATCCCTTGCGTGAAAAAGAATTTAGAGAAGTCATGAGCCGAGCTAACGTTCGTATGACACAGCAAAGACAGGCGATATGGAACCTGCTCAGCGCATCAAATAATGGATATACTATCCAGGAGATTGTTGATGCTCTTTCGCATCTGCATGTCAGTACCGCGACTATTTACCGCAGCGTAGTTCTACTGGAGAGATTGGGCTTGATCAGATGGGTCCACGGAGAGCGGGGTGAGCACCGGTTTGTACGCTGGCGGCCTGGACACCGGCACGCGCTGGTCTGTACTGCCTGTGACCGGGTGGTGGAGTTTGAGCCCTGTGGGCTTGAGGTGCTTGAGCGGCTGTTGCAGAAAGAAACCGGATTCAGCCGGCTGGTGCACTACCTGGAGATGCACGGGTTGTGCCCAACGTGCCGGAAAAGCAAAGAGGAGCGAAAAGATGCCGAGACCTGAGGTGGAACCTGCTGTGAGGGTCGAGGATCTCACGGTACGCTTCGGTAGTTACGAAGCGCTCAGTGGAGTGGAATTTTCTCTACCCCAAGGCGCATCCATGGCTATCGTAGGTCCTAATGGTGCCGGTAAATCCACCCTGCTTAAGGTGCTCTTGGGTTTGATTAAGCCCGATTCGGGTGGCGCGTGGGT
>VAOW01003546.1_pt1 | contig 16183 bp, 16 predicted proteins | sample 3393921 | NCBI WGS metagenome assembly VAOW01 (sample SAMN08290428, study PRJNA428436) | hydrothermal vent metagenome | isolation source: Deep-sea hydrothermal vent chimney | place: Indian Ocean: Southwest Indian Ridge | depth 2742 m m | reverse complement strand
TCAGGCTCCCAAATGCGGGTACAGTTGCTTCATCACACCACGAGCCAGGCTTAAACGCCAGACCCGTTGCTCGATAGAATCACACGAAATCCGACAGCTATTCAGCCTCACCTCCATCTAGCGGAGGCTCAATTGGCGAATCAAACACCGGATCACCCAGCACGCCTCGCTGAGCCGGGGTATGATCATCCACTCGGCATCAATACGGTGCAGCTTTACCTGCATGAGGCTCGTCACCTACCTTTGTGGCTGCACTTTCCGCTTTATTGCGCTTGGCGCGGCAGCGGCTGAATCAGTAATTCCGGCAGTTTCCGCTGTTTGGTCGGATCTCGTGCATTTTGATGATCTTCCGAATGCATGAGGATTTCACAACAGGTATCGGTCCGGTCCTCGCAAATCTGTGCAAAGCCTTGCCAGCGACGGCTCCGAAGGAGGTCGGAGAGAACCGTACCGGGGGTGACCAGCGCGCGCACCACCGATCTGCCTACAAGGGAATTGCCCCTGGCATCCGCCGAGACTCGGGCTGACGATAGTCAACGAGTTTATCCACCGCCAGATCACCGTATCCTTCCATCTGATATCGGGATATCGCCGCGTACAGCATGGCATCGCGCCCCATAGCCGCCGCTTTAGGCAACTGCCGCTCGAACCATTCAAACCCCATGATTCAACCCCTCACTCTTTGATTGGCTTGGTTTCTGGATCATCATGTAAACGATTTCAGTCTGTGCGGCGAGGTTGCTTTGCTAAAAGTCCAACAGGCTTATTTCAGCCAGACTTCCTTTCCTCCATGGTCCAGAGTTTTTCCAGATTATAAAAGTCGCGAACCCGGGAAAGCATAACATGGATCACGATATCATTAAGGTCCACCAGAACCCATTCGCCTTCCCGCTCACCTTCGTAACCACGCACTACGAACCCGGCTTCCTTGGCTTTGCGCATCACCTGCCCCGCCAGAGATTTGACATGCCGATTCGAGGTTCCTGTGGCTAGGATCATGGCATCCATGAGTGGGGATTCCCCACGCAGGTCAATCAGTCTGACATTTAGACCCTTCAAATCCTCCAATGCGGACAAAATCGTTCCTTTCAAGCGATCAACTGTATCTTCCATTCAATGCCTGCCCATTTGTGCCATCGTCATGTTTGACTCCATTGCCCTGAAAATCATACCAACCCTGCCGTCTGATCATCGCCCAGACTGAATCAGGGAGCAGATAGCGCGCACTGCCACCTTTGGCGATCCGCCGACGGATTACCGTAGCGGAAATATCCAGCTGAGTGACCTCCTGGAAATAAACTCGCCCGGCCGCTCGTTCCCTCAATTGTTCAGGGTTAGCACACACCCGCCCAGTATACAATCGGCGTAGATCGAAACCGAGTTTACCAGTTTCCCCGGGACGCCTCGCCACTATTAGATTCGCCAGTTCAAATAACCGGGCTGGCTGATTCCAGCGCGGCAAGTCTAGGAAGGCGTCATATCCCAAGATCAGATATAAGCCCGCATCATTGCCCAATTCCTCACGTAAGGATCTGAGCGTATCCACAGTATAGGAGGGTCCCACACGATCAAGCTCCCGCCGGTCCAGTAAGAAAGTAGGTTCATCTGCCACTGCGTAAGCCACCAATAGTGCACGAATTGCCGAATTCTCCACCGGTTGGTCCCGGTGCGGGGGTTGCCCGCAGGGTATAAAGCGGATTTCGTCCAAGGCAAGCGCCTTGCGTATTTCCAATGCCGTACGCAAGTGGCCAAAATGAATAGGATCGAAGGTTCCACCCATGATTCCAATCATTTTTTGCCCAGGCGGCGTTAGCTTGATAGCAGGAAAGGTCATGATTCGCGAATCTGGCCATCACCCAGCACGATGTATTTCTGGCTGGTCAAACCCTCCAGGCCCACAGGTCCACGCGCATGCAACTTGTCTGTAGAAATGCCGATCTCTGCTCCTAACCCATATTCGAAACCATCCGCGAAACGGGTAGAAGCATTGACCATGACTGAACTGGAATCAACCTCACGCAGGAAGCGACGGGCATATGAATAATTTTCAGTTACGATGCTGTCGGTGTGATGCGATCCATAGGTGTTGATATGCTCTATGGCTGCCTCCAGATCATTCACCACGCGGATCGCAAGGATCGGGGCCAGGTATTCCGCATACCAATCTTCCTCGGTTGCGGTCACCATATCAGATACGATTTTCCGACTATGATCGCAACCCCTTAATTCTACATGATTTTCTCTGAATTTTTCCACCAGACCGGGCAGCAACTCGTTGACCCGCGACGCTGCAATTAACAGGGTTTCCATTGCATTGCAGGTCCCACACCGCTGCGTCTTAGCATTGAGCGCAATACGCTCGGCCTTTTCCGTATCGGCTGCATCATCGATATAGACATGGCAAACCCCATCCAGATGCTTGATAACCGGAATCAGTGATTCCCGGCTAACCCGCTCGATCAGGCCTTTGCCCCCACGCGGTACGATGACATCGATAAAATCCTTCATACACAGCAGAGCCCCGACTGCAGCACGATCCGTGGTTTCAATCAATTGTACGGCTTGCCTAGGCAAGCCTGCCGCCGCCAGCCCCTGTTGTATGCAATCCGCGATGGCCCGGTTGGAATGAATAGCCTCGGAACCACCACGCAAAATACTGGCATTGCCCGATTTCAGACACAAGGCAGCCGCATCCACTGTCACGTTCGGGCGTGATTCATAAATCATTCCGATCACACCTAGCGGCACACGCATGCGCCCCACCTGAATCCCGCTCGGTCGGTACTTCATGCCGCTGATCTCCCCGATAGGGTCCGGCAAGACAGCAATCTCACGAACACCCTGCACCATTGTGGCAATGCGGGCATCGGTTAATTCCAGGCGATCCAGCAATGCCGGGGTTAACCCCGCTGTATGACCGGCCTCAAGATCGCGCCGATTTATAGTTTTAAGTTGCTCCGTATTGGCTTCTATCGCTTCGGAAATTGCCTGTAAAGCACAATTTCTGCTGGCCGTTTCAGTCTTCGCCAGCACACGGGAAGATTCTCGCGCGATTTGACCCAGCTGTTGCATGTAGCTTCGCATATCATTCGTTGACTGATTCGTGTTCATACCCGGATATACCCCTAAATCATCATCAAGCACACCCATCGCCAATCGGCAGGGCTCAGGACAAGACACCCAGATCCTCGATCTGTAGTGACCAAAATGATGGCCAGAGTGTTCGCCCGCTCAAGACCATGCTAAATTGTAACAACTCGTTCCAAACATCGCCCACAGCCCGCCCCTTAACCAGGCGATCCAGCCGCGCCGCCAGGGTAATCAGAGTGGTCGGGTCCGCTCCCGCCCAGTGACTGGCTGCATGCTCCAGCAACTTACGCTGCGCTGGTGACAGGCGGCGAGCACGATCAGGCATTGATCTCCCATCAAGCAAGGTGACCAGAATATCCGCCGCATGGATCAATAGCCAAGCCAATAAGGTTGGCTCAACCCCCTCGGCTCTTAGTCCCCGAAGGATGCGTTCCATCCGCGCCCGGTCTCCACCCAGGATCGCTTCAATCAACTCGCCCACATCATAGCGGGCGTTGCCGGAAACCACCGCCAGGACGGTGGCAGCATCCAGTGGTCCGGAGCCATGCATCAGAGTCAACAGTTCGATCTCCTGAGCCGCTGCAAGAAGATTACCCTCGACTTGCGCCTGCAACAGATCAAGCGCCGGCTCATCCGGCCTCAATCCACGCTGATGCAGACGCTCTCTCAGCCAGCGCCGCATCTCGTCTGGCCGCAAAGACCAGGCCGCCATCCAGATACCCATCCTTTCGATCTGCTTCACCCATGCTTTGCCAGCAGCAGCCCGATCCAGGCGCGCCGACTGAATCAGCAAGAGCACATCATCGGATGGTTTCGCCAAATAAGCCATCAAGGCAGCCTCTCCGGCCTTGCCGGGCTTGTATTTACCCAGCCGCAAGTCGAGTATCCGGCGCTTGGCAAACAGAGAAAGCGAACTGGCCTCATCAAGCAAACGAGACCATTCGAAGCCGGGCTCAACTGTCAAGATAGTACGCTCGCTGAATCCCTGCTCGCGAGCCACCTGGCGCACCACATCCATGGCCTCGTTAATCTGCAAGGGTTCATCGCCACTCAACAGATAAACCGGTTTCAGCCCACGCTTCAGGATGGATTCAAATTGCCGTGGTCGAATGGGCACTATTCTGTTCCGGTATCATCCGTCAATTGCGTCTGACATAGGTTTGCAGGCGCAAAACAATGAGATTCGCTAATTCCCGCACCATACCTCTTTGCAGGCGTCCGGCTTCATTATTGACCCCAAGCACCAGCGAATTGCTATAAGCATACTGCCGCTGAATCTCCAGCGTTTGCCTGGAAATATGCCAATTACCCTGCATCGCGTGTACGGTGAAAGTGACTCGCATGCGTAACTGATATTCAGCAACTTGCCCGGTCGAGGTCAGCGCCAGCACGTTGCGGTGAGTGGTCCAGGATACGATTCGCAACACGGCGGTCGCCTGTGTCGGCGAAGATACGATCCAAACACCATTGGCGCGTAAATTGGTAGTCAGCGCCCTGGCCAAGGCGCTACCCGGGGAAACACCCATAATCGCAGTATGATTCATGCGCTCCGGAATACGAGCCTGGCCCCGCAAATGAAATCCGCAGGCAGTCAGACTCAGACTGAGAGCAAGCAACAAAAGCCAATACAGGAAATTGTGCCGGTGTCCTATGCTGTTCATGTGACGACCATATTCACCAGACGGCCAGGCACCACGATGATCTTACGTAGTACCCTGTTTTCCAGAAAACGGGACACGTTGACATCGGCCAGAGCCGCTTCTTCAATCACCTCCCGGCTAGCATCGACCAGCACCTCGATCCGCCCCCGTAATTTGCCATTGACCTGCACCACCAGCATCAGCGTTTCCTGGCTCAGAGCAGATTCATCGGCCTGGGGCCAGGACTCATCCATCACGCCGCCCTCATGGCCCAACGCCTGCCATAAGCTATGGCAGATATGGGGTACAATAGGCGATAATATCAAAATTATGGCCTCTAGCGCCTCCTGTCGCAACGCTACCCCTGGTGGCGAATAATCACGAAAACGGGCAAGCTCGTTTAACAGCTCCATGTTGGCAGCAATGCAGGTATTGAATATCTGCCGGCGATTGATGTCGTCACTAGCCTTGGCAATAGTCTGATGCACTTTCCGGCGTAGCTCCCGCTGCTCACAAGTGAGCGCCTGATAGTCCACGGGCTTGATCTCCCTGGCGTTTTTAACCTGTTCATGCACTTCCCGCCACAGCCGACGCAAAAATCGGGATGCTCCCGCAACGCCAGAATCCGACCATTCCAGCGCCTGTTCCGGAGGCGCTGCGAACATCATGAACAATCTCACGGTATCTGCACCATATTTTTCAATCAGCGGTTGGGGATCCACCGTGTTGTCCTTGGATTTAGACATCTTGACGCCATCCTTGAGCACCATACCCTGAGTCAGCAACCGGGTAAACGGCTCATTGCCCGGCACCAACCCCTCATCCCGCATGAGTCTATAAAAAAAGCGGGCATAAAGGAGATGCAATACGGCATGCTCAATACCACCCACATATTGATCGACCGGCAACCAGTAGCGAACGCGCTGATCGATCATATCAGACTCACAATCCGGCGCAGCGAAACGGGTGTAATACCATGAGGATTCGAAAAAGGTATCAAAAGTATCGGTTTCCCGGCGCGCGGAGGCGCCGCATTGGGGGCAACTGGTTTGATAAAACTCGGGCATCCGCGCCAGCGGCGACCCAGGGCCATCGATTTCGACATTCTCCGGCAAGACGACTGGCAATTGTCCCTCCGGAACCGGAACGGTGCCGCAATGATCGCAATAAATGATCGGTATCGGACAACCCCAGTAGCGTTGTCGGGAAACGCCCCAGTCACGCAGCCGATAATTGACATGCCGGCGACCGACACCCAAGGATTCCAACCGCGTGGCAATGGCGTCAAAAGCCTGTTCGGATGTCAATCCATTGAATTCACCGGAATGAACGAGCCGCCCCTTGTCGGTCAAGGCACCGGTTGCCAAATTTACACTCTGGTTGGATCCGAGAGGGGTAATAACCTGTTTGATCGGCAAGCCGTAAGTGTTGGCGAATTCCCAATCCCGCTGGTCATGGGCGGGCACGGCCATGACTGCGCCGGAACCATATTCGATAAGCACGAAATTTGCCACCCAGATCAGTACCTCTTCCCCGGTCAATGGATGTACCGCTCGCAGACCGGTATCTCTACCTTTTTTTTCAGCAGTCGCTAAATCGGATCCGGCGGTCCGAGCATGCTTGCAATCCTCGATGAAGGCTGCCAAGGCGGGATTGTCGCGGGCAGCGCACTCGACCAGCGGATGTTCCGGTGCGATGCCGAGGTAAGTCACGCCCATCAAAGTATCGGGGCGGGTAGTGAACACCGCGATGAATTCAGACTTCCCCGCGATCCGGAATTTAAGCTCTACTCCTTCGGAACGGCCGATCCAGTTACGCTGCATGGTTCGCACCTGCTCGGGCCAGCCTTCCAGTTTATCCAGATCCTCCAGCAATTCTTCCGCATAGGCGGTGATGCGCACAAACCATTGGGGAATTTCACGGCGTTCGACCAGCGCCCCGGAACGCCACCCACGTCCTTCAATCACCTGTTCGTTAGCTAGCACGGTCTGATCGACCGGATCCCAGTTGACAACCGCGAGCTTGCGATACACAAGCCCCTTGTGAAGCAGACGAACAAATAACCATTGCTCCCAGCGGTAATAGGAAGGATCGCAGGTAGCAAGCTCCCTGGACCAGTCGTAGCCGAAACCCAGCCGCTTGAGCTGACCACGCATGTAATCAATGTTTTCATAGGTCCAGCGGGCCGGTGGGACACCATTTTTCAGGGCTGCGTTCTCTGCGGGCAAGCCAAAAGCATCCCAACCCATAGGCTGCAGGACATTCTTACCCTGCATTCTCTGGTAACGAGAAATGACATCACCAATGGTGTAATTACGCACATGCCCCATGTGCAAGCGTCCGGAAGGATAGGGAAACATGGACAAACAGTAGAATTTCTCTTTGGCCTGATCTTCCCGGACACGAAAAACAGCCTGACTATTCCACCACGCTTGCGCCTGTACTTCTACATGGAGCGGATTATATTGTTCCTGCATGGTCACCTTTTATCCATAGCGGCAAAAGCAGGAAGCTTACCAGTGCTTACCAGAAAACGACAATCGGCCTTTTATCGGATAGCGCGCCTTACTCGCTTAAGGGCAGCACACGTGTATTGCCATCCGGACTATATAGCACCTGAACCCGCTCCCCGACATACAAACCCGGCATCGTCGCCTGAGTCACAGCCATCAGGCGGCCATTATCGAGACGCACGGTAATCAATCGCCCAAGCTGATGGCCCCTATTGTTCCCGACCGCCTGCCCCGCCAGACCGCCCAGTACTGCGCCACCTAGTGCGCCCAATGAATGGATGGCATAATTATTTGATGCGCCACCCAGCTGAGACCCCAGGATGGCACCGCCTACCGCCCCGACCACACCTGCCGTATTGGCCGAGTTGGGCTGCGACAACACCACAGGTTTTATAGCAATGATATGTCCCAACTTGACTCGCTGCGCCACCAGCCCGGTCCGGTAGGTTTGTGCGCTATAATTTTCTGTGGCGCAGCCGCCCAGTAAAGCGGCCAAAGAAGCGGCCACTACCATCATCCCAAAAATACTACTTTTATTCCGCATATTATTCTCCTGTCCAATCAAACCTGGACGCGAACAAACCTATTCACAATGAAATCCAAGGTAACACTGACCGTCACTCATTGACCCCTAATGGAAAAGCCCAGCAACAAAGCCTATTCTATTCTTGCAATCCCATCCGGATGAGGTCAATTAAAACTACTTAATACTGAATCGTGGCAGTTGGGTTTTTTCAGGCCCCGCATCGCGGCTGCAGAAAAAACTTCCAGAATCTTACTTCGGGGCCGCACACCACCAAAGAATCATCCAGTTTATTCCAGTATTCAGTTAAAATATGATCTTATCCACTTTAGGAGCTCAGATGTGAATCAGGATGAAAATCAGCCGAATCAATTGGTAGAAGCTTATATCCGTATGCTTGAGCGGGTACAGCAACGGCTACAGGAACCCGGGGAGACCATTGACAGGGCCATCACCAGCGCACGCGATCAAGCCATCAAAACTGATGAACTGGGTCAGGATGAGGCCAGGCGTATTGCCCATTATATCCAGCGAGACCTGAAAGATCTCGGGGGGCATTTACAATCTCCGGAAGAGGACCTGAAAGGATGGCTCCATATCGATCTGTCGCTAATCGAGGCATCCATTCGTGACCTGCTGTTTTCAGTCGCCGACCAGGCAGGCCCGCAACTAGCCTCATTCGCCCATCAGGGAGAACCACTCTATTGGCATACGGGAGAAATAACCGGCCCTGGAGTGCTGGAATGCGTCCAGTGCAGAGAGCAGCTGACATTCACGGAACCATCAAAAATTCCACCCTGCCCGAAGTGTCATGACACTGAGTTCGTCCGGGTGCGCACGACTCACGCCGCGCCTTCCAAGGCCCCATAAAACGTGCCCGTCTGCAGGAGAGCTGATACTCAGCGCCCATAACTATCCTCCAGGCGAACGATATCATCTTCCCCCAGATAGGGGCCGGATTGCACCTCGATGATTTCCAGCGGGATACGGCCCGGATTTTCCAACCGATGGACCACCCCCAGCGGAATGAAGGTTGATTCATTCTCGCCGAGCGTGCAGGTTTCATCGCCTCGGGTTACCCGGGCCGTTCCGCGTACTACGATCCAATGTTCAGCCCGATGATAATGGAGCTGTAGGGATAATTTTTCACCCGCCTTGACGGTGATACGCTTGACCTGAAACCGCTCACCCCTAGATATTCCCTCATAGCTGCCCCAGGGGCGATATACTTCACGATGGACCTGCCATTCACTGCGGTTTTCAAGCTTAAGCTTCTCGACCACCCTCTTGACATCCTGCACTCTGTCGCGGGTAGCCACCAGTACGGCATCAGCTGTTTCCGCCACGACCAGATCCTGCAACCCAAGGGTGGCCACCAACCGATGGTCGGCATGAACGTAGGTATTCTGGCAATCTATCGCAATCACGTCACCTTCCAGGTGGTTACCCTCCTCATCGCGATGACCAGCTTCCCAGAGCGCATGCCAGGAACCGACATCATTCCATCCCGCAGCCAGGGGTACAACGATCGCATCTTTCCCAGATTTTTCCATGACCGCATAATCGATCGAATCTGCAGGACACGCAGTAAAAGCGGCCCGGTCGAAGCGCAAAAAATCCAGGTCCTCCCGCGCCAGCGCATGTGCCTGGCGAACCGCTTCAAGGATCTCCGGGGCATGGACTTCCAGAGCCTTGAGATAGCGGCTAGCGGTAAATAGAAACATGCCGCTATTCCATAAATAGCGACCATCATTCAAATAGCCTTGTGCAGTTTCCAGATTTGGTTTTTCAATAAAGCGGGTCACTTCATACGCTTTGCCTTCTTTTAGCTCAGCCCCCATTCGAATATAGCCATAGCCCGTTTCCGGTCGGCGTGGTACGACCCCGAAAGTCACCAGAGCCCCGGCTTGAGCCCATTTAATGCCCACCCGTACCGCGGCCTGAAAGGCATCAATATCGGCGATCAGATGATCGGCGGGTAACACCAGCATAGGCGAATCCGGATCCCGGGTCGCGATATCCAGCGCCGCTGCGGCAATGGCCGGCGCAGTATTGCGTCCTTCGGGCTCCAGCAAAATACGACCACCGACACCCAGTTCGCGCATTTGCTCGGCGGCCATGAACCGCTGCTCCTCGTTGCTGACTATGATAGGTGTGTCCGCCGCCAAGCCATCAAGGCGTTTGAGGGTAGCCTGAAACAGGCTCAAATCATCAATCAGAGGCAGAAACTGCTTGGGGTAGGCATGGCGAGACAAAGGCCACAAACGGGTACCTGAGCCTCCGGACAGAACGACGGGAACGACAATAGCCATAGCAAAATTCTCCAGTCTGCGCAATTCAATCCCGGGAAGGATTGGCCTCGCTATGGGTTTCACGGGGAAAAATCAGCATCAATACTGCCAGAAACAAAACCAGGAAAGCCAGCCCGACGATCAGGCGATTCCCTGTGTGTACATAAAGCGTCGATCCACGCATAGGCCTCACCATGGCATTAACACTCACGACCTGCCCCCACTCGCCGCGCGCCAGAATGCGACCCGCAGGGGAAATGACTGCGGAAATCCCTGAATTGGTCGCCGCCAGCAGATAGCGCCCGGTTTCCAGCGCCCGCATCCGGGCCATCTGCAATTGTTGGGCCGGCTCCAGGGAATCTCCAAACCAAGCATCATTACTAACATTGACCAGCAGTTCAGCCTTGGGCAGAGCATGCAGGGTTTCGGCACCAAAAGCAATTTCATAACAGATAGAAATACCGACCGGGATGCCGGCAGCCATCAACACATAGCTGCCACGGCCAGGACTCAGATTAGCCATGGGGACATTCATGCGCCGATACAGCCAACCCAATCCGTGACGCATGGGCATATATTCTCCAAAGGGTACCAGATGGTGTTTCTCATAAAATTCCGGCTTACCTTCACCCAAACTGACCACGGCATTATAAACTTTCCCGCCCTGCTGGCGGAAAATCCCGGTCAAAATCGTATCATTATGCTGGCGTGCCCGTGCCGCCAGTGGCGCAAGGAAATTCGAGGCCACCTCACGATATAGCAAGGGTACTGCGGTTTCTGGCCAGACGATCAATCGGCTCTGCCATTGCTGGCGAGTCATGCTGTAATAACGAGTCAGGGTTTCATTCAGCGCCTGAGGGTTGAATTTGCGTTGTTGAGGAATATCCCCCTGAATCAGGCTGACTCTGAATTCTGATCCTGCCGGCCGAGTCCATTGAATTCCCCGCAAGGCGCCCGCAGCGGACCATAGCACCAAAACAAGCAATACCAGTACGCCTTTGTGCCATAACCGCCGAACCAGCAATGCCAGCAACAGACAGCCGCCCAGAAAAATCAGTAACCAACTGACACCTAAAGTTCCCACCAGTGGCGCCAGCCCACCCGGCGCACTGCCAACCTGAGAATCTCCCAGTAAGAGCCATGGGAACCCAGTAAACAACCAACTGCGCAGCCACTCGAATAATACCCATATCGCTGGCCAGACAATCAGCAACCGGAATGGCCTCGACTGGTTGCGGAAAACCCCCGCAGCCATCGCCATGGCCACAAACACCAGAGCTATCAGCGCAATAAATAGGATAGTCAGCGGTGCGGCCAGTGGCGCGAGTGCTGCGCCGAAGAGGCGCAAACTATGATAAATCCAGGAAACTCCCAAACCGAACAAGCCCAGACCATAAAGATAACCCCGCCATACCAGGCGACGGTAAGAATCCGCCATCTCCCAGGACGCAAATAGCAGGGTCGGCCCGAGCACGGCTGAGGGCGCAAAACTATAGGGCGCGAAAGCCAGCACGGTTATCATCCCCGCAACGACGGCAAACAGATCGGCGGCAAGCACCTGGCGCCGAAAAAAAGTTGTGGGTTCAAAAGACATTGGCTACCATTTCGGGGATCACATGAAACCGAATAATGGTTGCTCGGTTATGAGTAGCCATAAGAGAAATCCCCAAATTTCCTGTATCCAAAATTACAGTCCATCGGGAAAAAGCAAAAATAATTCAATACCTGGCCCCTTTCAGGAAATGGGTAAATCCAAGGGCGAATCCACCGCGGCTGTCAACTCATTGACAAAAATACCACAAAATCCACATCAGTAGTCCGGTTAGACTACTCTGTTATATATTGAAGAGTCACCCTTGCCGCTGTCTCTGCGAGGTTTTTCTGAAAGCTTCGCCGGTTTACACCCCACCTGATCCCTTGCAGCTATATTTACTCCAACCGGTTAATCAGCCGCCTTATTTCCTATTTCATTCGGGGAAATCTGTCGCATTTCCAATAGGTGGACACGTCGGGTATCTGCGCGCAAGACCCAGAAGCCGAAGCATCCTAATTGAACGGTTTCACCTCGGCTAGGAACCCGCCCCAGATGACTGGTAATAAGTCCACCGATCGTATCGAACTCTTCATCGCTATAATGCGCACCAAAATATTCATTGAAGGTTTCTATCGGCGTCAGCGCCTTAATCGTATACCGCCCGTCTTCATGGCGCAGGATCTGCCCTGCGTCGTCCTCTTCGTCGTGTTCATCACCGATATCCCCGACAATTTGTTCGAGCACATCCTCTATCGTCACCAAACCGGCCACTCCACCGTACTCATTAGCCACAATCGCCATATGATTGCGGGTGCATCGAAAGTCTTTCAGTAATACATTGAGTCGCTTGCTTTCCGGCACATATACCGGTAATCGGAGGATATCGTCGAGATCGAACTCAGAATCAGGCCTTTGCGCGCAATAATTTAGGAGATCCTTGGCCAGCAAAACCCCGGTCACCTCATCCCGATTATCACCCACTACGGGATAACGGGAATGTCCGGCAATAAGCACCTGGGTCAGGATATCCGAAAGCCGATCATTACGATTGATCACTTCCATCTGCGCGCGCGGGATCATGATGTCCCGAACCCGCATGTCAGCAATCTCGAAAACACCTTCAACCATATCGAGGGTATCTGCCTCGAGAAGATTCTTATCCCGGGAACGGCGAAGCAACTGTACCAGTTGTCCGCGATTTTGCGGCTCACAGGAAAAACGCCTTTGCCAGTGCCCAAACCACCTGCGCCAATCCTGCTGGAATATGGAATCACGCTTCATAGACAAACCCGAGGCTATTCACAGGAAATCCACCGAACCAGCCTTACCCTGTCCTTCCTATTCATAGGGATTCTCATATCCAAGTCTGTGCAGGATTTCGATTTCCAGAGTCTCCATACGCTCGGCTTCGGTGAGGGCTTCGTGTTCGAACCCTTGCAAATGCAGTAAACCATGAATAACTATATGTGCATAATGTGCATCAATAGACTGGCCTTGCGCCTTTGCTTCCTGTTCAACCATTGGGGCACAAATCACGAGATCACCCCAATAATCCTCATCCATACCCGGTAAGGGCTCATAGTCAAAGGACAGGATATTAGTCGGTTTATCCAACCCACGAAAACTGTAGTTGAGATTCCTGGATTCATCTTCATCCACGAAACGTAACACGACCTTCGTGACCAGACCCGGAAATGCCGTTGTGACCCATTCACGTAACCTGCTGACGGCGGGGATCAAACAACGGGTTTCCTCTTGGATTTCAATCAAGCGCCCTGCTCCCTGACCTCAAAAGCTTCATAAGCGTAAACGATACGTTGTACCAAAGGATGGCGAACGACGTCACTGGCTTTGAAGAAAGTGAAACCGACTGAATCCACATCCTTGAGCACCTCGATTGCCTGGCGCAGCCCTGAGCAGATATTACGCGGTAGATCTGTCTGGCTAATATCTCCGGTCACCACCGCAGTAGACCCAAAACCGATGCGGGTCAGAAACATTTTCATTTGCTCGGTTGTAGTATTCTGTGCTTCATCAAGAATCACGAAAGCATCATTCAAAGTGCGCCCACGCATATAGGCAAGAGGGGCCACCTCGATAATATGGCGTTCCAGCAGTTTCCCGACCCGCTCGAATCCTATCATCTCGTAGAGGGCGTCATAGATGGGACGTAGATAGGGGTCCACCTTCTGGGCCAGGTCGCCGGGTAAAAAACCCAAACGCTCGCCTGCCTCGACAGCAGGGCGCACCAGCACCAGTCGCCGGATTCGCTCCCGTTCCAAAGCATCCACCGCACTTGCTACCGCCAAATAGGTTTTTCCGGTGCCTGCGGGGCCAATACCGAAAGTCAGGTCATGAGTCTGAATCTGACGTAGGTAGAGGTGCTGCCGTAGCCCTCTACCCTTAGTTGTTCCACGGCGTATTTTTAATTCGACTCGATGGGAGCTTTCCCCATTAATCCCATGATCCCGATCAGAACCACTTTCCTGGATATACAAATGCACCTGTTTCGGAGTAATCACCTGTTCCCCGGCGATTCGATACAGGCCACACAAAACCTCATCGGCAACCTCAAGCGCTAGTAAATCAGTCCCCAGAAGATTGAATTGGGCACCCCGATTGCTGATTTCAACACCCAAGCACTCTTCGATCTGACGCAAATGCTCATCAAACTGGCCGCAAAGATTAGCCAATCTTTCAGTATTGACCGGTTCGAGCAGCAAATGCCTGGAAAGCAGATCTCTCTCAGCCATTATCATGCCGGATCGATCGTACGCACCATTTCTCCGCGCAAGGAATTGGGCATGGCCTCAATAATACGTACATCAGTGAATTCACCAATCAGAGCAGAATGGCCATGAAAATTGACCACCCGGTTATTTTCTGTACGCCCCGCGAGTTGCCGGGAATCCTTGCGTGATGGCCCGGTAACCAGCACCCGTTGAATCGTACCGACCATACCCCGGCTGATCTTGACAGCTTGCTCTGAAATTTTTGCCTGCAATCTGGCTAGTCGCACTTTCTTGATCTCCAGCGGCACATTATCCATATAGGATGCTGCCGGTGTTCCCGGCCGTGGGCTGAAAATGAAACTAAAGGATTGATCGAACCCGACCTCATCGATCAGCTTCATCGTCAATTCGAAATCTATCTCGGTTTCGCCGGGAAATCCAATGATAAAATCAGATGAGATGCTAATATGGGGGCGGATCTTGCGCAATTTTTGAATTTTAGCCTTGTATTCCAGTACGGTGTGCTGCCGCTTCATCAATGCCAGAATTCGATCGGAACCACTTTGCACCGGCAGATGCAAGTGATTAACGAGCTGGGGAACCTCGGCGTAGACCTCGATCAGTGAAGCACTGAATTCAACCGGATGGGATGTCGTGTAGCGAATTCTTTCGATACCCTCCACGGCGGTGATATAACGAATCAGCAAAGCCAGATCGGCCAGGCCACCATCATACATACACCCACGGTAAGCGTTGACATTCTGGCCCAGTAGATTCACCTCGCGCACACCCTGCTCGGCCAGCATGGCCACTTCGGCCAGCACGTCGTCGAACGGTCGGCTGAACTCTTCGCCGCGCGTATAGGGAACCACGCAATAAGTGCAATACTTGCTGCACCCTTCCATGATCGAAACGAATGCAGAAGGTCCTTCTGCACGGGGCTCTGGAAGGCAATCGAATTTCTCGATTTCAGGGAAAGAGACATCAACTACCGGTAGTTTGTCATGCCGCACCTTCCTGACCATTTCCGGGAGTCGATGCAGAGTCTGGGGCCCAAAAATAATATCCACAAAGGGGGCCCGCTCACACAAGAGATCACCTTCCTGGCTGGCCACGCAGCCACCGACACCGATAATCAGGCCAGGTTTCTTTGCTTTCAGCTCCTTCCAGCGTCCCAACAGGGAAAAGACCTTCTCCTGTGCTTTCTCGCGGATAGAGCAGGTATTGAGCAACAAAATATCAGCCTCATCCGGAGACCTCACCGACACGCAACCTGCATATTCACGTAGTACGTCCATCATCTTACCGGAATCGTACTCATTCATCTGGCAACCCTGAGTCTGAATATATACCTTGGCATCCATATTCAAAGTATAACAACTCCATGCCAGCTTGGCACAGCAGGCGGATCGTGAGATAGGAATAAACCCAGGTGCCAGAGACGTATCGCTTACTACCTCCCGCCACCATGGGCAAGCATCATGCTGGCGCCACAAGACGATCCTTCTTCCACCGGCCGCTAAATGGGCCGATCGACAGATTGGTGCGCCCATGAGCTTCACTCGGGAAGAGGCTCGTGCTTCAATTGCCCGCTCGGATCACCTAGAATTGAGAAATGAGAATTCGTAATTTTTATTTCCTCTTCTTCCTCGTATAAAGTGCCCGCGAACTCACAGGGGGGAATATTCACCTTCTGGATTCACAGGCATTCTACTCGATGCCCTGGGTAGGGCATCGCACCAACTCAGGATAAGGAAAAATGCACTGGTTCCTGAATATCGGCCGTACTCCCCGGCTGATGTTTCTCGCCGTATTTCTTGGTGTCATTGGTGCGCTGGGGGCCCAGGCTTTTTTATGGTT
>VAOW01011900.1_pt1 | contig 16185 bp, 15 predicted proteins | sample 3393921 | NCBI WGS metagenome assembly VAOW01 (sample SAMN08290428, study PRJNA428436) | hydrothermal vent metagenome | isolation source: Deep-sea hydrothermal vent chimney | place: Indian Ocean: Southwest Indian Ridge | depth 2742 m m | reverse complement strand
TGGATTCCGTAGGGCGGAGCTTGCCCCGCCGACGACGTTCGGGATTTCGACGGCGTTGCGGAATCCAACGATGTCGGCCGGGCGAGCCCGGCCCAGGGAATCGTCGACACCAGCGGCGGGCCTTGCCCGCCAACGCCGCCGCGATCGGGGCGGCGGATCAGGCGGTGGTGGCCTCGGGGGCGGGTTCTTCGAGTGCGGGTCGGGCGAAATGGAATCCCTGCGCCCAGTTCACGCCGATCTCTTTCATGACCGCCATGGTGGCGGCGTTCTCGACGGACTCGGCGAGCGTGGTGAGACCGAGGGTGCGCGCGGTGTCCTGGATGCCGTGGATGATGGCGCGCACACGCGGCTCGCGCGGCGCGCGGCGTACCAGGTCGCCTTCGAGCTTGAGGAACGCCACCGGAAGATCCGCGAGATACTGGAACGAAGAGTAGCCGCTGCCGAAGTCGTCGATCGCCAGGCGCAGGCCGAAGTCGAGGAACGGGGTAAGGATGCGTCGCGCCTGAGCGGCGTCCCCCAGCAGTTCACGTTCGGTGATCTCGATGATCAGAGGCTTCTCCGCGCCATGGGACTGCTCGCAGCATTGGCGGGCCTGCTCGACGAGCCGCTCCACCAGTTCCGGATGGCGCAGCAGGTCGGTGGAGACGTTGACGAAGTGCAGACGTCCGCGCCCCTGGTCCATCAGGTTCGTGCAGTAGCGTATCGTCTGCGTGATGATCTGGTAGTCGATGCGGTGGATGAGTTGGAGCTGGCTGGCGGCTTCGATGAACTCGTGCGCTTCGAGGAGCCCGCCCTCGGGGGTCACGATCCGCGCCAGGGCCTCGTCGGCCACCACCTCACCGGTGGCAAGATCGATGATCGGCTGGTAGACCGGGCGCAGGCGTCCATCACGCAACGCCTCTTCGACCTGTCCGCCGACGAAGAAGATCCCCTGGGTACGGCCGTTGCTGCTCACCAAACGGTTGCGCCCGGTACGCTTGGCCTCGTAGAGGGCGGCATCGGCGCAGGTCAGCAGTTCGGTGAGGGATTCCCCGTCGCGCGGGAACCCGGACAGCCCAAGGCTGATCGTGATGTCGAGCCGGCGTTCCCCGATCTGCAGGGGCTGCCCGCCGATGCCCCGGCGCAGGCGCTCGGCCACCAGATACCCCTCGTGAGGGTCGGTCTCCGGAAGCAGGCACAGGAACTCCTCGCCCCCCCAACGGCCCACCCAGTCCCCGTCGCGCAGCACCTCCTCGGCGCGGCGCGCGACCGCCATAAGCACCTCGTCGCCCACCCCGTGACCGTAGCTGTCGTTGACCAGCTTGAAGCGGTCGAGATCGAACAGCAACATGCAATACGGGCGCCCGCTACGTTGCGCCCGGGCGTGCTCGCGATCGAGGATCTCCTGCAATGCGCCACGGTTGAGCAACCCGGTGAGGTGGTCCACGGTGGCCATCTCCTGCAACCGCTCGTGCAGGCGGGCCTGGGTGAGGGCCATTTCCCCGAGCCGGGCGAAAGCGAAGAACGGTTCGAGGCCGATGCGCTCGAAATAGTCGGGCTCGTCGGCGTAGACCACCAGCACGCCGCGCGATGCCGAGGCCCCGCCGATATCGCCGAACGGGATACAGACGCGCTCACGCAGGTGATCCTGCAGGGCGCGATCGCGCCACGAGCCCGTGCGCCCGCCGTACTGGATGTGCATGACGTTCGGCTGGTCGGTGAGCAGTGAACGGCAGATCGGACCGAGACGCAGTTCGGCGGACTCGCCGCGACGCAGATACTCGGCATAGGCCCGGGCGGACCCGGCGGTGTAGACGGGCTGTACCCGCTCGACGTCCGGATCCCCGAGATAGGCCCAGGCGAGTCGCAAGCGCGGCGTGGCCGAGACCAACGCGTCGCACATCGCGCGAAGGATCGTCGGTGGATCGCGCCCTTCGGCGAGAATCGCGGTTACCGAGAGCAGCGCGCCACTCAACGCGTTGCGCTCCAAAATCAACTCCACCGGCGGATCGGCGGGACGATCGTCCACCTTGAACATCCGCATCAACTCGGCCTCCTTCGCGCCAGGGCTCGCCGCCGGGACCTGTCCGGCAGTAAGACCCGCCGCGGCCCGGTATCGTGCTCGATGCCCCATGATGGCGAACACCGCGCCCGAGTCCCCGATTGTTATAGGTCACCCGCTATCGGGGTGCCGAATCTCTATTCCCCGCAATCATAGTAGGTTATAAGCGGAAGCGAAAGTTGAAGCCCCGATCGGGCGGACCCCCGGCCCCGAGCCGCTCGCGCCGGCCTCCCGATGGGAACGCGAGAGGCGGCGCCCCGTCCTCGGGGCGCCGCATGCATTATCGACGGATCATCCGCCGCGCCGACGCGCGACCGGGATCAGCGCCAGGACCCCCGAGAGCAACAGCACCGCCGAGGCCGGCAACGGGACCGGGGCCGGGCCGAATCCCGCCACGACCCCCGGGGTGGGTGTCTCGAGCGCCTGGAAATCGAGCAGGTTGTCGTTGCGGTCTACCAGACCGGGGCCGCGCGCGAGACTCGATCCCGCGGTGGGATCCGGGGCGGGGCGACCCTCGCCGGCGAAAAAGGTGCCCGCCGGGAAGTCTCCGTAACCGAGGGCGTCGAGCACCGCGCCGACGTCGTCACGCAGCACGATGGAGTCCGGCCCGTTCTGGAAGGTGAAATTGGCGATCAGGTCGGCGCCGGGGATCGTGCTGGTGCCGTCACCGGCGTCGTCGGCCACGACGAACACGCCGGATGCAGGAATCGCCCCGGAGAGCGAAACAGTGGTATAAACGAGGCCGTTCACCCCGTTCACGCCCTCCAACCGAACCCCGTCGAGCGAGGTGCCGGGGGCGCCGCTCAGTTCGACGAACTCCGCGCCGTTGTCGGTTCCCGCCGCGTCGTACAGGACCTCCGAGATCAACAGCGCCGCGCGCGCACGCGGTGCCGCCAGCGCGAAAAGGATCAGCAACGAAACGAAGAATGCGACCCGAGCGTACCTGCGACCGGACCGTCCCGGTCCTGAGACTGTATCCATGGAACATCTCCTTGTGCGGATTCTCATCGTCCCCGATGAGTACGGGCCTCCTGCCCGTGCCTTCGATTGTAGCGGCAATCCGGCGTAGTGCAACCCGCGACGATTACGGGTGGCTGCGGCACGATATCCGTGGGGATGACCGGCGCAGCGGCCTCGTTGCATCGGCCTCACATCCGTCCCACGCAGAGCCGGACATGGACGGGACTTATTGGCGGGTCTGGGTCAGGTAGTCCACCTGCTCCATAGTGAAGTCGGTAAGTTGCTCCAGGGTAACGTCTTCCGGGATCTGCTGGACGTCGGTGAACCAGACATTCTCGACCTGGAAATCCTCATCGGACCAGTCATCCGGAACCAGCGGCCGCCCGATGAAGACCCCGCGGCGACCGTTCTCCAGGTCGATCACCACCATCTGTAAAGGCTGTTTTTTCATGGCCTTGTTTCCTGTTTCCGGGTGGCACACCGAATCCGGATGCTCGGCGCCCCGTTCCGCGGCCGGCTCCTGGGAGCCTGTCGGGGATTCCGGGGCACGGCACCGCCGTCACCCGATACATCGGACGGGACACCGGCGAACTGAAGGGCCCTGGGAAGCGGGGAAACCTCGATAAGGCGGGCCGCGGCCCGCCGACACCATCGCGGGGACCCGCCGCGATCACCGCGGATCCGCGTCACCGGCCGGGCAAGCCCGGCCCTACCGGAAATGGCAAACACCAATGGAAGGATTGACGAATGCGTGGGTTGGGTTCCCGGTGGTACGGACGGCCCCGGACGCACTTCCCGTCGCTCACGCGGCGAGTTGGCGCACCAAGTGGTCGAGCGCCTCGCACGACTCCATGACGTAGCCTAGGATCACCAGTGCCTGCTCCTCGCTCAGTTCCAGCATCTCGAGAACGATCGTCGGCAAATCGCCGCTCGGCGCGTCGCCGATCTCGTGGCGCTTGAGCAGGCGGTCGGCCACCAGCACCAAGTGGGAATACAAGGCGTGCTGATCCCAGTACTCCTCGTGATGGTGCCAGCGCACCGCCACCAGCAATTCCTCCGGCATCCCCCAGGAACGCATCAGCCAAGCGCCGATCTGATCGTGACGCACACCCAGCACATAGGTCTCCAGATCGGTGATCGGGATCTCCGGGTTTACGGTAATGAATTGATTCAACAGGATAAAACCCGGTCTGAACACGTGCCCCAGGAGCAGGTGGCCGAAATCGTGCAGGAGCCCCGCGAGGTAGGCCATGCCGGGACGGATACGGAATTCGCGCGGCAGCGAGGTGGCGAGCCGCTCCGTGAGGACCGCGGTATAGATCGCATGACGCCAATAACGGCGCATCCCCAACGGACCCCCGGTCGGTACCCGCAGGGACTTGCCGATGGCGATGCCGAGGCCCATGTTCATCACCATGTCGAAGCCCAGCACGCGGGTGATGGCATCGCGCACCGAATCCAACCGCCCACGGTATCCGTAGAACGGCGAGGTCGCATAACTCACGACCTGCGCGGCCAGACTCGGGTCGAGTTCGACGACCTGCGCCAGGTCGTCGGCGTCGGCCAGCGGGTTGAGGCTCAACTCGAGCAGCCGGTGGGCCATCTCCGGGATCGGCGGCAGGTCGTGGATTTCCTGGATCCGTTCGCGGATCCGCAACGATGTGAAACGCTGCACCGCCTCGCGCAGGTCGCCGCCCGGTTCCAAGTCGAAGTCCGGGCGCACCAGGTCGATTACCGGGCGGGCGAAGTCGCCGCGCCATGCCTCGGGCTGAAACTTGAGCAACTCCTGCGGGCGCATCGCCACCAGACTGTCGCGGCCGCCCGGCTCGAAATAGACCTCCTCGAAGCCAAGCAGGCCCTCGTCGAAGATCACGGGCAGGCCGAAGGCGTCCCCCAGGGGCGGCGGCGCAGCGGGGTCACAGTCCCGGCAGATGCCGGCGACCTCTTCGACGGACGCCGATTCCAGATCACAGTCCAGTTGCCGGCACAGGGCCTGGAGGTCGAGGATGTGCGCGGCCGGCAGCACGGCCATCAGCATGCGTTTCGGGCCCTTGAGAATCACCGTGCGCGCCATGCGGCCGAACGGGACATCGGCCGCCGCGGCGGCCTGCTCCGGGGTCTCGGTGGGCGGATGCGGAAGTTCGCGGAAGACGACGCGCCGCTCTCGCAAGTATCGGGCCACGGTTTCGGGGATCGGCATGGGTCCTCCGCCAAGGGGGCGCAGTGCACGCGCAGGCACGCACCGTTCGGGTAGGGATGCAATGCGGGTATCGGCCCGGCACGGAGGCGCTTTAATACCGGCGTTCGTCGCGACGGGCGTTACGACGTGAGGCCCGCGCGCCTCCCGCTACGGACTCCCCGGTCATCGGTCGCATGGGGCCCCTGCTTGAACGCCTCCCAGGCCGCCCGGTCGGCCGGCGCGACCTCCCCGCCCACCGCCAAGCCCAGGTCCTGCGCCAGCGTCTCCAGCCGCGAGACCCCGGCCGGCGGCTCATGGGCGAACCACCCCTCGCCGGTGAACACCACCCGACCCTGCACCGGCACACCCGGCAGCAGCGCGCGCGCCGCCTGCACCCGGAGCCGGTTCTCGTGCAGCGGGTTCGGAAACCGGTAGCTGCCGCCCTTGGTGATCTGGGTCCAGTAGTCGATGCGTTCGGCGCCGAACAACGTCCCCTCGTAGTGCCTGAGATCGAGTACGAGCACGCCGCGGTGGGTAAGCAGCAGGCGGTCGATCTGCAGCACCCCGCCGATCCCGTCCGGAATCACCACATCACGCAACACCTCTTGCGACAGGCGACGCACGGTACGCCGGATGCGGCGCCGTTCGGCGGTACGTGCGCGCCACACGAGCCCGCCCGCCAGTATGCCCAGGCCCACCGCCAGACCGGCGACCCACGGCAGCCAGAGCACCGACGGTGCACCCGGCAACCCGGTCGGTAGATTCACGCGCGGCGACCCGCAAGCGCCGTATCCGGCCGACGTCGGCGCGGCGAACGCCCGGACGACCCGACCCGTACCGCGTACCCCGCTCCCATTTTCACATACCCCATGATGACCTCCCCGGCGCCATCATAGCGGATCCACTCCCATCCCGGCAGGCACCGCGGCGCATCGGAACGAGCGGCCGAAACCCGATTAACAAATGCACCCTTTCCGGGCTATCATCCGGAGCGATCGTCGTGTCATCGGGGTCGGTCGGAACATCGCCATGCCGACCTTGCGAAGCGCCGGGTTGCGTGCGTACCGGCCCCTCGCCGGCCCCGCCCGGTTGCAGGGGTGGCGCGACGCCCGCCACCGCCGCCTCGGGGCCGGCCCACCGCCCCGGTACCCGCACAAGGGAGAAACACCCGATGAAAATGGTGACCGCGATCATCAAGCCCTTCAAACTCGACGACGTCCGGGAGGCGCTCTCGGAGATCGGCGTCAAGGGGATCACCGCCACCGAGGTCAAGGGATTCGGTCGCCAGAAGGGGCACACGGAACTCTACCGCGGGGCGGAGTACGCGGTCGACTTCCTCCCCAAGGTCAAGCTGGAAATCGCGGTCGACGACGACATGGTCGAGCGCGTCGTGGAGAGCGTAATCAACGCCGCGCGCACCGGCAAAATCGGTGACGGCAAGATCTTCGTCGGTCCCCTCGAACAGGCGGTGCGCATCCGCACCGGCGAGAGCGGCCCCGAAGGTCTGTAGCCGCCGGGGGACCCGACCCGATGCTCCACGAAGAGAGCGGCTACAACCCGTGAGCCCGCCCGCCGCGTGGACCCGGACCGGATGCAACTGCGCGTACGCCTGAACGAGCCTGCGCAGGCGGGGCTCGCGTGGGTACAGACGCTGCTCGCGCGCCACGACACGGCGCGCCTGGAGTGGGTGCGTATCGATCACGGCAGCCCGCGTTACCGCGGCGTGTACGGGTGGTGCCGCCTGCCCACGCACGAGCGCCCGACGTTCCGCATCACCTGCAAGCTGCCGGGCCCGTTCCCCACCTCGACCACCACCCGGCGACCGCCCTTGTATCGCGCCGCCGACGGCTCCTTCCCGCCGCTGCCCAGGGGCTGTCGGCGCGGTGCCCGGCTCTACGACCCACGCAGCGGCCGCGAGTGGATCCAGGTTCGCGGACGCACCCGACTCGCGGACCTGGATCAGGCGCTGGTGTGGATCTTCACCCACGAGGCGTTCCACTTCCTGCGCGCCACCCGGCAGGTACCCGGGCGCAACACCGAGATCGAGGCCGACACCTGGGCCGACGCCCAGCTCGCCGCGTTCCGCGCCACCCGGTAAGGCCCGGAGCCCCGTAGCCCGGGCCGGGGCACAACTCCGCAGCGTCGGCCGGGCAAGCCCTGCCCCCGCAACCTCCAATTCCGGCGGCGCCCGTAGGACGGAGCTCGCCCCACCAACGACGTCGGACAATCCGATCCGAGTACAGACCGAAGGCCGAAATGCGGGGATCGCCAACCGGCGGATGATGGCATACTCCACGTGAACGCCGCCGTCGAGGCACCCCGCCGATGTCACATCCGAGCCACCGAAGCGGAATCGACCCCGGACCCGATCCCGCACCGCCGCCGTGGCACACGCTGCCCGATCCGGTGGTGCTCGAACGCCTCGCCGCTTCCCCTTCGGGCCTGAACACCGACGAGGCCGCCGAGCGACTGACCCGCTACGGCCCGAACCGTCTGCCGACGACCGCGGTCCGCGGCCCGTTGCGCCGCTTCCTCGTCCAGTTCCACAACGTTCTGATCTACGTCCTGCTCGGCGCCGCGGCGGTGACGCTGGCATTGCGCCACTGGGTGGACGGCGGCGTGATCCTCGGCGTCGTGCTGATCAACGCGCTCATCGGCTTCGTGCAGGAGGGCAAGGCCCAGCGGGCCCTCGACGCGATCCGTGATCTGCTCGCCCCGCGGGCGACCGTGCTGCGCGATGGGCGCACGCTCGAGATCCCCGCCGCGGAACTGGTCCCGGGCGACGTGGTATTGCTGCAACCGGGCGACCGCGTCGCGGCGGACCTGCGCCTGTTCGAGGCACGGGCGCTGTGTATCGACGAGGCGATCCTCACCGGCGAGGCACTCACCGCCGGGAAGGACCCGGAACCGGTGGCACCCGACGCCCCGCTCGGTGAACGCCGCTGCATGGCCTACTCCGGAACCCTGGTGCTCGCCGGCCAGGGCCGCGGACTGGTGGTCGCCACCGGAGAAGCCACCGAGGTGGGACGCATCGGGGTGCTGCTGCGCGAGGTGCAGCCGCTCACCACCCCGCTGCTGCGCCAGATGGCGGTCTTCGGCCGGCGCCTGGCGGGCGCGATCCTGCTGCTCGCCGGCGCCACACTGTGGTTCGGAATCCGGCGGCACGGGTACGACCCCGCGGAGATGTTCATGGCGGCGGTCGGCTTGGCGGTGGCGGCGATCCCGGAAGGCCTCCCCGCGATCCTCACCATCACGCTTGCGATCGGGGTACAGCGCATGGCGCGGCGCAACGCCATTATCCGCCGCCTGCCGGCGGTGGAGACGCTCGGCGCGGTGACCGTGATCTGCTCCGACAAGACCGGGACGCTCACCCGTAACGAGATGACCGTGCAGGTCGTCGTCACCGCCGACGGCCGCTACCAGGTCGGCGGAGTCGGATACGAACCGCGCGGGGGGTTCTCACGCGCCGGGCAGACGCTCGACCCCGCCGCGGCACCCGACCTGCTCGAGCTTGCGCGCGCCGGTCTGCTGTGCAACGACGCCACCCTGCACGGACCTCCGGCCTCGCCCGCACCGCTCGGCGATCCGATGGAGGCGGCCCTGTTGTTCCTCGCCGTCAAGGCCGGGTTGCCCGCGGACTACGAACGCGAAGCGCGACCGCGGATCGATGTGATCCCGTTCGACCCGCGCGAGCGCTTCATGGCCACCCTGCACCACGATCACGCCGGTCACACCTTCCTCTACATCAAGGGCGCGCCCGAACGCATCCTGGAGCTGTGCGCAACGGAGCGCTGGGGCGGTCGCGACCGGCCCATCGACCTGCGGCGTTGGCGTGAGCGGACCGAGACCCTCGCACGCGACGGTCTACGGGTACTGGCGCTCGCCTTCAAGCCGGCGACCGAGAACCAACAGGCGCTGCGTTTCGAGGACGTGCAGGGTGGGCTCTCGCTGCTGGGAGTGGTCGGTCTCCTGGACCCGCCGCGCCCGGAGGCCGTCGTCGCCGTCGGCCGCTGCCGAGAGGCCGGTGTCCGGGTCAAGATGATCACCGGAGACCACGCCGCCACGGCGCACGCCATCGCGGCGCGATTCGGCATCGGCGACGGAGAGGACGTGCTCACCGGCCCGCAGATCGAGGCGCTCGACGATGCCGAGCTCGAGTCGGCGGCGGAACGGACCGACGTGTTCGCACGTGCCGCACCGGAGCACAAGCTGCGCTTGGTCGAGGCCCTGCAGCGACGCGGCGCGGTGGTGGCGATGACCGGTGACGGCGTGAACGACGCCCCGGCCCTGAAACGCGCCGACGTCGGGATCGCGATGGGCCGCAAGGGCACCGAGGCCGCCAAGGAAGCCGCCGAAGTCGTGCTCGCCGACGACAACTTCGCCTCCATCGCCAACGCCGTGGAGGAAGGGCGCACCGTCTATGACAATATCCACAAGGCGATCCTGTTCATCCTGCCCACCAACGTCGCCCAGGCGGCGGTAATCGTCGCTGCGGTGCTCCTCGGCCGGGCGCTGCCGATCACGCCGGTGCAGATCCTGTGGATCAACATGATCACCGCCGTGACGCTGGCCCTGGCGCTCGCCTTCGAGCCGCCCGAGGCCGGCATCATGCGCCGAGCGCCGCGCCCACCGGGCGAACCGCTGCTCTCGGGCTTCCTGCTCTGGCGCATCACCTTCGTATCGGTGGTACTCGTCGCCGCGACCTTCGGTCTGTTTCTCTGGGAGCGCAGCACCGGCGCCGGACTCGACTCCGCGCGGACCGTGGCGGTCAATGCGCTGGTGGTCTTCGAAGTCTTCTACCTGTTGAGCGCCCGACACTTCCAGCACGCCGCGCTCAGTCGTCGCGGGCTCGCGGGCGGACGCTACGCATGGATCGCGATCGCAGCGGTCCTCGGCCTGCAATTCCTGTTCACCTATGCGCCGGCGCTGCAGGAGTTGTTCGACTCCACCGCCCTGGACGCCGGGCACTGGGTGCGCATTGCACTGACGGGCTGCGCGGTCCTGGCATTGGTGGAATTCGAGAAATGGCTGCTGCGCGGCCGGGCGGGGTAAGCCCCACCGACAACGTGGGAGGGTTCAACATCGTTGGGAATGTCGATGGCCCCGGCCGGGCAAGCCCGGCCCTTGGGGTTCCGCGGTTGTCATGGGTTTTGTGGGGTGGGGCAAGTCCCGCCGACGGCGCCCGGAATTTTGACGATGCTGCGGATTTTGACGATGTCGGCCGGGCGCGCCCGGCCCTACGGGTGCATGATGATGCGTGTAGGGCGGGGCGAGCCCCGCCGACGACGTGGGGGGCAACGTCGTCGGCGACATCGACAAGCCCCGGCCGGACAAGCCCGGGCCCTACGGCGGACCGGGGTGCGCCTGCGTGGCGGGGTTCGCCGCGTGGGACATCCGGAACGCCGCGGCGCGATCGTGCACCTGCGCCCGGCAGAAGACCGCCAACTGCGTGAGCACCTTGGCCACGGCGCGGTTGGCGGCCTGTACGCCGCTGTACGGGTCGTTGCCGGGAGCCGGCTCGATCGCCTCGAACACGCGATCGGCAACGACCCGCCCGCTACGGGCATCGATCAGCCACGCCTGCAGCACCAGGCGCTCACGACTCGGGCGCACGGTAAATTCCTGTTGCAGTCGCAGGATGCGCGTCTCAAGACGCAAATCGCCCGCCACGCCGCCGAGCGCCGCCGGCACAGTGCGAAAGCCCGCTTGGCGCTGCAGCGCCTGCACCAGCAGCGGTTCGAGCATGCGTGCCGGTGGGTCCACCCAGCCGTGTCGCGCAAAGTAGTCGAGCTGGTAGGGCCGCCGGACGTAGACCATGCCCCGGCCCTGAAGGCCCGGTGCGGCTGCGGGCGGATCCACCACCAGGACGGGGCCGACCGCGGTCGCGGGTGCCGACGTCGGCACCGGGAGTGCCAGCAGATAGCGCTGGATGGCCGGTGCAGCCGCCGGCTGCAGTGCGGCGCACGCGGCGAGCAGCGGCACGAACAGCACCGCGAACCGTATCGCCCGCCGGCGCGCGCGCGCACCCGCATGGCCGTTTCCCATCACCGTCATGTCGCCTCCCCCAGGGTCCATCCGCCCCGCCTCATTCGCCCGGACCGGGCGCCCGGGGCCGGCGCCCGAACAACAGGATGCGCGGGTCGTCGCGCAGTTCGCCGCTGATCCGGGTCAGGTTGCCCACGAGCCGGTGCAGGTCCGTGACCAGGCCCTGTACCTGCGGCAGCGTCGTATTGGAGAAACGCTCCACCCCGGGGCTGCTCGCCTTCAAGGTGCGGGTCAAGGCGTCCGTGGTAAGAGCGATCCGGTCCGCCATGCGTTGCAGCGCGGCGGCACTGCCGCCGATCCGCCGCAGCGTGCGATCCAGGCCCGCCGTGGCGCGGGCGGTGTTGCGCAGGGTGGTGCTCGCCCCCGCCAGTACCCGATCGACCGTGTCCGTCTGGCGCGCCAGATCGCCGGTAATCGTCTCCATGTGCTGTAAGGTACCGGAGATCGCAGCGCGATTGCGCCCGTTCAACAGCAGCGTCAGTTCCTCGGACAGCCGCGTGACATTGGTCAGCAGTTCCGGGAAATTGGAATCCAGACGCGCGAGGAACGACGGTTTGCTGCGGATCACGGGGTAGCGCTGACCGGGGGCGATCTTGAGCGGCGCGGCGCCGGCGGTCCCGCCGCTCAATTCCACGTAGGCGATCCCGGTCAACCCCTGCAGCCGCAGGGTCGCCACGGTGTTCTCCTTGATCGGGGTTCCGTGGCGGATCTCGGCCGTCAGTCGGACCTGCCCCGGGTTGCCCGGCGCCAGCTCGATGCGCGCCACGCGGCCCACGACCACCCCGCGGTATTTCACCGGTGCATCCGCGTTCAGGCCCGAGACCGATTCGTTGATGAAGATGTAATAGGTATCGTAGGTTTGGCGCAACGAGCCGGTCGCCAGCCACAGGCCGGCGCCGATCAGCGCACTGCTGAACAGCACCACGAACAAGCCGACAAGGGCATAGTTTACTTTGGGCTCCATGCCGCCCCCGCCGTATCACCCCGGTGCGTGGTCGCAAAAAAGGCCCGCACCAGGGGATGCTCCGATCTCTGCAGTTCGTCCACCGGCCCCTCCCCCACCAACCGCCCCTCGCCGAGCATCACCACCCGGTCCGCGGCGCGCCACAGGCTGTCGGGATTGTGGGTCACCATCACCACGGTCAGGCCCAGACTGTCGCGCAGCCCGACCACGAGTTCGTCGAGTTCGCGGGCACTGGGCGGGTCGAGTCCGGAGGTAGGCTCGTCCAGGAACAGCAGTTCCGGATCCAGCGCCAGCGCCCGAGCCAATCCGGCGCGCTTGCGCATCCCTCCGCTGAGCTGGCTCGGAAGTTTGGCGCCCGCCTCCGGTTCGAGTCCGACCATGGCGATCTTCATCGCCGCGATCCGGTCGACGACCTTACCGGCCAGAGCGGTATGTTCCCGCAGGGGCACCCCGACGTTGGCCAACACCGTCATCGAGCTGAACAGGGCGTCGCGCTGAAACAGCACCCCGGTACGCCGGCGCAGGGCGAGCAATTCGGCCTCGGAGAACCCGTCCACATCGCGACCGAACAGCCGGATGGTGCCGGAGACCGGGCGCAGCAGCAGGAGGATCTCGCGCAGCAGGGTGGATTTTCCCGATCCGCTCCCGCCGACGATGGCGAGGATCTCTCCGCGGTGCACGGTCAGATCGATCCGGTCGTGGACCCGCTGCGCGCCGAAACGTGTGACGAGGTCGCGCACCTCCACCACCGGCTCGCCGAACTCCGCGGCCACACCTACACCCCCAGCCAACTGAACACCACCGAGAACGCGGCGTCCACCACGATGATCAGGAAGATCGACTGCACGACACTCATCGTGGTCTGACGACCCACGCTGTCCGTCCCGCCGCTCACGCGGAACCCCTGGTAACAACCCACCACCGCGACGATGCCCGCGAACACCGGCGCCTTCACGATCCCGAGCAGATAGGAAGGCAGAGTCACCGCCGACTCGAAGCGGGTCAGGAACACCCCGAACCCGATCCCGAGCTGCAGCTTCGCCATCACCATACCACCGAACACCCCCATTGCGTCCGCATACACGGTGAGCAGCGGCAGCGTCAGAATCAGCGCCAGCAGCCTGGGCACCACCAACACGTCCATCGGCGCCAACCCCATGGTACGCAGGGCGTCGATCTCCTCGTTGACCTGCATAGTGCCGATCTGCGCGGTGAACGCCGAGCCGGTACGACCGGCGACGATGATGGCGGTCATGAGAGGGGCCAACTCGCGGAGCATCGCGAAACCCACCAGATCGGCGATGAAGATGTTCGCCCCGTAGTACTGGAGCTGCGCCCCGCCCTGATAGGCGATGACCACGCCCAGCAGGAAGGACAGCAGGCCGATGATCGGCAGGGCGTTGGAGCCCGCCATCTGGACCTCATGCAGGAATATGCGCCCGCGGATACGCGCCGGGTGGCGCAGCCAGCGCGTGAGCGTCAGGAAGATCTCGCCGACAAAGGCGAGCAGGCCCACCCCTTCTTCAACGCGGGCCCAGGTTTCGCGGCCGATCCGTTCCAGGAGGCCGGGACGCGGCACCGACGCGGGTTCCGCACCGGACAGAGCCGGGTTGCGAATGAGCGCCAGGAGCCGCTCCAACTCCGGACGCAACCCCTGTACCGAGACCCGGGTCCCGCGCTTCTCCAACCCGCCGACGGTGCGGCACAGAAAGAACGCGCCCGCGGTGTCCATGGCGCGCACCCCCCTGCCGTCGACGACGATTTCCTGCGCCGACGGCCAGGGCAGTGCATCCAACCGTCCCTGCAGACCGGCGAGCCGATCCACGGTCCAGTCGCCGACGCATTCCACCGTGTCGCACCCGGGCACCAACCGGACATCCGGGGCGCCAACCCCCTGCGCATCCCCCTTCGCACCCAAGGTTTCCCGCGGCCGGTTCATCGGCCCAAAGTGTTGCGCGGGCCCGCGCCGCTTGCAAGGGATTTCAGCCGCCCGGCCACCGGGCGGCACAAGGGCGGCTGTGTTCCGGTAGAATCGAGGAATCGGAATCGGCCGAGACCGGCGGGGACCGCGCGCCCCGCCTGCAACGGAGGACCCCATGGCACGCACCGCATCGACCATGCTGGAACTCGGCACACCGGCACCGGACTTTCACCTGCCGGAGCCGGTCACCGGCCGCGAAGTCTCTCTGGAGGACTTCCGCGACGCCCCCGCGCTGCTGGTGACGTTCCTCTGCAACCACTGCCCGTACGTGCAGCACATCCGCCGCCGCCTTGCGGAACTGGTCCGCGACTATCAGGGTAAAGGCCTCGCAGCGGTGGGCATCAACTCCAACGACGTCGCCCACTACCCGGACGACGCCCCGGAGAAGATGATCGAGGAGGTGCGCAATATCGGCTACACCTTCCCCTATCTGTATGACGAAACCCAGGAAGTCGCCAAGGCCTATCGGGCCGCCTGTACGCCCGATTTCTTTCTGTTCGATCGCAACCGCAGGCTGGTCTATCGCGGGCAATTCGACGACGCCCGCCCCGGCAACGATGCGCCGGTCACGGGCCGGGATCTCGCGGCGGCCATCGACACGGTACTCGCCGGGCGTGCGGCGCCGGCCGACCAGAAACCCAGCCTCGGCTGCAACATCAAATGGAAGCCGGGCAACGAGCCCGACTTCCATTAAAGTAGAGAGCCCCAGGGGTCAGGCTTGACTTATGGGCATTTGCAGCGGTTTCGTCTAATGCATCGAAGTCTTTCTTCCATGACCCGATCCCCCTGGTTTTCCGCTGATACAATCAGCCGGCAGCTTGACGGAGCCCGGATCGTCCCCGCCTCAGGGACACATATCGGTCAGGGCCGGTCTTTCATTTTCAGAACAACGAATACCCATATGTCAAGCCTGACCCCATGCTCTTGACGGAGGATCCGGCCGGTGATACAGCTAGTTCGGGTCTAGCTTAAATTGGAACACAGGATGCGTGAAATCGGGGCCTTCGAGGCCAAGAACAAACTGGGCACCTTGCTCGACTGGGTGGAAAGCGGAGAGGAAGTCCTCATTACCCGGCATGGTAAACCCGTGGCACGCATGGTTCCTGCCGTGCCCGGCTTCGACCGGGCGAAGGCGCGCCAAGCGGCGCACAATCTGCTCGAAGCCAGCCGGGGCGTCAGGCTCGGCGGCCTCAAGATCAAGGACCTCGTGAGTAAGGGCCGGCCTTGAGCCTGGTCCTCGATAGCTCAGTGGCGCTCGCTTGGTGCTTCGAGGATGAGCACACCGCGCCGGTCCTTGCTCTGCTCGACCGGGTCACCGAAGCCGGTGCGCTCGCCCCGGCGCTGTGGCCACTCGAGGTCCTCAACGGCCTGCTTATGGCCGAACGTCGTACTCGCCTCGATGCAACGCAACGTCACCGCTTGGCCGACATTCTGCGCAACCTTCCCGTCACGCTCGATCATGAAACGGCGTCCCAGGCATGGAGTACAACGACGCGCCTCGCGGAGCATTACCGACTGACGATCTACGACGCGGCCTATCTCGAACTGGCCCAGCGCCTCGAACTACCGCTCGCCACGCTCGATAAGGAACTGCGCGCCGCCGCGACAGATCTCCGCGTCCCCTTGCACCCTGAGCCCCATTTGACCGGTCGGTAGCGAATTCCGCAGCGGCCGGACCGGGGCCGGCTCGGACCGATTCGAGACAACCTCTCCGGAGAAACACCCCGCATGACCGGCAGGCGACAGCGCATCTTCCCGCCCCCCCTCGCACCGGCCTTCTGGGTATTGGTTTCCAATACCACCCGTCCTGTCAGCCGTGCCATCCGGACTGCACCCCCGCCCGGCTCCGGGCACGATCAGTCGCGTCACACCGGCCGACATCCGTGAGACCCTCTGCGTACGCGGTTGCACTCCAAAGTGGACCCCGGATTTCAGACAGTAGTTTAAGCTGTCATCCGGCACTGAGGATACGCGAGATGAGTGAGACCAGGAAGCGCAAGGTTCACAGCCCCGAG
>VAOW01008929.1_pt1 | contig 16198 bp, 17 predicted proteins | sample 3393921 | NCBI WGS metagenome assembly VAOW01 (sample SAMN08290428, study PRJNA428436) | hydrothermal vent metagenome | isolation source: Deep-sea hydrothermal vent chimney | place: Indian Ocean: Southwest Indian Ridge | depth 2742 m m | reverse complement strand
GTCCATCTGAAAACTTTGGTAAACCATTATCGGAGCAAAGCCGATGGTGATTTTATTGTTTACCTTATATCCTACTCCGACACCAAACTCCATATGCTGCAGATTGGAATAGACATTGCCCATATTTGTCAAAGCCAAATGGTTTGGTTTGCCCAATGTTGTTTCTGGAAAATCAACTCCCATTCCTGAGATACCGTAAGCTCCAATTCCAAACGACAGCTTTCCGCCGTTATTGATAACAATGCCTGATGCCGGCATTGTATAAAGGTTTGAGTTGCTCTTTAAATCCACACCATTGTAAGATGCATGTCTTGGCGGAGAAAATAGAGCTGCTCCAATATCAGCTTGTGTTGCTAAACCGGGTAGTCCTGCCGGATTTGTCAGTATTGCTGTAGAGTCCGGTGAAACAGCCGTTGTCGCGCCTCCCAATGCAGCACTTTTTGCGGATGCCCCAATCATAATATCACCATCTGTAGCAAAACTTGTCCCTGCTGCCAAAGTAATAGCAATTCCTACTGCTATGCCCATTATCGACTTTCTAAAACCGTATCGCATAAAAACCTCCAAAAAACAGTAAAGTCTTACTTATTAACTTTACCTTATATTTATAACTTAGTTACTATTATAGAACAAAAAACACTCTGCCAAGTATCTATAGTTTATTTATTGTAATTTGATTTTACTGCTTTGATATAAATTTTTGTCTCTATTTTATCCTATGGCAGAATCTTCATATTCGGCATTGTTTTTCTTATTGTTAGGTAAAAATTATCTGAGCTCCGGCAGAAGCCTCATACATTTGACCAACGGAAACTATAGCATCTACCTGATCGCAGAAATCTTCCTTTTTAAGGTGAAACATTTCTACCGTTGCCTTGCAAACTAATATTTTTCCTCCGGCATCATGAATCATTTCCAGAAACTCGCCTACAGGCGGTATGTCAAGTTTCTCTATCTCCTTTTTCATTTGCGATGTTGCAAAAGCAGACATTCCGGGTATTGCTCCAAGCCAAGTGGGCATATGCATTGCCGGATTAGCCACTGTAGCTACTTTCAAACTGTTCATCGTTTTCTTTTTTACCGCCTCTAATCCAAAGAATGTAAAAAATAGCATAGCGTCCATTCCTTCCATTAGTGCTCCATTTGCCATAATTAATCCGGGATATACTTTATCCAATGAACCTCGTGATATTATGATTGAGACCTTTTTGATGGGTTCGTACTCATTATTCGCCATTTGCAACCTCCTTAAATGCAGCCAACAGGCTTTTTTATACCCGCAATCTTGGCGGCCTTTTTTGCAGGACCTTTTGGAAATAGTTTGTAAAGTTCCTTTACAGGAACACCGCTTTCCTTGCCAAGTTTTCTAATAGACGGTCCGCTGCCTTTTTCCTTGAAAACCTTTTGCATAAACTTGATTACCATCCAATGCTTATCGGTCAGCTCATCTATACCCTCACCTTTTGCAATAACCTTTGCCACCTTTTCATCCCAGTCGGACAGATTCAGAAGATAACCTTCATCATCTACTGGAATCGATTTGCCGTTGACCTCTAAAACAGCCATAAAGACCTCCTTAATGATTATTTATTGTTTTGAAAAAGCTTTTCGCTCTTTGTCGAAATTATTTATAAGTTGTATAAGTGTAGATATAACACCTTTCATTTCACGCGAGTTCGTTTCTTTTATCAGATAGAAAATACTTTTATTGCTCGTACTGAAGTCTAAATTGGTATTTTTAGCTGCCCGCAAAAAAGCAACGATATTATTACCCAAGGTAGTTAACTCTTCTTTTGAGGTGGTCTGCATAAGGATATCTATTCTATCTTTGAGAATTTTGAAAAGATCAAAGTAACCTAACTTTCCAATCTTATCCAGTTTCTTCTCAGTAGTTACCATCATCTCTTTGGTAAGCGGCATAAATGATTCATAGAAATCCATCATATTTTCTATCATTTCAAATAATTTTGTTAGATTGTTTATATTGTTCAGCAGTTTTTTCGTCAGGTAGGCAAGGTCGTCCATACTAAAATATTGAGATATATCCTCAAGTTTTTTGGTGCCGACTTGAATGGCGCTGCTGCTGATTTTCGTCAAATCTGCCTGCAGATCTTCCATGGATTGGCGATTACTTTTTTGAGCATAAATCTCTTTGGTTATTAGATCCAACTTTTTGTTGATTTGATCCATTTGAATTTGCAAATTTCCATCAACCATACTACACCTTCTTTCCGGCCATTGACATAAGAGACGCTATAGGCAGCTCAACACCCTTCAATAGAAAATCCCAATACATCCATCTAAACATCATTTTTCCATAATGATTCATAAAACTTTCTTTTAACAGTGAAAATGGCCCTATTACAGGAAGTGGAAATTCTCCAAGAAGAGGTTCTGTGTCATAATTGAAATCTATCAATAGAGCTTTGCCGAAACCTGATTCGATAAAACATGTTGAATGTCCATCAAATTTAGCTTGCGGTTTTTCTCCTTCAATTACAGCCAAGAAATTTTCAAAAAGTATATCGGAAGCATAGTGTGCGACAGAGCCTGCTTTGGATGTTGGAAGATCGGCTGCATCTCCAATAACAAATATATTATTAAAATTTTTTGCCTGTAGTGTCTGCTTGTTTGTCGGAACAAAATTTAACTCATCTCCTATGCCGCTTCTTTCTATAACTTCGCTGCCTTTGTTTGTCGGTATGCTGACAAGAAGATCAAAATCAACTTTAATATCATCATACGAGATTATCTTTTTGTCTTCGTTGTCAACTCTCTCAATACTAAAATCTGGAATCAGATGTATATTTTTCTTTTTGAGAAAATCGCCCAATACGGCTGTTGCCTGCGGCTTTGTGAACGCTCCTGATAATGGAGTTACAAAAGTTAAGTCGACTTTGTCTCGTATGCCGCGTTCCGTAAAATACGAATCTGCCAGGAATAAAAATTCAAGCGGAGCAACAGGGCATTTTATAGGCATTTCTGTAATATTCAAAACAACCTTTCCGCCATCGAAATGTTTGAGAAATTTTGACAGATTAGTGGCACCTTCTATGGTGTAAAAATCAAAAATACTTTTTTGCCATAATTTATCTTTCAACCCTTCCGTTTCTTTAGGTGCGATACCACACCCGGTGGATATTATCAGGTAATCATACGAAATGGCCGCATTGTTTTTCAGAATCACTCTATTCTTGTCCGGTTCTATTCTGTTTGCTTCGGATATAATAATTTCGACTCCGATAGGATAAAACTCTTTTTTTGTTTTTATGACATCGCGTTGGTTATAAACGCCAAATGGTATAAAAAGGAAACCGGGCTGATAATAATGTGTTTCAGACTGGTCAATTAGAGTTATTTTCCATTCATCTTTGTCCAATGTATTATGGAGCTTATTAAGCATCATTGTACCGCCGGACCCGCCGCCTAAAATTACTAATCTTCTCATTTCTCATCCTCCTGTATTTTGTTGCCCGCCTTATATTTTGTATGAGGCTGGTAATTGGTATTTAAAAAATATGTAATAGAGTTAAGGAGATGCTGAAGATGCTGAAGTATCGGACCCATCTCCTTTCTGTCAATAAATTTGAGCAGTTTTAGATGAAACTGTATATATTTCTCATTAATCTCCTTCGCAAACTTCATACCATTATTATTCAGTGATACCTTAATTATTCTTCTGTCACCCTCATCCATTTTTCTGACAATGAGATCCTTTTTCTTTAGGCCGTTTAGCAGATAAGTGAGTCTTGAAGGTGTTAGATTCATTTTAACGGAGAGTTTTTTAATTGATGAAAAACAGCTGCCTGAGAGATGTTTTACGCATCTGAACTCCATTGGCGACAGATCGTAGATGCTGCAGAAGAGCTCCTCTTTAAGACTGCAGGCTTTTTCCAACTTAAACATTAATTCAGCCATGACATCCGCATAATCCTCAAGTTTCTCAATATTGTTCATTTATCATCTCACTTAAAATATAATCCTATTCATAAATACTTTGTAGCATTAATTAATTATAATGTCAACTATTTTATAAAAATTTCTTTTACAAAAATGAGTGCCATCTCTCTTCTGTACAGCATCCGGATCAAGAACTTCATATAGATATCAAAAAAACGGCTATACTGTTGCATGAACAGATATTTTTTCAATTGCAGATGATGTATAAGGCTCAATTTATTGTGCCTTATACAAGTATGATTATTGATATTATGATTATATCCGGTATTTTGGGTTGGGCAATTGCTTTAGTAACTTGGCTTATTCCGGATTAACAAGTAGTGCAATTATGGGGAATTTATCCCCTTAATTGCATCATTTATAACACACATTAGGAATTTTAATCTTTAATGCATACCCCAATCAATAGAAATCAATAGTTTGTATTGATTGGAAGCTTTTCCATAAATTAATTAATTTATGGAAAATACAAAATTGCTTGACATAATAAATAGTTTATGCTATAAACTTATTAGATTAAGCAATGATGAGGAGGTGGTTTATATATAACTAAATTATAAAAATAGTTTTTGGGATTATGCTGAATTTACGCAATAGAGTTTAAAAAGGAGGTAAAATGAGTGATACAACTGACAAAAAAGGCAAAAAGTGGAAAACACCTTTATTAGATCAACTAAAGAAAGGTCCATGGCCAAGCTTTGTAGATGAGCTTGAAAAATGTGCCGTTACAAGCCCGAGAAGCGAAGATCTTTTAGGGCAGTTGGAACAATCATATAGAGATAATATAAATCACTGGAAGCATGGAGGTATGGCAGGTGTCACAGGATATGGTACCGGAATAACGGCAAGATTTTCTGCCATGCCTGAAAAGTTTCCCGGCTGCAAAGAATATCATACAGTAAGAGTTGGCCAGACTCAGGGCTATTTCTACACATCTGATGTCCTAAGGAAACTTTCGGATATATGCGATAAGTATGCCGGCGGACTATTTGATTTCCATGCATCTTCAGGTGATATACAGACATTGGGAAGCAGGACAGATGAACTTGATCCTATGTTCAAGGAGCTCAGAGAAATACATTTTGACCTCGGGGGCGGAGGCTCAGGCGTAAGAACGCCATCTTGCTGTATTGGACCTGCAAGATGCGAATGGGCTATGTTTGATACACTTAGAGCTTGCCAAGATTTCGTGCAACATTATCAGGATGAACTGCACAGGCCAATGTTCAACTACAAATGGAAAACTAAGTTTTCCGGTTGTCCGAATGACTGTGACTGCTCCGGCGTGAGATCTGATCTGTCATTTGTCGGAGTCTGGAAAGATAATATAAGAATAGATCAGAATGCAGTTAAGGAATACGCAAAAAAGACCAATATTCAGGAGAGAGTGATATATAAATGTCCCACAAAATGCATGTCTTTTAATGATAAAGACGGCATGGTTATTGATGATGCTAACTGCGTAAAATGTATGCATTGCATAAATGTGATGCCGAAAGCTTTAAGCCCCGGAGTTGTGCGAGGAGCACAGATACGTTTTGGTGCAAAAGTTACAATGACAGTTGGCTCACGATTGGGATTTATCCTTATTCCTTTCTACGATATAGAAAAAGATAAAAAAGAAGATTATGCGTTTCTCACTGATCTATTAGATAGAATATGGGAATTCTGGGACGAAAATGGTGCATCGAGAGAAAGAGTAGGTGAACTGATTCAGAGAATAGGTATAGGAAATTTCCTTGAGGAGATAGGCATAGACCCAATACCTGAAATGGTTGCATATCCAAGACAGAACCCGTTTATTAATTTTGAAGAATACTATACGGAAGAAGATGATGAGGAAGAGGAAGAACAGAAGGAATGACTTATGAGTTTTGTAAATATATCAAATAAACACAAGGAGGAATTATGCCTAATTTAGCTGAAACTGTAAAAGCACCGGACCAATCAACTGATTTTGGACCACCGGAGTATTGGCCGTTTTTGCCGCCAATAGTGCAAAGAAATTATGGTAAATGGAAATATCATGAAACGCTAAAGCCCGGCGTTATGGTTCATGTATCTGAAAGCGGTGAAAAGGTATATACGGTTAGGATTGGAGGTACGCGGGAAACAAGCACTACCACTACAAGACTTTTTGCTGATATTGCAGATAAATATGCAGGCGGATACCTGAGATTCACATCAAGAAACAGTGTTGAGTTTCTTTTAGATGATGAAAGCAATGTAGATCCGCTGGTCAAGGAGTTGACAGAAAGAGGTTTTCCTGTCGGCGGAATGGCACGCTCAATAGGTAATATGATACACACTCAAGGATGGCTTCACTGCCATACCTCTGCAAGTGACGCCAATGGTGTTACTAAGGCGGTAATGGACGAACTGCATAAATATTATGTATCGGATATGCTTCCTGCAAAGCTCAGAGTATCTTTCGCATGCTGTATCAATATGTGCGGTTCTGTGGGTGCATCGGATATTGCTCTTATTGCACTGCATAGAAGACCGCCAAAAGTTCAATATGATAAAGTTCGCAGTATTTGTGAAATACCAGGTACCATTGCTGCTTGCCCTGTTGATGCAATTGGACCGAAACCCTACAAAGGTAAGCCGTCTGTTGTAGTAGATGAAGATAGATGCATCTATTGCGGTAACTGTTATTCGGTTTGCCCTGCTATGCCGATTGCCGATCCGTTGAATGATGGTTTGTCTCTCTGGGTCGGAGGAAAAATCTCCAATGCCAGAACAAAGCCGCGACTTTCCAGTTTGGCTATACCATGGATGCCGAATGAACCTCCACGATGGCCTACGGCTGTGAAAGCTGTAATGACTGTAGTTGAAGCGTGGAGAAAAGGTGCAAAAGAAGATGAGCGGGTAAGCGAATGGATTGATAGAATAGGTTGGCCAAACTTCTTTAAGGTGACTGGATTTGAATTCACCAAATATCATATTGACGATTATAGATTAGGTGAAACTACGATGAACTATTCCAACTATGCAAGACTGTAATAGGAGGCGTTTATTATGGAAAAAAGTTTGGAAGATAAGATTGGCGCTTATATAGTAAAACTTATCACAGATTTTTATGGCAAAAAGAAATTTAAATCGCTCGCCATTCTAAAAGATGCTGTAGCTGCATTCAGCGATCAAGGAGTATCTAAAAGAGATGTAAAAGGCGTAATCAAAAAACTCGTCGATTCCGGTAAAATTACCTATTTTTATGCCGGTGCAGAGACTACATTGACTCTTTCAAAACCTCCGGAAAAGGCATGATATAATGGCAATATTACACAAGGTCAAAAAAAAGAAGAAACATTTTGGAGCATCAAATGTTGCTGCAGAGCAATCGGCATGGAGACCTTTATATGTTGAGAAAAGGCCTCCATGCGAGGATGAGTGCCCAAATGGTGAGGATGTGCGTGGATTTTTGCAGCATATTGCTCAGGGCGAAGATTATGAAAGAAGTGTGGAAGAATCCTTAAAAGGCGCTTTTCGCATAATAGCCGAAACAAATCCTTTCCCATCATCAACCGGCAGAGTTTGTCCTCACCCATGTGAAAACTCAGACACTGGCTGTAACAGAAACTTTAAAGAGGGAGCCGTTAATATTAATGCCTGCGAAATGTATGTTGGTGATTATGCGATCCAGAATAATCTTAAACTGACAAAGCTTACCGATAAAATCAGAAATAAGAAGGTAGCCATCATAGGAGGCGGTCCGTCGGGCTTATCGGCTGCCTATCAGCTTATAAGAAATGGATTTGAGGTAACAATTTTTGAAAAAAACCAAAAATTGGGTGGTTTACTGCGTTATGGAATACCGAGTTTCAGACTTCCTAAATCAGTTGTAGATGCTGAGATTAAAAGGATTACAGATTTGGGCGTAGAGATTAAATGCGGTGTGACAATTGGTAAGGATATAACGGTTGAGCAGTTGAAAAACAATTTTGACGCAACCTATCTGGCAATAGGCGCATACAAACCGAACAAGCTGAGAATAGATGGTTTGGATGAAACGGATGGGGTGTTTTCCGGAGCCGATCTCTTGTATCAATACGAGAGCGGTATGAAACCGGATGTCGGATCTGATGTTGTTGCTGTTGGAGGAGCATCTGCTTTAGATATCACATCATTATGCAGACGATTGGGAGCTAAAGTTACGCTGATTACACTGTTTGAACCATCTGATTTTAAGAGCTTCGAAAGGGATATGAAAGAGGCTTCTGAGGAAGGGGTTGAAATTCAATTTACGGCTACTCCAAAAGAGCTTGTTGTTGAGAATGGAAAACTTGTTGGTGTGAAGGTGCAAAAAATAAAGGTAGAAGAAAGAAATTCAAGAGGTATTCCTATTAAGTTTTCAGACATAGACGAACCGTCTTTTGTTATAAAGGCTTCTACATTGATTTATAACATCGGCCAAAGACCTGATTACAGCGGTTTAGAGGAGTTATTGGGTGGCAATGATAACGGATTCTTAAAGGTAAATAGCGATTTTTCGGTTAATTCGGGTGAAAGCATTTTTGCAGGCGGCGATGTTATTCAATTGATGTTCGTAACAACCGCTATCGGAAACGGGCTCAAAGCTGCAATGCACATAGCAGAAAAGCTGACCGGTGAGAAGTTTATAAAAGAGGATGATAGAAGAGTGATACGAGCTGAGAATATGCACCTGGAACTTTATGATACGGATCTTGATGAACCAAGGCTTCGCAATGACAGAACCTACAAGGGTGCTAAGGTTAGAATTGAGGATTTTGATCCGTTTATGAACAAGCTTAGTGAAAAATCATTTATGAGTGAAGTAAAAAGATGCATGAGCTGCGGAGATTGTTTTGACTGTGGAAACTGTTTTACCTATTGCTCTCATAATAGCGTTGTAAGATTGCCGAAGGGGCAACATTTTGAGTTTCATCTTGGTTCATGCGACGGATGCATGAAATGCTATGACAATTGCCCTTGCGGATATATTGATAGAGAATAATTTAAGGAGATTAAAAAATGGCTTATTTAGATTTTAATGGAAAAAAGTTAGAGACAGATGACGAAGGTTATATACAAGATGCTGATGATTGGAGTAGGGAATTAGCGGAATTCATGGCAAAAGCTGATGGAGTTGAATTGACCGATGATCATTGGGCATTAATTGATTTTATGAGAGACTATTTTGCAAAAAATGACCAGGCTCCATCTATAAGAAATGTTGCAAAAAAGGTGGCTTCGGTTTGTAATTTGCCAAATGTTAGGGCTGGAAATAAACATATGTATGTACTGTTTCCTAAAGGACCTGCATTGATGCTCGTTAGATATGCCGGAATGTCAAAACCTACGGGTTGTGTATAGTTGTATTTTGTCAGCAGGCCCATTCGTTAATCGGGGCTTGCTGCATCTTTTCCTGATAACGGAGGTAAAATGGGAAATGTAAATTTTATTAGTGCCTTTTATATAGTTGCTACATATACAGCTTTTGCAATACTTATAGTAGGCGTATTATGGCGTATTATTGTTTATGTCAAAACACCCATGTGCGTTAAGATACCATTAACGCCTGCTCCGACAACGGCAGGCGGAGTATTTTGGCGGGTTATTGGCGAAGTTCTTTTTTTTAGAACCTTGTTTAGATCCAGTAAGTTGACATGGTTGGGGGGATATGTTTTTCACATATCTTTTTTTGTTGTAATTGTGCAGCATCTATTAAGACATTATGTATATGATTTCTACAGCGGTCATCCTCCGGGATGGTATGAGGCGTTAATTCCTATTGGTATGATATTCGGCGGGTTAATGTTAATATCATTACTTTATTTATTGGCAAGACGAATATTCGTTGACCGTGTGAAATTCATAAGTCTATTCTCGGATTATTTTATACTTATTCTTCTTATGCTAATAGTAATAGCAGGCCTTGCTCAAGTAGCATTTCAACCGGCATCTCAACTTGCAGCTGCTACGTCTAAACTGGATATTTTTTTTAATCAGCTTACGGTTTTTAAGGCAGCTGATATCCCCACAAATCCATTCTTCCTTTTTCACTATTCATTAGCTTTGCTATTAATAGGTTATATACCTTTTAGCAAAATTATGCACTTTGTGGGTATATTCTTTAGCCCAACATTTACAATGGTGGATAATCCGAGAGAGGTAAGACATACGGATGAAAGAGCTACGAGATTAACAATATAAGGGGCTGTAAATGGAAAATTACAAGATACAAAAATTAACAGGTGAAATTAAGGTTCCTAAGGTTTCACCCGGTATTATGGGAACAGAATCCGTTAATCCTGCAAGTGAAAAAGACATGGAAGAACTTGGCTTTCCTAAAAATCTTCAAGAAGGATGGGAAGAAAGGGCAGTAGGCGTATTTAAACAGTTGTTGGATAACAACAAAGCATTGAAAGATTATATGGATATCTGCGTTAGATGCGGAGCGTGCACGGATAAGTGTCAATTCTTTTTGGGCAGCGGAGACATCAATAACACGCCTGTGGGAAGAGCGGAGTTGATGAGAAATGTTTATCGATACTACTTTACCACTGCAGGAGGCGGCACCCCTTTCACAAAAGATGTATTAAGAAAATGGCGTTCTTATTTTTATCAATGTTCCGAATGCAGACGCTGTGCTCGATTTTGCCCGTATGGAATAGATACCGCTGAAATCACAATGGCAGCGCGAGAGATATTGGATTCTATAGGTAGCGGACAAAAGTATATAACCCAAGTTATACATCAGGTATATTGGTCTGGTAACAATATGGGTACCAATGAGCATGCGTTAAAGACCGTACTTGGTGAATTTGAAGAGGATTTAAAAGATGAAACAGGTAAGGATATAAAAATTCCTCTAAACGAGGAGGGGGCTGATGTTCTCTTGATAGCCCCATCTGCCGACTTTTTTGCTATGCCGCACACGGAGTCATTATTGGGATATGCAAAGGTGTTTCATAAAGCCGGAATTAGTTATACTCTGTCATCTTATGCATCTGAGGCTGCAAATTTCGGCATGTTTATAGGCAGTTATGATAATGTTAAAAAAATTAATAAGCGTGTTTGGGATGAGGCTAAAAGGCTAAAGGTTAAGAGAGTTATTTTTGGCGAATGCGGCCATGCTTGGAGAGCTGCCTATAATTATTCAAATACAATGAATGGGCCGTTTGATTTTTTAGATAACAGATATCTTCAACCTACTCATATTTGTGATTTTACACTTGGTTTGATAAAAAATAATACAATTAAAGTAGATAAATCGGCGAATGATGAGTTTATCGTTACCTATCATGATCCATGCAACGTTGCTCGTGCATCAAGGATGGGCTCTGAACCGGGTGACCAATTTACGATTCCCAGAGACCTTATTAAATCTGTAGTTAACCATTTCGTAGATATGAGAAAAGGTACAACAGAAGCAGAAACATTCTGCTGCGGCGCAGGAGCGGGACTTCTAACAGACGAGATTATGCAAACCAGAATTAATGGCGTGATGCCAAGAATGCAAACTTTGTATGATGTTGTGGAAAAATATCATGTAAATTATTTTGCTACAATATGCGCTATATGCAAAACTCAATTTAGCGCAATGTTTCCGATGTATGGGTATGAAAGAGACATGGTTGGAGGCATCCTGCAGCTTGTTAGCAGTGCTATAATACTATAAAAAGATGATACATCATATATTGACTGAAACAAGGAGGATAGTGAATGTCTGCCGATCCTGATAGATTAGGTATTTTTGTAACCTCCCCACAGCATATGAAACATGTTATGGGTGTGGTTAGTGCTGCTTATAAAGCAGGCAAAAAGGTTAAGGTGTTTTTTACCTATAAAGCGACTCATCTCACCAAACACCCGGACTTCTTGAGGTTATCCAAGCTCTGCAACACAAAAGACCTCGCCATTTGCGCTAAAAGTTATTCCTGCGAAGGCTATGATGCTGAAAAAGACATACCGTACGGTTTAGTAAAACGTCAGATGAGTTCACAAGAATATCACGCTGAAATGATAAGAGAGTGCGGGAAGTATTTATCATTATAGGAGATGATTATGTCGGAAGATAAAAAGGTATATGTACTTATAGAGAATTCGGTATATGCAGGCGACGGAATGCGGTCTGCACTTGGACTGGCTGTGGAAAATCACTACGGATACGCAGTTCTTTTTGACGGAGAATTTCCAAGATTCTCGGACTACGTAAAAGATAACATTGATTTTTTACGCGAGATGGAGGGAGATGCTTTAACGGTTGGCGCAGATACTCCTAAGAATGTAGAGCTTACATCAATGACTATAGAAGAGCTGGGAGAAAAGATGCGTGACGCAGATTTTATAATTCCGTATGGTTTGCAAAAACAAACTGCCAAACAGCCCGATTGTGCTTAGAAGTAAAAAGGATGTTGTTATGACAAATAAAAAGATGAAAATTTTGCATGTTTATAAATCAGAATCCAATGATGATAATACTAAAAGACTTATAAAGATTCTAAACAGAGATAGGGAAGCTGCGGAATTTAAACTTTACGAAGCTCATCCTGATTATGATAAGTTGATCAAGATGATTTTCGAAGCCGATCAAACTATCAGCTGGTGGTAGAAGAACCAAAGCGTTGAATAAATGCGTTGCCTATGAATGCGAATATTTGATTCGATAGTCTCATTCTATGTGCGGTGATATATGATAGATGGAGCAAACCAATATCAAATCTTATAGCAAAAGCGGATGCTTTAACTATCGGTCAATTAAAAATTTTAACGGAAAAAAGGAAGATTTGATGGCGTTATTCCCATTGTTCATAGATCTTAAGGAAAAGAATGTAATTATAATAGGCGGTGGGAATATTGCATCAAGAAAAATAAAAAGCTTATTGCCGTTTAAAGCAAATATTGTTGTCGTAGCGGATAAAGTTTCAAAATTTATAACATCACTATTCGAAGATGGAACAGTTGCCTTGCTTAAAAAGAAATTTGAATTCTCAGACCTAAGCGGTCAAGATGTTGTTATCGTAGCTGTTGATGATATAGAATTGCAAAAAAACATATATGAAGTATGCAAATCAAACAATGTCGCCGTTAATTGTGTAGATAATCCTTTGTACTGTTCGTTTATATTTCCATCACTTATAGTAAATGACGATCTTGTTATAGGGATTTCAACTTCAACTAAAGCACCTGCTGTCTCCAAACAGATACGAAAAATGATTGAAGGTGTAATTCCAAATGATGTTGGTATTATGATAGATGAGGTAGATAGATTAAGGCAATCCTCCGAAAAGGGCAGATTGAGACAAGATATGATTAAACAAATAGTATCAGAAAAATTCCGCAAGATTCAACAAAAATGAGCATACCGCGTATATATTTATCGGCTATCAGAAAAAATTCAGGCAAAACCACTATCTCGATTGCTATAAATCGTATATTAACAGATAAAGGAATTATTGTTCAACCCTTTAAAAAAGGACCTGATTTCATCGATCCCATGTGGCATTCTCAAGCATCGGCAGGACAATGTTATAATCTTGATTTTTTCATGATGGATAGACAAAACCTGCTTAACTATTTTGTGTCAAAGATTAAAGGAAAGCAGATGGCGTTGATAGAAGGCAATCACGGACTGTTCGATGATACCAATATACTTGGCGGAACAGACAATGCTGCAATGGCAAAATTGACAAAATCTCCGGTAATTCTTATAATTGATGTAAAAGAGATGGGTAGAACCGTTGTTCCTGCTATAATGGGAATTAAGAACTTTGATAAAGAGATAGAAATAGCCGGCATAATATTAAACAGGCTGCAAAGCAAACGGCATCAGTATCGGTTAGAGAAAGCCATTGAATATTATACGGGAATACCGGTTGTTGGTTTAATACCTGAGGATGGCTCTATTGCTATTACGCAAAGACATTTAGGACTCTCTGCCACCTTAAATTCAGAGAAAAGAGAAAATATCATCCGTAATATTAGTTCTTTTATCTCAAAACATATAGATATAGATGCTATAATTAGAATAGCTGAATCTGCAGTAAATGCTAAAATAGATATACCAGAAGAGCATACTTCAAAAGAAAAATTATTAGATTTAAATATTGGCATAGCTTATGATGAGGCGTTCAACTTTTACTACAAGGATAATTTAGATGAAATCGAAAGACTCGGGGCTAAAATAGTAAAATTTTCACCTTTGCATGATACAAACTTGCCGAATGTAGATGCCATATATCTCGGCGGTGGATTTCCTGAGCTGTTTGCAGAGAAATTGCAGAACAATGTTTCAATTAGGATGCAATTGAGAAAAAAGATCGAAGAAGGGCTTTTTGTGTATGCTGAATGCGGTGGTTTATTATATTTGACTGAGGATATCACATATAAAAATAAAACTTGTGATATGGTCGGCATATTCAAAACGCACACATATTTTACCAAAAAACCAAAAGGGCATGGTTATGTTTCGTTGAAACCTAAAAACCGATATAAAAATTGCTGGTATGGGCAAGCATTGGAAATAAGAGGACATGAATTTCATCATGGATATTTTGATGAATTTAATGGCATGAGATCCGTTTTTAATGTGGAAAGGGGCTACGGCATAGATAGTAAGCACGATGGAATTATCTACAAGAATGTTCTTGCAAATTTTACTCATGTGCATGTATCGGGTTCGCCTTTGTTCTTTAAATCTTGGCTTGAACGGATATGCGGAGAAACTCAAGCTAAGATAAACAAATCGGCTTAAACTATATAATTGTATATAAAATCAGATCGGAGTAGTAATTAAGATGATTATAAAGATAGGCATTGCGCTGGATAGTACATTACAAAAAGAATATGCGGTAAAAAATTTCGAGGCAATAAATCTTCTTTTTAATCTGAAAAGCATGCCTGTTTTTCTCTATAAACATAATTTAAACAATATCGTTCATATGTTATTAGAAAAACAGATAGATTGTGCAATTTTAAATTCGGATGCCCAGCCTGCATTAATGATTGATAAATTGGATTGGTTTCAAATGCCATGCTGCAACAATGATTCAGATAACACACAAAGATTGTCCGATGAAAATCGGTGCAGTGTGATTTTTAATAAAGATGATGAGCGATTTTATAAAATTCGTTTGCTCTTCTGTAAAGTTGTAACATTTATAGGCAGTGGCATAGGAAATGCCAATATGTGCAGCTTAGCCGGCTTAGAGGCCTTGAAAAATAGCGAGGTTTGCCTCCACGATTCACTTATCGATTATTCTATATTGGATAATTTACCCGATAGTGCAAAAATAATAGATGTTGGAAAAAGATGCAGCCATCATAAGATGAGTCAAACAGCAATAAGCGATTTAATTGCAAAATATGCAAGAATGGGACTTAGAATTTCCAGACTAAAAAGTGGCGACCCGTCCATTTTTGGGCGTTTAGCGGAAGAGATAGAAATTTTAAATAGTTTTCATATTCCATATCGCATAATACCTGGTGTAAGTAGTTTAAATGCCGTAAGTGCAAATACAGGTATTATTTTGACAAAACGAGGCGTAAATAGAGGATTTAGCGTTATGTCTGCAATTAAGCATGGCGGTGGAATTGCGCCGCTAAATATTAATGAGAGGGATAAGCTGCCGATATTATTTTATATGGGAGTGAGAATTGTTGGAAATATAGCTAAGGTATTAATTGCAAATAGTATGTCGCCTCAAACAAAAGCTATAATGGTTTTTGGAATCGGGAATGGAAGCGAAACTGTTGTGCGGGGAAATTTAGGGAATATAGAAAAAAGAGTAGATCGGTTCAGAAACATTGATAATTTACCAGGTTTATTTATTGTTGGCGATGTAACAGATTATAATTTGAATAAAGGACTTTTGGGCGGAAAAAGGATATTAATAGCAGGTTGCGACAGAGAGAGTGACAAGATTGCAAAAGAAATAGAGGATTTTGGCGGAATACCTATAAAATATAAAGCTAATATGAAAATCGTATCTGTTTCGAGGGAGAAATTATTAGGTATTAGCAAATATGATTTTATTCTGTTAGACGAAGTTGAAGCAAGCAATTTTTTTATAAAAATGTTTATTAAAGCAAACATTGATATACGACATATCCCTCCCATTATTAGCGGAACGCAAACAGTCGCTGATTTTTTGAAATCACTTGGTATATTTCCGGCAATAGAAGCACATAAGATAGATGAGAAACAGTTTTTGTACGAAATTAGAAATAAAAGATTAGCGTACATACACAGCAAAGATATTAATGGAAAATT
>VAOW01004694.1_pt1 | contig 16210 bp, 15 predicted proteins | sample 3393921 | NCBI WGS metagenome assembly VAOW01 (sample SAMN08290428, study PRJNA428436) | hydrothermal vent metagenome | isolation source: Deep-sea hydrothermal vent chimney | place: Indian Ocean: Southwest Indian Ridge | depth 2742 m m | reverse complement strand
GAGCCTGAGTTGGAAAGAAACGGCCGAGCTGTTCCGTACGACCCGGGACCCTGTGTTCTGCCCGGTGGAGCGAGCCGTAATCCGGGGGTGTGAGCATCAGGGCCTGTCAGGAGTTAAGGCTATCAACATTCTGGACCGGTTTCATATCATGGCGCACCTGAATAAGGTGATTGATGAAGTACGTGCCGGTGAGGCGAGGGAACTGAAAGAGAAGGGCTACGAGCCCGTGCTGAGGAAAACACGCTGGATGGGAAAATCGTGACATTCACCCCTGCTTGACGCTTCATGGCTCCATTCACTATGAAGGTTTCCCGAATGGGCCTGAACTGTAATGGTTGGTAAAATGATTTGAATGGGTTTCGCTAGGTGGTATGACTTGTTCTTAAGAATAATCAGATGGGGGTAGAGGTAGTTGATTGATCCCACTGGTAATCGAAATAGCGTGAGTTTTATGTGGTGTTTTCAGTTCCGGGGCCAACCTTTCCCCGTGAACACAAAATGCCAGACCTTTACGGAATTGCTCTGCCGACAGTTCTTTCTCCCCGATTTTCAGTAGTAATTCGCTGATTTCTAGGTAGGCGCCTGGATTAGGATTTTCAGCGATACAGGTTTCATAGTAAGTCCGTGCCTTGCTCCAGAGTTCAGCGCCAACACTCAGGCGAGCCAAGGTTAATAGTAACCCCGGGCTATGGGGATGAGCAGACAGCCAAGCTTCAGCCTGTTTAAGTTGGTGGGGAATGTCATTGCCGCGAAGTAAGCCATACAGGGTAACCAGTTCTTCATTCCACTCACGCTTCAAAACATGGGTGATAATTTTCTCCGCTTCGGCTGATTCGTGTTGAGCTATGAGCAAATGGGTATATTGGCCAATCAGGGTACTTTTTTGGCGCAGCTTGCGGGGAATGGAAACCCAAAAGTTTCTCAGAGCCTCCGTATCGCCCTTTTTGCCAATTTGTCCCATCCGGCCGGAAATAATTCGAGTTTCAAGTTCAAGGAATCGATCTGGATCCAGGTTGGCGATATGCCGTATTTTGGGAAGTAGCCGGGCCAGCTCATCCCATTCACCTTTTTCCAGATAGATTCTGGCCAGCAAATGGATGACATAGGGATGATTGGATTCGATTTCGCTCAAATGATTGAGCGTAGCTAAAGCCTGTTCGGTTTGTTGGTGTTCGAGTTGCAATTGGGCTTGAGATAATTCCACAGCAATCCGTGCCTTCGGGTCGCTGGCAATCGCCCTTCTGAGATATTCATCGCGCCGATCATAGGCATGCTGGTGCTGCGCCGCATAAGCCGCAGAAAGATAGTTCAACAAGGAGGTTTCACTATAGGGAGCGCTTCGAATCAATGTCCGCTCAGCTTTTCGCCAATGGCCTTCTGCATATTCTAGCAATCCCCGAATTAACAGCTTGCGTGATTTCTCCGAGCGATGAGCGGCGATTCTTTTACCCGCACGTCGAGGAGCGCGCCACAAATTGTCTAGTAAGCGCAGTAGAATATATAAGATCACAAAGCTTAGGGTTGAGGCAATGGCAAACAGTAGTAGAGATATCTGAACGGTCCAATTGCCCCAAGCCAGCAACATATAACCCGGTTCGTGCGCGACCCAGTAAACTCCTACACCGGTTAATAACATGGCGAATAAGCTGACAAAAAGTAATCTCATGGTACAGAAATCTTACTTGCTGATCCGGAACTGGAGGTTGCTTTCAATAAGTCTAAAGCAGCCCCGAGTTTGGGGGGCGGTGGAGAAATGTTAATTTGATCCAGTTTTTTCAATTCCACCTCAATTGGACTGACTGCCTGGGGTTGATAATGTTTTTTCAACCAGGCTAGAGCAGCCTGTATCTGTAGGTGAAACTCATTATTGTCATCATTCATCACTGCCAGGCTGGCTGCTTCCAGGCGAAGACGCAGAACCTGGTTTGAATAGATCTGTGAAGATATCGCCGCCATGCCCAGAACAGGCTCATCGTGATAACGTATGATGATGTTTTTAGATAATGATGCCCAGATATCATTAAGAATCGTATGCATACTGCCGGAAGTGAGGGAAGGGGTTGGTTTAATCATATTCTTAGGCGGCAGGTGTATCTGGCTCGTTAATTCGGGAACCACCTTGGTCAGGGCACCAAGGTGATCCACAATCTGGGTCAATTCCAGCATGATGCCAATGCGATCCGGGTGGTGGAAAGCGCGCAGAACGATAATTTCTTTAACAAGCGCCTGGCGCGCCGGTAGCAGGTTGGGATTCGCAAGGGCGGCGAGTTCCCGGTTGGCTGCTTTAAGAGCGGTTATGGCGCCACGATAATCATGAATTAAATCAAGGCGATAGCGGGCAACCCGCAACAGATATTCAATTCCTGCGATTTTCCACCCCTCGGGTGTTCTTTGGGCCTGCTGCTGAACATTGCGGATATCTTGCTGTAAGGTTTTCAGCATCTGTTGCTGCGCCCTTAGCTGTTGCCCCATTTTCGTTTGTTGTGTTTGCAGGATGGACAAAGCCTCCCGCGAGGCTAGGCCACTTAAAGCACTTTTCGTAGCATTCAATTTGGCAAATATAACAGATAGTTGATGTTTTTCGCTCATTCGCTGTTGGTTAAGTTGGTTATTGAACTGCATCCAGGCCCAGTAGCCGGTTCCCACTCCTCCACCGCCAATAACCAGCGCCAGGCCTGCGATCAGCAGTGCAAACAGTGAAAGCCCACCTCGTGGGACATTAAGGGGATTCTTTTTAGATACTGAACTGGATTTGGAGTGGGTATCCTGTACTGGAGTGGTATTTCTAGCCGGGTTGTTGCCTGTTTCTGAATGGGGGTTATCCGGTTTATTTTTTTCGGGTTCACTCATATTCTTGCTCTCATTGATGGGCTGGAAAGCGCCTTAAGGCTTGAGATTGATCGTAGCTTATACGCTGGGTGAATCATGTCGGCTTTCTGCCCATTTCAATAAGGCCATAAACATAGAATCATCACCTGGATCGGAGGCGGCTGTCAGATCAGTCGAGATACCAAGCTTTCTGGCTGATTCGGTAATACGTTCACTGCCCAGGATCAGGGGAGTTTTGCGGAGCCATAGTTGACCCAGTTTGCCAACCATATCATAGAGATTGTGCAGACTTTCCGTGCTGGTCATCATGATTGCAGCAACCTCCCCCCTCGACCAATGATAAAATAGATCTCTAGTACTGCTGTTCGGGCGTCCCCGACGATAGGCGTTTGCGTAGACCACCTCAGCCCCGCGTTGGATTAGCGTATCGGCCAATACCTCTCTTCCTCCATCGCCTCGAAATATAACCACGCGTTTACCGCCCATGTCCCGTAGTTCAGTTTCGGCCAGAAGAGACTCGCTGTCGAACCGCTGGCGGGGATGGATATCGACCTGAATTCTGAAGCGTTCAAGTTCATGGGCTGAGCGTTTGCCAATAGCTGCAACGCGAATGGTTTGGGGCCAGGTTCGGTGTGCTTGAATCAGATTTACTGCTTTGTGAACTGCATTAGGGCTAATGAAGATGGCCAAGTCAAATGTATCCAGATGATCGATAATAGAAAGGAGGGCCTGCCGATCAGGAGGATCAAGGATTTCCAATGTAGGAAAAAGTAATGGTCGCCCCCCGGCTACACTGATTCGTTCGGCAATATGCCGAGCCTGATGGGCGGGGCGAGTAATGACGACACCTAGGTCTTTCAGGGGAAGCTGGGTAGTCGTAGCTATTAGAGGCATCTAGCAACCCTTATCCATTATCTGTCAAGGTTGTTTCAATACCCATTTCGGCCAATACTCGATCTGCGCCCTGAGCCAATAGTCGTTCGGCAATCACCCGGCCTAGCGCTTCAGCAGCTTCCGGTGGAGCACTGGCTTCAGCGCGGTAAAGCTTACACCCATCCGGGGTACCGACCAGTCCACACAGTTTGACCTGGCCTTCATTATTTAATTGTGCAAATCCAGCAATCGGGACCTGACAGCCGCCGTTAAGCCTGTGATTCAAAGCACGCTCAGCCGTCAGACAAATAAGGGTTCCCTGGTCTTCCAATGGCGCGAGTAAAGCCCGGATGGGTGTATCACCCAGTCTAACTTCTATCCCCATGGCGCCCTGGCCGATGGCCGGCAAGGAGATCTCCGTAGGCAAAGGCATGCGAATACGGTTTTCCAAGCCCAGACGTTTGAGGCCAGCACAGGCCAGAATAATAGCATCGAAGTCACCGATATCGAGTTTGGATAGCCTGGTATTAACGTTGCCCCGCAAGGGCCTGATCTGGAATTTCGGAAAGTGAGCAGCTAATTGCATTTGGCGGCGTAGGCTAGAGCTGCCAATTCGGGCATTTGCAGGTAGAGTCTCCAGATTTTCATATCGATTTGAAACCAGGGCATCTCTAGGATCTTCCCGTTTCAGAATGGCCGCTAAACCCAGGCCGGTGGGGAGTTCCACAGGAACATCCTTCATGGAATGCACAGCAATATCTGCCTGATCAGTCAGCAATGCATGTTCCAGTTCCTTGACGAACAGACCCTTACCTCCGATTTTAGCAAGAGGGCTGTCGAGAATCTGATCACCGCGGGTAGTCAGGCCTATAATTTCCACTTTGATGCCTTCATACAGGATTTTAAGTTGCCGGGCCACTTCTTTAGCCTGCCACAGAGCTAACGGACTTTTTCGGGTGGCTATGCGTACTTTATCAATCATATCGAACTCAGGAGAAACACTTAAAAGTCATAGTATAAAGTATTTGTAGCAGTTACTATTCATGCTCAGTATGAATCATTGGCCGCCAGGGAAATCGAGTTGCCGCCAAGCTTCAAATATTGTCACGGCAACGGTATTAGCAAGATTTAGACTGCGGTTATGCGGGCGCATGGGTAGGCGCAACCATTGTTCTGGTGGGTAAAGTACGAGGATGGATTGGGGTAGGCCCCGGGTTTCGGGGCCGAATAGAAAACAATCTCCTGCTGTATAAGTGGGTTCGATATATCGACGATAACCCCGGGTAGTCAAAGCGAAAATCCGGTGCGGATGAATTTGTTCGAGAAAATCGGTAAAATTGACATAAACACGTACACCAACCCATTCATGATAATCTAGGCCAGCACGTCGTAGACGCCGATCATCAAGTTCGAATCCCAGTGGTTTGATTAGATGCAGTTGACAACCCGTATTTGCGCAAAGACGAATGATATTGCCAGTATTGGGTGGAATTTCTGGCTCAAAGAGTACGATATGGAACATGGGATAAATAGACGAATAACTAAGCAAGGTATCGATTCGCGGCTACAGTTAGATTTTTGTGGAATAAATTTTGCCACCCCACTGGTTTTGCTTTCCGGTTGCGCGGGCTTTGGTGAAGAATACACGCGTGTAGCGGGTTATTCCAACAACCAGATAGGTGCTGTTTGTCTCAAGGGAACGACGCGATATCCACGTTTGGGTAACCCTGCGCATCGTATCTGTGAAACGCCCGGGGGCATGCTCAATGCTATTGGCCTGCAAAATCCAGGGGCTCATGCTGTGATTCATGACATTTTACCAATGCTGGATTTCTCCGAGACCCGTTATATTGCCAATATCTCTGGATCCACAGTGGAGGAATATGCTGAGGTGGCGAGGTTATTCGATAACTCTCCCATTGATGCCATCGAGATCAATATTTCGTGCCCCAATGTTAAAGAGGGTGGTACCGCTTTTGGTAATGATCCGGATATGTCAGCCCAGGTCGTCGAGGTCTGTCGGCGGGTGACTTCCAAGCCATTAATTACCAAACTCTCACCAAACCAAACTGATATTGCTAAAAATGCCAGGCGTTGCATAGAAGCGGGTACGGATGCTTTTGCTGTCATTAATACTCTAATGGGCATGGCTATAGATGTGGAAACTCGCACACCACAAATGGGTAATAATCAAGGCGGGCTGTCTGGGCCAGCCATCAAACCCATCGCCATACTGAAAACCCATCAAGTGTACCGGGTTGCGCAACCGCATGGAATTCCCATTATTGGCCAGGGAGGAATAACCAGCGCGCAGGATGCGCTGGAATTCATCATTGCTGGGGCCAGCGCAGTAGGGATAGGGACGGGGCTATTTTATGATCCGCTTATCGCCGTACCAATCATAGCGGGAATGAGCGACTATCTGGATCGACATGGCATAGGCAATATTTATGAGTTGACTGGCTCGCTGCAGTTACACGAGGCGAATAGTTCGCATGGATGATCTGTTCGGTATGCAGGGTGGGTTACGGGTATTTTATCGTATTTTGGCAGGGCCTAGGGTGTTGGAAGCCTAGGCCAGTTCTCGATGAGTGACATATAAGTCTTCAAACGTAATACTCAGCACCCCTGATCCTGGCGATTAGACTGAGGGGATAATAGGCGTGCTTTGATAGGCTTTGGCACTGGCGCCGAGCAGACTGTTACAACTATTTTTATGGAGCTGGGATTCAAGCTCTTCTACGCGTTTGGTCAGTGCTTGAACCTGCTCCTGTAGTTGCAGGATAATCTCTACCAGTGTTTCCTTATCAAGCGGGAGAAGTTCTTCGCGCTTCAGCAGACGCATAGTTTGTCCCTGAAGTTCTTGCGCAGCGGGTAGATCAGCATATCCTTGACTGGAACGGAAAGATTCTTGTGCCGATCCTGTCGGCTACGCCCCTGCGTCTGCCCCAGAAGCTTCCAGTGGGCCACTTTGTAACAGGCTCCCTTGAATCGATCTTTCTCCACGAAGGTTTCAACCAGATGTACGGGATGACCGTATCGACATAGCCAGTCATGCCACAGCCGACGCATGATGTGACCCGGTATATGACTGGCCAGATAGGGTATACGAATCCATGGCAGGGTAATAAAGCGAGTATTTGTTGGTCATGAAATTTAGATTGCGCTGACGCACGCCTGTCCCCGTCTCCACAGATGTACTCTGTATCCGGTGACAGCTCCAGTCCGCATGCTCATGGATACATGCTTGTAGTCAGCGAATATCCGCATTGCAAACTTCACACCCATGGCAAATGATCGGCTTGCTCATAATGGAGATTATGCAGATTCCTGATATGGGGGACCTGATGGCTTATGGCTGATTGTTTCAGCCCCGATACCGTGCTGCCAGCACCTGGCGCACGAAGTGCCGGGTCTCCGGGTAAGGTGGAATACCGCCATATTTATGCACGGCTCCGGGGCCAGCATTGTAAGCGGCGAGCGCAAGGCGCAGATTGCCATGATAACGGTCGATGAGGCGCTTGAGATAGGCAGTTCCGGCATTGAGATTGGCGTATGGAACAAACGGGTCGTGTACGCCGAACAGCTTGGTGATGGCGGGCATAAGCTGCATCAGGCCGCGCGCCCCGGCCGAGGAAACGGCATGTGGATCAAAGCAGGATTCGACTACAATTACTGCCTGCACCAGCTGCGCGGAAACACCGTGGCGGGTGGCAATCGTTTCAATCATGGACGAGTATGCACGTGCTCGTCGAGCCAGCTTTGCCGGGGACAATCCCTGGCATGAACGCCAAGCCGGGGGCTTACCGAAGTAGCGGATACGCTGGAGTCGATAACCCGGGCTGGCGCTGGGAAGATCGCTGAAGAGCATTTTCCCATGGGCATTGTGATAGATGTAAACTTTTTCCGCTTGAGTCGATGCTGGCAATGCGCTCGTAAGGATGATCAGCCAGCTAACCCACAGCCAAAGTTTCCCGGACACCAAAAACATGGACAGAGCATTGGGATCAGTACGGATGAAGCTCTGATCCGGCCATTCTCAGGTACCTTCCTGATGGTAGCGAATTACCCGCTCGACCTCACTCTTTGAGCCGAGGATGACCGGGACGCGCTGGTGAATGGCTTGTGGCTGGATATCGAGAATGCGCTCGCGGCCGGTGGAGCTCATGCCGCCGGCCTGCTCGACGATCATGCTCATAGGGTTGGCTTCGTACATCAGGCGGAGTTTGCCACCTAGTCCCTTGGCTTTGATTTTTTTATCGATGGGGTACATGAAGATGCCACCGCGGCTGAGGATGCGATGGACATCCGCGACCATGCTGGCGACCCAGCGCATGTTGAAGTCCTTGCCGCGAAGCCCTTCCTTGCCCTGCAGACATTCATCAATATAGCGTTTGACTGGAGGCTCCCAAAATCGCATGTTGGACATATTGATGGCGAATTCCTGGGTATCCTCTGGAATGCACATGTTGAAATGAGTCAGGAAGAACTCCCCAATACCGCGGTCCAGGGTGAATCCGTGTACGCCATTACCGAGTGTCAGCACCAGCATGGTTGATGGGCCATAAAGTGCGTAACCGGCACAAACCTGCTGCGTTCCGGGCTGGAGAAAATCTTTGGCTATCGGGGTCTCGTCGCTTTCCGGCGCGCGCAGGACGGAAAAGATGGTTCCCACGGAGACGTTGACATCCATGTTGGATGAGCCGTCCAGCGGATCGAATGCCAACATGTATTGACCATGGTGGCAATTTTCTGGAACGGGATAGATTTCTTCCATTTCTTCGGAGGCCATGCCGGAGATGTGGCCGCTGCGGGTATTTAATTGCAGCATAATGTCATTGGATAGGATGTCCATTTTTTTCTGCGTTTCGCCCTGCACGTTTTCGCTGCCGGCGCTGCCCAGAACTCCGGCCAGCGCGCCGTGGTTGACACCATTGGAGATGGCCTTACAGGAAGTGGCGATATCATTGAGGACAAGTGTGAAATCCTCTGGAGCTTCGCCGTGGCGGCGTTGTTCCTCGAGAATAAACTGAGTCAGTGTTTTTCTTTCCATGCCGTTAATCCTTGTGAGTGATTGAAATGCATCGACAGACAATCATAGCAAACCCAATCGGTATTTGTCTTCAGGAACCGACATCCAGCGCGCCAACATTCGTAGACCACCGATCATTCCAAGCACTCGCTGACGGATGTCGGCCGGGGTGGCGTGATCTATTGCCCAATACTTATGATGAGTGCTGGCTGGCGGAGCGGGAAGCCGGGCCAGCGCAGACTCATCAAGCGTCACGATCAAATCAGCCCAGATGAATGGTATATCAGCAAATGTTGCCACTTCCAGCCAGCCCGCTCCCAGCTCGTGTGCCGCTAGATTAGCTGTTTGCTTGCGAGCGACTGCGCCCATGAACAGAATTTTCACCCGCCTTTTATACATTTTCTACCTCGTTCAAGGTTGCAGTATAGGGCAGAAATCCTGGGAATCCGGCGGCAAGTGCGAGGTTTGCAAACTGATTCATATCAATTGGAGTTATTCTCTGATGGAAGCTAGCTTGCTTCCCTTCGGATTTTTAAGGCTGGCACCGCGCATGAAGAAAATGAGCGGAAACGTGGCGAGAAATACCAGAGCCATGAAGTGGAAGCTGTCGATGAAAGCAAGCATGTTGGCCTGACGGGAGAGCTCCATACCGAGCACCTTGGGAGTTATGGCTTCGCGCAGGTGCAGGCCAAGATGATGCAGATATTGATACAGGGCTGGATTGGTAATCTCGATATGGCCACCGAGCTGATTCCAGGAAACCCGGGTTTGTCGGGTGAGCACTGTGGTGGCAATCGAGATACCGATAGATGAGCCGATGGTGCGCATAAGGTTGAATATTCCAGCTGCTTCTGAAGCCATCTGCGGTGGCAGGGTAGCGTAGGCAATAGTGGTCACTGGCGGGAAGATTAGCCCCATGCCAAAGCCCAGCAGGATCATGGGCCAGATGGCCCAGAACTCATTGATGTCGAGATTGTAGCGGGTCATCTCAAAAAGGCCTACAGAAAAGATAAGGATTCCCAGCCCGATGAGGATGCGAGTATCCACCTTGCCGATCAGGCGACCGACGATCATCATCGTAAGCATAGCCGCGATACCCCGAGGTACGAGCACCAGGCCTGCGGTCAGGGCGGGGTAATTCAGCAGACCTTCGAGTAGTTCCGGTGACAGGAGTGTAGCGCCGAACATGCCCAGTCCCATAGCGGTGATCATCAGCGTGGCGGTGGTAAAATTGCGGTCCTTGAATAGCGCGAGCTGGAACAGCGCTTTTTCGCGCTTGCGCAAGGCGTGATCGATGAAGGCAAGAAAGCCGAGTGTGGCAATAATGCTCAGGATAATGATGGTCATGGAGTGGAACCAGCCATCTTCATTGCCACGATCGAGCACGATTTGCAGTCCGCCGATCGCCATCGCCAGATACACGAAGCCGAACCAGTCCATGCGCCGTTCGCGCCGGGGACTGTCCGGCAACACTATGGCCGCAATCACGAAAGCGAAGAGGCCGACCGGGAGGTTGACGAAAAAAGCCCAGCGCCAGCTGAAATGCTGGGTGAGATAGCCGCCCAAAGTCGGGCCAATGAGCGGTCCCAGCAATACACCGATTCCCCACAGTGCCATGGCCTGACCACGCTTCTCGATCGGAAAAATTTGCACCATGATAGATTGCGACAAGGGAGCCAGTGAGGCACCGAATACGCCCTGGGCGAAGCGGAACAGCACGATCTCCTGGAGATCAATGGACAGGCCGCACAGCATCGAGCTGACTACGAAACCCGCCATGCTGATCAGCAGAAATCGACGTTGCCCGATCTTGTCCGCGAAATAGCCGGTCAGTGGCATCATGATTCCGGAGGAGACCAGATAAGTGGTCAAGACCCAGGAGATCTCATCGCGGGTAGTGCCCAACGATCCCTGCATATGGGGCAAAGCAACAATGACGATGGTAATGTCGATGAGCTGCATGATCATGGCGGTCATCATCGCGATCGTGATCAGCAACCGTTCGTGCGGGGTATACTGACTGGCGTCTTTGTGTTCCATGACTTAACGCTTCGGTAAAGCCTCTTGTATTGCTACGGTTCGCCGACTCAGAGTATCTATGGTAACTTCCGCCGAGGTACCCACGCGTAAGGGGTATTTCGGCAATGGACCGAGAATCCTCACCCGCACCGGGATTCGCTGGGTAACCTTGACCCAGTTGCCGGTGGCATTTTCCGGTGGCAGCAGGGAGAAGGCCGTACCGGTGGCAGGGCCAATACTGACGACCTGGCCGCTAAACACATGGCCACCATACATATCTACGGTAACTCGTGCAGATTGCCCGAGGTGAATCCTTGCCAGGGCAGTTTCCTTGTAATTGGCATTGATCCACCAAACGTTGTCGCATACCAGAATGAAATTGGGTTGTCCGGTCACGACATAATCGCCGGGATGTAACGTCATACGGGTGAGATGTCCGGAACAGGCAGCCGTAATCTGAGTATCTCGGAGATGGATTTTTGCAAGTTCCAGCGCCATTTTTGCCAATTGCACCTGATGATTCTGCTCACCCGGCTGGCCGAGCCGAGCCTTGGCGGCGGCCAGCCGGGCTTCGTTCACTAGCTGAGCGGCTTTGGCGGCCCTGGCCGCGTCCTCGGCATTCTGGGCGGTTTGCTGGCCAGTAAAGCCTTTTTGCAGCAGTCGCGCCTGCCGCTCGGCCTTGGCCGCAGCATTCGCATACAAGATCTGTGCCTGTTTGACTGCATCTGCGGCGGCAACCTCATTGGCCTTGAGCTGGGCCACCTCTTGTTGGGCAAGATCAAACCGGGCCCTGGCTTGGGTGACTGCCAGCTCGAAAGTTCGAGGATCGATCTGATAGAGCAGTTGCCTCTTTTTGACAGGCTGATGATCGTGAACTGACACCTCAATGACTTCACCTGAAACCTGGGGTGTGACTTCGACATGATGTGCGTGCACATAAGCATCATCAGTGGAGGGGTAATAGGTTGAGTTATACCAATACCAATATCCACCAATGCCAAGACCGGTCAAAATAAGAACGATGACCAGATAGCGAATATTTTTTTTCATCTGGGGTTCCTTCCCTGAATGGATAAAATAAGTAGTTACATCAGGTTTCAGTATTTTCTGTTTGCCGCAGGATATGAGTGAACACGCGCTCGCAACAGGCAATGTCTTCGGCAGACAGGCCCGCAAGCAACTCATTTCTCACCTCGGCGGCGACAGACATGATTTGGTGGACGATGTCATGTGCTTGAGCTGTGAGCTGAATTCGGTTACAGCGCCGATCCTCATAAGTATTTTGCCGCTCTACCCAGCTTTCTTTTACCAGTCGGTCTATCTGCACGCTGAGACTAGCGGAACTAATGCCGATACGATTGGCCAGCTCCGTCTGAGTCATGCCTTCCGGCTGTTTGGATAAGTGCAGCATGATCAGCCAGCCGGGCTGGCTGAAGCCAAGTGGCTGCAACCGTTTATCAATAAAATTGCGCCAGGCCCGCGCGGTTTCCGCGAGTCTGGCCCCGAATTGTTTACCCTGTGCATCCTGCATGATCGAAAGCCTTCTTTTAGCTAGCTAAAATTTAATGAACGAAATGTTAGGGGATTAATTATAAGTCTGATCATATCTTTTTCAAGGTGTTTATCCGCATTTGTGCCAAACATAGCCCCGATCGGTTAGGATCTATCGAATAAGAATATAAACGGGGAGATTTCCATGCGAGAAATAATTCATCGGCTTGCAATAATTGCAATTATGGGGATAGGTGCGAGTGCGCCCGGCGCTGCATCGGCTTTTGCTGGCTTTCATCTGAGGTTGGGGGCAGGTATATGGTCTCAGTCACCCGGCGGTAGTTTACGTTCCACCAATTCCGGGACCAATACTTCGATCAAATTAAGGCGGGATTTGGGTCTGACACGCAAGAATCATGGCTACTATTGGTTGGATGTCCAGACTCCCTTGCCGGTAGTACCCGATATTCGACTTGAATATTCCCGCATTGATACCGCCGGCTCGAACAAGTTGACGCGCACCATCACTTATGCTGGCAAAACTTATACCACCGGAACCCGGATTAATAGTCATTTCCAGTTGAGGCAAATGGATACCATTTTCTATTATCAGCCATGGTCTAGTGTCGTCCATATTCAGCTGGGCCTGGATCTCAAGGTGCTCCAGTTGAAAACCGGGATAGACAGCCAATCCAAGATTACACAACTGAATCGCAATCTGGATCTCCCTCTATTTTATGTGGGTCTTGGGATCGATTTGCCGCTGACCGGCTTGGGCTTGTTTATAAACGGTAGCTATATCGGTGTTGGCAGCAATTATCTGGCTGATTATCAGGCACACATGGTTTATCAATTTTCCAATGGATTAGGGATAGAGGCTGGCTATCGCGAGTTGGTTTTGAATATTGACAGGCAATCCATCAATCCAAACGCCAATATCCATTTCCAGGGTGGATTTGCAGGAATTTTTTATGCCTTTTGATGGGATGAGGACAGGAGCGGGATAAAGCTTCAGAGACTATCGATGGAATCGAGGATATCGATCGTGGTTTCTACATGCAGGATGCACCACCCACGATCCGCGGGCTGGTTGATAGCTCTCCAGCCAGTCAGGCAGAAAGCCGGTACACACGATTAGAATACAGTTTTGAAAGCGTCGCGGAAAGTGTATTAACGGCGTTCTGGAAGAACCCAATGTCATGATGAATTTCCCCAATATTTTTACTTAACACGTTCTCGAAAAAGCTATTTTGTTCGGTGAATTCACCTTCTGCTGGCTAGTGAAATCCTCCTGACTGTTCCGGCTGGCATTCCGATCAGTATGCGGCATTGTGAGGTGCCATAATTGCTCCGAGCGTGGCGCAGTTTACGACTCCTTCTGTCACATCAAGTAGACATGACAGAAGGATGGGTCATGTCAGCCGCGTTCTTTGATCATGCGATGAATGATGGGGGTGAGGATGAACTCCATGGCGAGGCCCATCTTGCCGCCCGGCACCACCAGATCATTGCGTCGCGACATGGATGATCCATGCAGCATTGATAGCAAGTAGGGGAAATTGATATCGAATTTGGCAGGATCTTTGAAACGGATGATTACCAGGCTCTCGTCTGAGGTGGGAATGTCGCGAGCGATGAAGGGGTTGGAGGTGTCCACCAGCGGTACACGCTGGAAATTAATATCAGCACGGGAAAACTGCGGTGTAATGTAGTGTACATAATCCGGCATCCGGCGAAGGATGGTGGCAACCGTGGCTTCCGGTGCATATCCGCGTTCGGCCTTGTCGCGATGAATCTTCTGGATCCATTCGAGATTGACGATGGGCACTACACCGATGAGCAGATCGACGAATTTTGCTACATTCACGTCATCAGTTACCACGCCGCCATGCAGGCCTTCATAAAAAAGAAGGTCGGTATTCTGGGGCATGTCTTCCCACGGTGTGAACTCCCCGGCTTTGTGCGAAGTGCGCAGGCGCGCGTTGTGTTGGGTAGCTTCTTCATCGCTGTGCAGATAATAGCGTTTCTTGCCACCACCCGTTTTACCATAAACCCGAAAGGTTTCTTCTAGCTTGTCGAACAGGTTGGCTTCCGGGCCGAAGTGGCTGAAATTGGGATCACCCACTTCAGTGGCCTGCTGCATGGTTTCTTTCATTTCGACGCGATTGTAGCAGTGAAAGCTATCACCTTCGATGATGACTGGATGAATGTTTTCACGCAAAAAGATATGTTCGAAGGCGCGTTTGACAGTGGATGTACCCGCTCCGGACGAGCCGGTGACTGCAACGACAGAATATTTTTTGGACATAAGTCAACTCCTTGGATTTATCAGTGTGAAAAGATGAATCAAGCCGCTTGTACCCAGGTTGCTGACGGGCAGTGACGGGCGCGATACCTGGATTCTACCGGGTTTTTCGTTGGCGACGCAGGTCTGTACATGAAAATCGATAAATTATGTTGAATATCACCAGCATAATGACCAGAAATAATATATTCATGATGCCGCTGGCTTGAAATGGTCCTTTACCCGATAACCTTCAGACTCATGATCGATACATTAACCTGATGCGTGGGGATGATAAAGGAATTCGAAGTGGACAAGCTGGCGATGAGGGCAAAACTTGTGGATTACCGTTGGTATCCATAGTTATGGTGATCGCGAGCAGCACCAGTAACGCCATGGCACCGGTGTTGCAGTATATCGCCAGGCTGAACAGGGTAGCCAGGAGCGAACGGCCTCGATGCCCTACAAGGACATGCCTTCCAGCGCGGCAAAGGTTTATTATACAGCCCAGCAGCTTGCTTGTTCCAGGGTTATGCCCAGCGGGATCAGACGACGAGCAAAGATCATTTTCCAGTCCGCCACCTTGTGTGGGGCCTCGCTCCTACTCAAACACCGGTACCCAAGCCTCCTTTTCCAATACGGAGGTCAGTATTCTTCAGGTTAGGGTCACTCATATGATCGATCCCTTCTTAACCTTGATTAAGGCGACAGATCTAGATGAATGGGTAACATAGTTTTGAGGTTTTTCTGTGATGGAACCGAGGTGGTTGACTTTGGTCGCGCAAACACCCATAGAGAATTGATTACCGAGCTCACCCGTCGTCCGATGGAAATCACCCTCTGTTATGTTGAGGCAGAGATCAGCTTGTTGGGGTGATGGCGACACCGAGGCAAATCATCATCAAGGTGAAGCCTTCAGCCGAACCCTTTGATGTGGATGAGAAGGTTCCGTGGGTTCTTTCTGGATAACACAAGAGAAATATGAAATTACCCGTACGCTACAATCTATTATCTGCTATCTTCGGCACCCATCGATAAAGTCCCACCCGAAGAGGGGCGTATCAAATACGGCTTGAATCTAGTAGACACCGTTAGCGACAGGCGTATCTCGCCCAGGTTGTCACCAAATCGACAGCAGGTTATCAAGGGGAGATCATCAAAGCCAAGTTGTAAGATCATTTCTTTCAACAACTTCCCGACGTGATAAAAATTACGGATTGACGGTTATTCTATACCGATTCCGGTTGCCGACCCAGCAACTACCGGGTGCCATTAAGTAGATATTTACCTGGTTCGCGACGGGCGAGTGATTGTCTCCAGTATCACCCTCTCCAGGTCGCTGAGGCGAGATGGAGCGGCGGATCTCTAACGTGGTCGATTATTACTCATGGGTTTTCGAGGCTGTGATTGTCTTTGCCCTGCTTGTGATCGGATTGACGCTCAGTATCATTTTAGAGTGCGTCAAGAAACCCTGAGCTAGAGTCGTTGCCTATTCAAGATTAACTTCTGGATATTCCCGGGGTAGCATTATTTTTTTTACTTATTCTAATATAGCTTATATAATAAATTAAGGAGTCGAATATGCACTGGTTCCTGAATATCGGCCGTACTCCCCGGCTGATGTTTCTCGCCGTATTTCTTGGTGTCATTGGTGCGCTGGGGGCCCAGGCTTTTTTATGGTT
>VAOW01018212.1_pt1 | contig 16245 bp, 18 predicted proteins | sample 3393921 | NCBI WGS metagenome assembly VAOW01 (sample SAMN08290428, study PRJNA428436) | hydrothermal vent metagenome | isolation source: Deep-sea hydrothermal vent chimney | place: Indian Ocean: Southwest Indian Ridge | depth 2742 m m | reverse complement strand
GACAATTACTCTCAGTAATATAAAGGCTGCTTATTTTAGACAATAAAGGCTAAATTTAGCTTATTTCCCGTAGTATTTTTGATTACGGGACAGCCTCTTTAGTCGTGGGAGTATGTCAGAATAGCTCAATATAGTAGCTAATGTTAAGATACAATCTTTTCTGAAAAAGTTTTAATGAGATTATATATTACCATACTTAAGGAGGTATGAAAAATGAAGCTGCTAATCCCAGGTCCGGTAGAACTTGACAGCACTGTAAGTAATGCCATGGCAAAGCCTATTATGGGCCACAGAACTCCCGTTTTTTCCGAGATTCTCAATAAATGCTGGAGTATTTTAAAGGAGATATACAATACTAGAAATGACATAGCACTTATCACAGGCTCTGGTACAAGTGCCATGGAGGCTGCTGTGGCAAGTGTCGTTAAAGATAGCGATGAAGTTGTAGTAATTGAAGGGGGAAAATTCGGAGAGCGGTTTGGTGAAATATCAGAAGCATTTGGTGCAAAGGTAAACACAGTACCTGTTGAATGGGGAAAGAGTTTTACAAAAGAGGATGTGGAAAAAGTTGTAAGTGATAGCAATGCAAAGGTTATAACACTCACCCACAATGAAACCTCCACAGGAGTAATTCATAATGCAGAGATTGTAGGTGAAATAGCAAGAGAATATGATATGCTCTTTATTATGGATGCTGTAACAAGCCTGGGTGGAGATATAGTTGAGACTGATAAATGGGGAGTTGACCTTTGCGTCTCAGGTTCACAGAAATGCCTTGCTGCTCCTCCTGGCTTGGGTTTTGTTGCTGTAAGCAATAAAGCTTATGAAGCTATGGAAAATAATCAGAAAAGAAAGGCTTACTATCTTGACCTCCTCAGGTATAGAAAGGCTCTAAAAAAGGAAACAACACCATATACTCCAAGTGTAAGCCTGATATATGGGCTGAATACCGCACTCCTGAAAATAAAAGATGAAGGAATAAATGCAAGAATCGAAAGACATAGAAAACTTGCCAGGGTGTTTAGAGAAGCTGTAAAGGCAATGAATCTTGAACTCTTTGCTGATAGCAGTTGCGCCAGCAATACAGTGACATCGATAAAGATACCAGAGGACATGAATGACGATGACATCAGAGGAAATCTGCTAAGAGAATTTGAAATTCTTGTTGCAGGCGGTCAGGCCCATGTCAAGGGAAAGATATTCAGAATAGGACATATGGGAAATGTGCAGTTTGGAGATATAATCCAGGTTCTTGGAGCAATGGAAATCATTCTGAAAAGGAAGGGTCACAACTTCAAGCTGGGTGAAGGAGTTAAAACTGCTCTTGAAGAATTCTTATGATGGCAAGAGGAGAAGCCCTGACCTCTGGTTTTATTTTTTTTATCTGGCTTCTCACTGGAGCCTTTGTTTTTGTTAATCTAGACTGGAAAAGCAGGGTTTACTCACTTACAATTTTCACCTTTTCTTTTGTATTGAATACAGCCCTTAAAGCACACTTTAGAACAGAGAGAGTAATTGATGACAAAAGCAGAATTTACTACCCTGGAATACAGAAATATTCTTTCCCCAGTGCTCACACACAGCTCGCCTTTACAGCATCTTCAATCATTGAGAGTTTCTATCCTCCTCTGTGGCTTTACTCAATCACTCTTGCCTTCGCAACAGCAGCCTCAAGGTATTTACTCGGGAGACACACCAGAAAAGAGATATTATGGGGAGCGGTTCTAGGCTATGTGGTTGGTCAATTAGGAGTTATAATTTATGGAAGAATTTAAATTTCCAAGGGAATTGAAACGTCAGTCAGTTCATATTAGCGGGTCTCTACTAGCAGCAGTTTACATTCTGATGGGTGAGAGTTATGCTCTCACTCTTTCTGTACTGGGGTTAATCACAACCATGTTTATTTACCTTTCCTACAGAAAAAATAAAGATGTATTCAGATTTCTTATTACGAGTCTTGAGAGAGACATGGAAAAATCAGTAGCAAGAGGTGCAGTTTTTTATTTTATCGGAATTATACTTACAATATTGCTTTTCCCACCATATATTATTCCAGCAGTAATAATCATAACAACATTTGGCGACGCCTTCTCAACACTCGTTGGACTGAAATTTGGAAGTATAAAGCTCCCATATAATAAAATTAAGTCTGTTCAGGGTAGCCTTGCCTTTCTGGTTTCAGCCTTCATTGCTTCAAGCCTTGTTATTCCCACAGAACTGGCCTTTGCTGGTAGCCTGACAGGAGCCCTGGTTGAATCCCTCATTGACAGAAGAGATGAAGATAACATACTTGTACCGCTTTTTACTGGTCTAACCATCAAGCTTCTCCTCTACTATGGAATATTTTAGAGAATCTCAAGAAAACCACTCTCCATAGAAATATCTCTCCACTCAGAATCATAGTAAAGACCTCTGAGAAATGCAATCATTATCTGTCTTTTAAGGCCATCTTCATCCTCTAGAAATCTCATCTTTATCTCACCATCAGCAAAATTTTCTGCCTCCTTGAAAATATGAGGAGGATGAAGGTCCTCATGCAGAGTGAAGACAAGAAAATCATGCTCTCTTCTGCATCTATTCACAAGCCTGCTGAAGGTTTTTATAGCTGGGTCAAGCTCATTTCTGAAAAGAAAAGAAGATAGAGAATCAAATATAATCTTGATATTACTACCAAGTACTGATAGACCTGTCTCGACTTTTTCAAACATGATATTTGGGTTGGATGCACTTATATCTATGAGCTTTACCTTTTTCTCACTTAGCCATTTCGCTCTATCTTTCATATTCCATATACTGCCATCAAAAAAATAGAGGTTTTCAAGTTCATTATCAAGCCCGAAATCATTAAGTTTTGAATAGATTAGTTTGGGAGTTAAGTCTGTAGTAATATAAACCACCTTCTTCCCTTTCTTTAAATGTATATTTGCCATATTTAGACAGAACTCATTTTTCCCTGTCCCAAGAGGGCCAGAAACCATCAATACAAATTGTTCGGGGAAATCTATCAAGCCGTGCTCCTCCTTTTCGCCTGCTTTAAAACCCAGTCAACAGTTCTTAGAAGCTGTTCCATTACTATTGGCTTTGTAATGTGGGCATCAGCCTTCTTTGAGAAACTTTCTTCTTTATCTATTTCAGCACCTCTTACAGTTACCATTATTACAGGCATATCTTTGGTTGCCTCATTTTCTCTTATCCGTCTTAGAGTCTCCCAGCCATCAATACCAAACATCATAACATCCAGAAGTACAAGGTCAACTTTCTCTTTTTTAAGTATTTCAATACCTTCCTCTCCACTAAGTGCCTGAATAGTTTCATGACCCCTTTTCTTAAGCATGATTTTAAGAAGGTCATTAATTCCAGGTTCATCATCAATAGTGAGAATCTTTGCCATGATTATGATATATATACATACATAATATATACTTAACCTAGATTTGACAGTTTGCTCCGCTAACTTATTCGAAAAATGAATTTGACTGAAGCCGGAAATATATGGTTTTGACCTTAGATTTATCACGTAATTGCTTGATTTTGTTTCAATCTCACCTGAGATAGGAGGTTGAAATTATAGAAAATGTGTCTTTTGCCACCTGATTTTTTATATTCTACTGTAGCTGTCAAATTCATTAGCGATGTTTTGATGAATTTTGGCTAATTTTCTGCTTTTTAGTGTGTATAATAGCTGAATATAATCTGTGGAAAAAGGAGATAGCAAAATATTAAGTGGCAAAGGTAAGATGTTTTGGTTAAACTGTCAAGGTTGGGACTTAACTATTTAATCTAAAAAACATGAATACTCTCATGCCAGCTAATATACAGAATATTCTGGAGAATATATTCTCTGATTTATAAAAGGAATTCTAAAGCTATATTTTATATTTCTAATTTTGATAATCAGGGCTGGCGTGTTTATAATAAAAACCGTTCAGATATATAATGAGTCCCACGGCAGTTGTGATAGCTGCAAAGTACATTGTCGCCTTAAAACTATATAGCTGAGATATTGCTCCTCCAATTAATGGGCCAAGAGCTATGGCAAGGCTGGTGGACGAGGTCAATATTCCCACACTTGTTGCTTTTTCCCTGTTGTTTTCAGCCAAGTAACGCAGAGAACCCACGGATACAAGAGAGTAAGAAGCTGCCAGAGCAATCTGAACGGGAAGAAAGAAAAGGAAATTTTGAACCAAAGTAAATGTTAGAAATACAAAGATGCTCAGAGTTATGCCAAATGCCACAAATCTCTCAGCAATGCCAGAGTCCAGCTTATTCATTATTATAAACTGGGAAACTGTGTTCACCAGATATATAACTCCTATCCAGGCAGGATTTGCCCCGAGAGTCATCAGATAAAGCGGGAATATTATCCATATCGCGTTGGCCCCCAGATTACGCAGAAAGTTGGCTATATATATATGGGAATTTCGTCTTACAAGATTCAGCGGGAAAATGGGTGTATTTATTATCTCAAATTTAATATCTGGAAGATTTATAGAAACAACGAAAGCTATTAAAAATAATAACGAACTTGTGATAAAAACAAGTTTATATGCAAATTCTTCATGAAAATATCCTCTTCCAAACTGAGCAACAGCACCAGAAATCAGACTTCCAAAAGCCCAGCCTAGAGACCCATATGATGAGAAGTTGCCAAGTTTTCCTCCTGTGTCATATGTGTAGGCTGTGAGTGCCGGGATAAAAATTCCCATTGAAAAACCTGCAAAAAAGCGCACTGTGAACAGAATTAAAGCAGAATCTGCAAAAATCTGAAGGAAGTAAAATAGAGTGGCAAGGGCAAGGCCAATAGAAACAAGTTTCTTTCTGCTGCTATAGTCTGAGATTCTTCCAAAGTGATATGAGGAGACGAAAATTGCTATACCATAGGCAAAACCTATTATACCTATTCCAATACGATTTACATTAATCAGCTCTGAATAGTTTGGCATAAATATTGCTGAAGCCATAGCTCCAGAAAATGCAAGAAATATTATTGCATTTGTTCTCTCGGGCATAATCTGGCATAACAAAATTAACCTTAAGAAAATCCTGCTTAAAGAGAAAAATCACTGTTCCTCATTCCAAGATAAAAATGGCTAATCACTCACTTACATTAATATTGAAAACACAGCTTTCTTTCGGCACAGCTATAGCTACATCATAGCTTCCACTTCTAAGGTTTTTAACAGTTACTTCTGTTATCACCTTTCCAACACACTGGACACATATTTTATTCTGTCTGACAGAAACAAGATTTAGATTTATTCCTTTATAAATTTTAAGTGTTCCAGTTATATCATAGCAGGATGTTGATGTATAAATCTTAACTATTGCAGTGATACTGTATTTACCTGTTGATATCTTCGGGACATTAAATCTGCCAGTAGTACAGTCTGATGATAATTTTTTAATAGTAAAAGTAAGGCCAATTCCACCTCTATTTATAACAGTACAACCCTGTGATATTGCACCGGCAATAACAGAGATAGAAATGAGCAATCAGAAAAAGAGAAACTCCTCTCTTAATTAATATATACCTCTCCATATATTAATTATGTCAGCCATTAATAGATATCAATTACCATCAATGAAATCCTCCACCATCTGTCTGGCTATGTCATCATTATACTGCCAAGGAGGAGATTTCATAAAATATGCTGAAGGTGCAGCAAGTGCCCCGGACACACCTCTGTCCATAGCCAATTTGGCACATCTTACAGCATCTATTACAACACCTGCGCTGTTTGGAGAATCCCACACTTCAAGCTTGAATTCAATATTCAATGGAACACCTCCAAAGCTCTCGCCTTCAAGACGAATATATGCCCATTTTCTATCAGTTAGCCATGCTACATAATCACTAGGCCCTATATGTACATTATCGTCACCCATATTATAGTCCAGCATTGACGTTACTGCAGTTGTTTTTGAAATCTTTTTACTTTCAAGACGCTCCCTCTCAAGCATATTATAAAAGTCAGTATTACCACCAACATTGAGCTGGGAAGTTCTACGTAGCTTAACACCCCTATCTCTAAAAAGCCTTGTTAAAACTCTATGAGTTATTGTTGCTCCCACCTGGGATTTAATGTCATCACCTATTATTGGAACATTTGCATCTTCAAACTTTTTTCTCCATTTTTCATTTTTTGCTATAAAAACCGGGATACAGTTTACAAAAGCACAACCTGCTTTCATAGCTTCTTCGGCATAAAAACAGGCAGCTTTTTCACTACCCACAGGCAGATAATTGATAACTACATCAGCCCTGCTTTCCTCAAGAACCTCAGTAATATTGACAGGCTTTTCAGGAGATATATCAATAATTTTTGAAAGATATTTGCCTATCCCGTCAAATAATTCACCTTTCAGCACTTCAACGCCCATTTTTGGGACATCTGAAAATTTTATAGTATTATTAGGCTTTGTAAAGATTGCTTCGCCTAAATCTTTACCAACCTTATTTTTGTTAACATCGAAAGCAGCAACAAATTCAACATCCCCAATATGATAACCGTCGATATTTGCATGCATAATACCAGGAATAAACTCATCTTCCCTCGCATCTTTATAGAATTCAACACCTTGTACAAGGGATGAGGCACAGTTTCCGGCACCTATTATTGCAACTCTAACTTTACTCATGTAACCTTTTTATATTTCATTGCTATAAATATCTTATGGCGGTGAACTACCCACGACTAAAGTCGTTGGTTTTCTGCGATGTTTATCATAAAACAATACAAATGAAAAGACTTGAAAAGAGAACAACACGTGAGATATTGTGGATTTATATTCTGAAGCTTCTCATAGGATGAAAGTGAACCATAGTTAATTGTTAGCGAAATATTCATATATAACTGTCACACATATGTGTTGGGTAGTTCAGGTATTCCCTGAACAGTTGGTCGTTCTATCAGCTTCGACAGATGATAGAATACAAGTCTAAACTGCTCGGAATACTTATGTCTATATTGGTCCAGAATATACTAGCCAAGAGTGTTCAAGATGTGGGCTGATAGACAGCAGGAATGGCAAAGTGTTTAAGTGTCCCCACTGTGACCACGTTGAATATGCTGACGTAAATGCTGTTTAGATAATGAAGGCTAAATTTAGCTTATTTCTCATAGTATTTTTGATTATGGGACAGCCTCTTTAGTCGTGGGAGTATGTCAGTAAACAATCTCTCCCAGATTCACTCTCATTAAGTCTTCACTCAGGAATGAGTTCTTAAATATTTCCCTGGCTTCCTCCAGAAGGGGAGTGGCATTCTTATATCTTGGAGAAATATGAGTGAGAAAAAGCGCCTTTGCTCCACCTTTCTTCGCTGTATCTGCCGCCTCTATAGAGGTTGAATGTAGAGCTTCTATAGCATTTCTCTGGAGCTTTCCTGAAAACGTAGAATCGTGGATGAGGACTGCACCTCTGCACCTTCGCACTATTTCTTCTAGTGGTCTTGTGTCTCCAGTATAAAGTACTTTAAAACCTTCTCTAGGTTTTCCCAGCACCATCTCAGGTGTAATTACTTTACCATTAAACTCAACTGGTTCCCCATTCTGGAGCTTCTTATATAGGGGGCCAGGGGGGATTCCAAATTCCTCTGCTTTCTTTCTCAGAAACCTTCTGTCCTTCTTTTCTCTGAAAAATATTCCAAAAGCTGTAACCGAGTGCTCAACTTTAAAGGCTTCAATTTCATAATTTTTTCCCTCAGCTATAACTGTCTCCTCAATCTCATTAACCTTAATTTCAAAGTTTTTCTCATAGTAACCCATAGAAAAAATATTTTCCATTAGACCATCTATCCCCTCTGGTCCAAAAATTTCAAGAGGTTGATCTCTACCAGAGAAACTCATAGTTTGGATCAGCCCAGGTAACCCGAGAAAATGGTCACCATGCAGATGAGTTATAAAAATTCTTGAAATGTGCATATAGTTCACCTTTGCTCTTATCAACTGCCTCTGTGTACCCTCACCACAATCCAGCAGGATAACCTCACCCTCATTTAGCAGAGCAATAGCGGGGTGGTTTCTATACTTTGTTGGCATTGCTGCAGAAGTTCCAAGGAATACTATTTCCATTTTTTCATCACCATTATAACTCTTGTAAGGCTTCTATGCACTCTCAAATAATGCTTCTCCACAACCTTAAATCCTTCCAAATTCTCAAGCTCGTCTCCAAGAGGAATAATAAAGCAGGCATAGCGCTGTGGCTTTAACATTTTATATATCTTATCAATAGCTCTATTATAAAGTTCCTCTTTTTTAAGTCCTCTCGTACTGGATGAGATTCCATAAGGGGGGTCTGAAACTATAGCATGGAAATATTCATTATAGTCTTCCAGTTTAAGTATATCCTTAACCTCAAGGTTAAAATCATCTATCCCAGCATATTTAAGGTTCCTCTCTGCCCCTCTTATAGCTTTGTCATCTATATCAAAACCATAAACTTTAGCACCTATGAGACCTGCTTCAATTAAAAAGCCTCCTCCTCCACAGAAGGGGTCACACAGAAACTCTCCTGCCTTAATTCCCGTAAGGTTTACAATGGTCCGACTCAGTCTTGGATGCATTGCCCCAGGTCTATAATAAGGTCTAAGATGTGCCCTTCTTTTTTCAAATTCACCTCTGGGTACAGATGCAAGATGTTCACTCAGATAAAACTTTTTCCCTGCTATACCAATAAAGAGGTTTTCATGCTTTTTCAGATCAACTTTCTTACCATAATCTGCTATTCTCCCGCCGATATATCTCTCAAGATAGCTCGCCTTAACCCTGACATTACCTACCCTCCATATTCTCACACAGAAACTTCCTTTAAATTTATAGTTATAATTCTGCTCCTCTATTTCATCATAGTCGCAGAAAAAAAGAAGCCTTCCAATACTATGAGTTAGAGCAAGTTTTTCAGTCAAATTTCTGATATCTTCTATCTCTGCTTCTGCCTCAATAACAAGTACCTGCTGCTCAATCTCCACAACAGAGTAATATATACCCTGAGCTTTAAGGAGAGCCTCCACCTCTGATTGAGGAAGAGTTGGATGCTCACCGGAAAGGAAAAAGAGGAACTTCATAGTTTAGATTTTCACTGGTGGTATATTAAGAGTTTTGGGGAAATAACCCAACCGTGTCGTTTTTAATCGTGAAGAATTTATCTTTGATCATGAAATTCAAAGGGTACCTTATTGCCGGCTTTTCTGGTGGGCTGATTTCCAGCGTTTTTATTATATTTTTTCTGATGTATCATCCAATTCCCCTTGCGGGAGGAAATTCTGCATTTTTATACATAAATGGTAGCAGGATACATGTCAGTGGATTAAGTGATAAAAATGTAAATCTTTACATAATCAACGGACAGGACATGAGAAATGAAATAATTCCAAAGATTTTTAAGGAAACTCTTCCAAGTGTTGTGCATATAATATCTACTATCAAAAATACAAGTATTCATCCATTTCCTATTAATAGTTCCGGTTCAGGGATAATTCTTACCAGTAACGGTTATATCCTTACAAATAATCATGTAATAATAAGTCCAACTAAACCTACTGTTGTGCTCTACAACGGTAAGGAGTATAAGGCTAATTTGATTGGAAGAGACCCCATAACTGATATCGCTATAATCAAGATTCCAGCCACAAATCTAAAGCCAGCACATCTGGGTAACTCTTCAAAAATACAGGTAGGTGTGACTGCAATAGCTATAGGCAATCCATTCAGATTTACAGACACCCTGACAGTCGGAGTTATAAGTGCCCTAAATAGAAGTTTCAGTACAAATGGAGGTTATGTTATCCATAACGCAATTCAAACTGATGCTGCTATTAACCCTGGAAATAGTGGTGGTCCTCTTCTCAACCTTAAAGGAGAAGTTATAGGTGTAAATACTGCAATTTTCTCAACAACAGCGGCTTTTGAGGGCATAGGGCTTGCTATCCCAATTAATAATGCTGAAAAGGTTGCTCAGGACATTATAACGATAGGCAGAGTTCCTAGGGCATGGATGGGAATAACAGGAGAAGATTTTACACATAAGCTTGATGAAAATGTCAGTGTAAAGACAGGTGCACTCGTTGTGTCAGTTGACCCGAGAGGACCTTCTTATGGTATTCTCAGGGGAAACAAAGGCATCTTTGGCAAGAAAAACTTTACACTTGGCGATATTATTGTTGGGATAGATGGCAGAAAAATCAGTGATATGGACGATGTCATACAAGCTGTGCTGAGCCACAAAATTGGAAATAAAATAAAAGTGAAGTTCCTCAGAGAAGGTAAATTATATGTAGCCGAAATTACCTTGGGTGAAAGACCCAAGAATCTATAGCTACTCCTTTATAAACCTGTGCCTGAATTTTTCAAGAAATGTGTAAGTTGCAGTACCTTTACCATAGTGGAAGAATTCTATAACATCTTCCTTTTTATCAATATCAAGAGAAACATAAAATGAGTCATATATATAATACCTCAACCCTCTTCTTTCAGCCATATTTATTATGTCAGGAAAAGTCGTGCTGCTGAAGTGTTCGGATAACAAATCAGGTGGCCTCTTGTAAATTATTCCCACACCACCCTTTCTTGCAGGTGAGATAATAAGCATATGCTTTCTTCCCAGGCTGATGATGTCCTCAATATGCCTCCTACTGATGAGAGGAGTATCAGCAGGAACAAAAACTGTTGCTTCGGCTCCATGCTCAAGCGCATATTTTTTACCTTCTTCTACCGCCTGAGTTAAGCCCTGACTCTTTTCTTCCTTCAGGATATGGCAGCCCTTAACTTCAATATCCGCAGATGTGATTATCAGAGGCACCACCAGACCGTTGAGAGCATTCAATACATCACTGAGCATGGCTTTTACCAGCCCTGACCTCTCCTCTCTATTCAGATAGGGCGAGAGTCTTGTCTTAGATTTACCCAGTTCCTTCACCGGAATTAGAGCGAATATAACCATATATAGATTTTACCCATTCTCAGGTTAAAAAAGATTTTGGCTGATAAGCTTTATTAACATCCTAGCCTAAACTTTAGCATGGAATATCTTATTGTGAACATAACCAAAAAAAACGATATAGCCAGAGCAAAAGTGACAGGAAATTTCTTTTCACGTGCTCTGGGTCTGATGTTCAGAAGAAATCTGAAGGAAGATGAGGGGCTTCTTATTGAATTTCCAGTCTGGATGAAAAAACCAAGCCTGCACTCCTTCTTTATGTTCTTTCCTATTGATGTAATATTTATAAACAAAAATTTAAAGGTGGTAGAGAAAGGCCTACTCAAACCTTGGAAGCTGTATACCCCTGCTCATGAGAGCAATTATGTTCTCGAATTGCATGAGGGGAAAGCTATAAAAGTAGAAGTCGGTGATGTAATGGAATTCAGGAAGCTCTGAACTTCTTCAAAAGAAATTTATAAAATGGCTTATTTTCTTTTCTACTGAGCTTCTCCACAATTAACTCTGGTGTGGATTTTGCAGGTTTACCCAGTATAGGATTTCTCGAAACAATAAGATTGAGATTCTCATCAAGGCCTGAAGCTTCTATTCCATCAATCCTCGCCTTACCTTTTACAACTTCCATGAGTTCCTCGCCAAGATGAGTTACCATAACAAGAAGAATATCCTTCCTTGGAGCAAACCACTCGATAAATGCACTGAGCACTCTGGCAGCAGCCCCTGGCTCTGTAACTGATTCAAGCTCATCAGCAAGAATCAGGCTCTTCTCACTCCTCTCAGCCATATCAGAGAAAAACCTCAGGAGTGTCTCAAAGCTCCCGGCACTAACCGTTCCCTGAGGCTTAGCAAAGTAGTAAATCTTTTCGAGAATAGAGAACTCTGCCTTTTCTGCAAGAACTGGCAGACCACTCTGGGCAGCAATCTGTACCTGTGCTATAGTTTCTAAAAGTGTTGTTTTTCCTCCCGAGTTTGCTCCTGTGATTATAGCAATTCTCTCTCCTCCACTTCCTTCGAGCTTTATACTGGATATACCTACAGAATAGCTCACGGGTTCTGCTTTTCCTTCAAGGGCAAGACCAAGATGCATTGCCTCTATAAATGTTAAAGAAGGACTTTCCGAAACCTTTGGCAGAGTTGCTTTATACTTCAATGCAAAGCTTCCTATAGCAAGGTAGAAATCCAGCTCGAGAACTGCATTCACACTCCTCTCCACCTCCTTCATATAACTTTCTATTTCAGAGGCAACATCCCGGGCTGCTCTGAACTCCCTCCTTGTAGCCTCTGCCTCAAGCCATGCAGAAGTTTCCTGTAATTTTTCTTCTAAAATTTCCAGAGGATATCCATAGCTAAATAATCCTGAAAACATTATTCTTTCTTTCTCAAGGCACAGGCTATTTGCAACCTCAACTTCAGATTTCTCAGCTACATCCTTAATTATTTCCTTTACCGTCTCAGGAATAACCTCATAGGCATCACCAGCCTGAAACCCTGAAAGAAGCTTCAGCACCTCTCTACCCTTTAACGCTACTGCTCTCTCAACTCTCTCTTCAATCTCTCTATTTGCAAGTCTCAAACGCTCATCAACCTCCTGATTTAACCTATCTCTCGCCTCAGAAAATACCTTTACCTGAGTGCTATCCAGACTTTCAAGAATTGAAATTATCTTTTCCAGAACTTCAGATTTCATTAGCTCTATATCAAGCCCTTTTATATTCAATCCCTCAATGAGTTCAGCAATTTTCTTAATAGCCTTGATTGAATCCAGATTCTCTGTTATACCCTTAATTACAATCTCTGGTAGAACCTCACTTTCATTAAATTCATAAAATGTGAGAAAATTGCCTGATAGCAGGTTCACAGTAACTCCTATATCACCCTGTATATACCTCACAAGCTCGTAGTTCCTCAGATACTTAAAATCCTCTGGGCTTTCTATTAGAAATATCTCAATAAAGCTACTGTATTTGTCTTTTAGCTGATTATAAAGCTCCTTATCTTCAACAGCTATCACCTGAGAAGCAATTCTACCCTCTGATTTTTTCTGGAATGGCTTAATCATTCTAAGAGCTTCTTTAGTCTCTGTAACTCTATCTCCCATAGATGAGACAAGGCTCATCGCAACCCTTACGGTGACATGCCTTCTCTCTATTTCTTCTCTATGTCTGACTGGAGCAAATAAACCAACTTTTATTTTTGCATAGGGCGTGACAGCCTCCTCTTTAATTGCATTAAGAATTGCAGAATAGATTTCTCTTGCCTTTGGATTGCCAAAAATGTCAACATAATCGAAGTTAAGGGCTTCAGAATAAATCTCTCTTGCTATTTCCTGCATTCTGGAGGTTTTAATATCAGAGTAAAATAATTCAGTGAAATTAAGACTTTTAAGCTCTTTCAATGCCCTCTCTTCACTGCCATAAGCATTGATAATCTCCTTCTCCAAGTGTTCTCCAACTCCTTTAATATTCTTCAGAATTCCCATATCAATACTCCCATGGAAAAATTGGGTCAAAGTAGTCTGCCAGAAATTTAATATCTATTCTCTCAAAAATTTCACCACAAGTATATATATCATAGTTTTTACTGATAGCTGCCAAAATATGCTTCGGGATACCCTCCTTTACTGCGTGTTCAAGACATTTTTCAGCACTGGAAAATTTTCTCGTTACATATACTGCCCATCTGTCGTCTTTAATGAATGGCATACACAGTGCCCTTCCACCACTTCTATACTTCTCAAGAAATCTATTTTCATGTACGCTTGCAACACCAGGACCAATGTGAAGCTTTGCTTCAGGTATCTTCAGAGATTCCAGTTCGAACAGTATTGTAATTTCTTTCTCCACATTATAGCTTCCACCCAGCAGACTGAATCCGTAAAGCTTCAGTTGTTTCGAGAGATTTTTAAGTGTTTTTTTCACCTGTGGATAGAGTATATCATCAATTACCACGGGTGACTGAAAGCTCAGAGCAATGATTTCCGAACCTCTTCCTCTAAATTTTACTACAATAGATTCCTTCTCAATCTTCCTTTCTTCGGGGAAAAAGAACCTTTCATCTGGACTTTTCAAGTATTCTCTGCTGGCATGAATAAAGAGAGCAAGTTTTTGTCTGGATATAGCACTTGCCACATTCCTATTCGTATCTACAGGGTCAATGAAAATAAGAGCATCTCCTATGAATTTTTTCACTTTTTCCTTATCAATATTTCCAAAGTCGAGAACCTCACCGAATTTCATTTTTGAGACATGCTCTATAAGACCTTCAAAACTACCAAATTTTATTATGAGGAGCTCGCAGAGATAGCCTGAGAAACCTTCAACCCTAGCCTCTGCACCATAAACACCTATACCTCTCAGAAACTGCTTGAAAAGTCTGACATCATTTTCCTTACCCTCTATTCTTTTTATGACAAAATCATGATGAAAGGGTGTTCTGTCAACTGCACTCAGCATTGAAGAGGGCGAACTTATGGCATAGCAGGGGACAATTTCTATATCAAAACCCATATAGGCTCCTCGAATATATGGATGTTCAGCATAGTGTTTTTCACTATACTCCAGAACCTGCCTCCCAATATGTGTTACAATCTCTTCCATCTTAGCTTTTGAATATTCCTCTGGAAAGAAAATAAAGAAGTCAATGTCCTTATCCCTAAGCCATGTATCCCTTGCCGAGGAGCCCAGAAGCCTTACATAGAGCCTTTCATCATAACCCCTTGCTTTACTCTTTATCTTTTCTCTTAACTCTTCAACCAGAGCTTTTAGCTGCTGCTTCTCCTCTATGGCTGGCACTATTTTTTTAAGCACCCTATTCATGGGCTTATATGTTTCTTCAAAGATTAAAAGTTTAACCCATGGATGAGTAATACAGCCAACATCCGCTCACCATCATAATAGCATTGTGAAGTGAAATACCAGATTTTATAAATCAGATTATTCTTGTTACTTTACATATGTAAACATAAAGTTTACAAAGGTAAAGTATGGTGACACAAAAACAGGTTTCAATTCTGAGGAGGCTATACAGGCATGCAAGAAGCCTCAAAGTTTACTCTACCACTCTCAAGCAGGAGGCTCTTGCCAGAGAGCTTGGCATAAGCAGGCAGGCACTCAGTTCTCATTTAAGGGAACTCAGAGAGCAGGGATATCTGCGCACAGGCAGGGGTTTTATAGATATAACAGATAAGGCTCTTGTAGAGATTGGCAAGGCTGGAGACGAAGCCTTTGTTCTAATCAGAGTTAAACCGTCCTCACGGGAGAAAATCTTTGAAGAAATTAAAAAGTTGAATTCAGAGAGGATGTATAGAGTTACAGGAAGTTTTGATATTATTGCAGTGGTGGATGTTGAAAAGCTTAAAGAATTTCTCGATGGAGTTGAAAAACAGGAAGGTATAGAGGTTATCTCCTCACATGTTGTTATAGAAATGCATCAGGTGTGATTATGGGAAAGATAACTATAAATGAAAAGTACTGCAAGGGCTGCAACATATGTATAGAGTACTGCCCAATGAAAATCTTTGAACAGGGTGAAGAACCAAACCAGAGAGGTTACTTCGTGCCGGAAATTGTTCACCAGAAAAGATGCACAAAACTTATGGTAAGCAAGCATCTAAAAAGGAATGTGTGTGGTCTATGTCAGGAGATGTGCCCTGACTTTGCCATTGAGATTGATATATATGCCGAAGAGGATAACAATACATGTCAATCACTCACTGCTAAAGCAAGGGGGCTTATTCCGTGAGGGATAAAGATAACAGGTTGATTAGGAGGCATTGAAAGATGCAGAAGTTATTGGTAGAGTTCAAGAACACATCATGTAACCCTCCTCAAGTTCCCAGCTCTGTAAGTGAGGTATCCCCCACACAGTACTGGCCAATAACATCTCCGAAGAAGACCAACACTCTGGCAAGAGAGGACAGGTGTTTAAAGATGTGTGAAAAACCTCTGATGCCTACAAGACCAAGAAAGGCAAAAATACACATAAACCGGAAAAAACAACAGTAAATCAATGGTGATACCTTGATTTGGTACTGTTAGAACAACTTTATTGATATGTTTTGCCTTTAAATTATTTGCATATTTTCGCAGTATCTGATTGACTATCATTGACTTGAGACCAATATGTCTGACATCAGCAGAACTCCTTGTTCTTGTTTTTAATGTGATTTTTGCTACTTGCTTTGCCTTTGAAAGTTCCAGCTCAAAATTGTGATGATGCCTAATCTTGTATGTAAGTATCATTTCCCTTTCTGCTCCTTGATGTATTTTTTAATCGTGTCTTCTGAGATATGACCTATGCTTTCACAATAAT
>VAOW01016632.1_pt1 | contig 16266 bp, 12 predicted proteins | sample 3393921 | NCBI WGS metagenome assembly VAOW01 (sample SAMN08290428, study PRJNA428436) | hydrothermal vent metagenome | isolation source: Deep-sea hydrothermal vent chimney | place: Indian Ocean: Southwest Indian Ridge | depth 2742 m m | reverse complement strand
TTATCGAGACTGGAAATAAGAGTTGGAGGTTCGAAAATCGAACCTGATTTGGCCCGTATTAGGGGGGTCAATTTTGGACGCTGTTTGACAGTTAATCCCCCTTCCTCCGCAAATAATCCACCATCAATCGTACGCCCGCGCCAGTCGCACCAACAGGTGAAATATCCGTACCCTTCATATTCCAGGCTGTACCGGCGATATCCAGATGTGCCCACGGAATGTCATCGACGAACCGAGACAGGAAACAGGCTGCGGTAATGGTTCCCGCCTCACGCCCGCCAATATTCCTGATATCGGCAATTTTACTCTTGATCTGGTCCTGATATTCTTCAAACAGTGGTAGCTCCCACACACGGTCATGGGTGTGATCGCCAGACCTCTTCAGACCCTTTTTCACCTTTTCCCCGGTTCCCAGCAAGCCCGTCGCCTGCGAACCCAGAGCAATCACGCAAGCTCCGGTCAGGGTCGCAAAATCAATGATTTCGGCGGGCTTCCGTTCAGCAGCATAGGCCAATGCATCGGAGAGAATAATCCGTCCTTCGGCATCGGTATTCTGCACCTCGATGGTCAGACCCTTATAGGTGGTCACGATATCACCCGGCTTGTACGCCGCTGATCCAGGCAGATTCTCGGTCGAGGCAATCACACCCAGCAGATTGACCGGCAGATCCATCTCGATTGCCGCCTTAAAGATGCCAAGAACCGCGGCCGAACCGCACATGTCGAATTTCATTTCATCCATCTGTGCCGCCGGTTTAATGGAAATGCCGCCGGCATCAAACGTCAAGCCCTTACCGACCAGAGCCACCGGTGCCGCACCCTTCTTTCCGCCCTGATATTCCAGCACGATAAAACGCGGTTCCCTGGCTGAACCCTGATTCACGGCAAGAAGCGCAGTCAATCCGGCTTTTTCGATCGCCGCCTTGTTCATCACCGTCACGTCCAGCATTGAATGTCGCAACGCAGCCGCCTGCTCACCGAGAAATTCCGGCGTGCAGATATTACCCGGCTCATTGGCCAGATCGCGGGCAAAATTTGTCCCCGCGCTGATAGCGCGTGCGCTGGCCAGCGCACTCTCTGCGCGCTCCCAATCCCGCCTCGACGAAATCATAATAGTGACGGAACGCAGAGCACGTTTATTTTCTTTCTTCTCCGTTTGATATTTGTCAAAGGCATACAAGCCCAGCCAGACGCCCTCGGCCACAGCCTGTACCCTGTCCGCCAGACTGGCCCCGCGCGCATTCAATTCAGGAAGATAAAATGACACATCCCGGGCGCCGCCCTTATCCAGTTTGCGTGCTGCCATGGCTGCCAGCCGTCGCAAGCCATGTAAGGTGAGTTTCCGCTCATCCCCTGCGCCAATCAGCATAACCCGATGAGCATGCACGTCTTTCAAACCATACAGCGTGCGTGCTTTGCCGAATGCACCGGAAATATCAAACTTCCGTAAAAAATCGGGCAGCACATTTCCGGTAGCCTGCTGCAATTCCCTGCCGGATTCGGTCAACTTGCGCCCCTCCAACAACGGCAATACCACCGCATCATGGCGTTGCTTGGAAGCAGCGCCTGCCTTAACATCGATCTTGATCATTCATACTCCCCGGAAATAAAGGTTGTTTTGAGAGCCTCTTGAGAAAAGATAAGGTTTTTCGGAAGAACTGCGGGAATCATATTCCTCTACATGGAAAATAAAACCCTCCTTTCACATGGAGAACCGGTTTGTTCGTCAAAGGTGGATCAACAGCAATAACGATCAGGAAACAACCAAACCAAGGCAAAACAGAAACCCCGCCCAGTGCGACTTCAAAAAAAATGAGAAGCTCCATGCCTCGCCTTCATGCGCCAGCCAAACGAACAGCCATAACTGCCATAACGCGGCCAACATCCATCCAAACCACGCAAGACCGCCGTATTGCCAACTGACGGCAGCCAAAAAAACCAACATGGCGATCCCCAATCCGATCACTGCCGCAATGCTCCTGTCGCCTAACCACAGAGCCATGGATTTGGCGCCGACTTTCAAATCATCGGCGCGATCCCCGATAGCATAAGCCGTATCATACGATAGCGCCCAGAAAATATTGGTGGCAAACAACAGCCACGGAATCGGTGAGTTCGTTACACTTCCACTTTCCGCCGCCCACGCCATCACCGCGCCCCACCCGAACGCCATACCCAGCCATGCTTGCGGAAAATACGTGTAACGTTTCAGGAAAGGATAAATTACGGCCAGCAATGCGCCCGCGAGCGCCAGTTCCATCACCAGCAACGAGGTTTGAGCAACCAGCAGCAGAGCGATCAAAAGCATCAAGACAAACCCGCCCAGCGCCGCCCCCGGCGCAATGCGCCCGGCAGCAATCGGCCGATCTCTGGTGCGTTCCACATGCGGATCGAACTCACGATCGGCAAAATCATTGATCACACACCCGGCGGAACGCATCAGAAATACACCCGCCACGAAAATCAGCAGATTCTTTGGATCCGGACGTCCATGGGAAGCCGCCAACAGCCCCCACAACGTAGGCCATAACAACAGCCAGTAACCCACCGGTCGATCCATGCGCAACAGCCGCATCCAGTTATCCGCGGTTCCGACTGGAAATATTTTCATCAACGGTATCTCTTCGCCATGTTGGCAATGCGATTCCATATTTCGTCGTGAAACACTTCCACCACCAGCGCCCGCGTACCGGATTCGGACCGTAGCACTGAACGGCGCGCCCAGCGGCCCGCATGTATGCCGCTATCGGCGCATTGCGCCACGCTCAAATCAGATCGGAACAGCGACAGCCCCCGATCCAGCAACAAATTCCCCAGTGGTTTGCGTCCCTCCTGAAGATCGCGCATTAAATCGCCATGCACGCCATCCAGCGGCAACACCGACTCCGCATCAAACATCACGGAACGATGGTGCAACAGCGACACATGTCGCCGTAAAGCCGGGCCACCCGCATCATAGACAAGAAGATCCGCCTCGCTTGCACTTGCCCGGTCTACAAACTGGTCATGCAGGCGGACTTCAAGCCGCATCGCATAATGTCGCTCAAGGAAACGGGTCAGCGATCCCGTCATCGTTAACACCAGGGCCATGTCACGTGAAACCCCGAACTCATCAGGATGCCATATGCGCACCGGAACCCAGTTCAGCGAATCTAAAGGTCCAAAAAACATACCCGCATCATGGCTCCGACACAGGCAGGGTCAAGAAACCTGCTTGCATTCGGATTACTTTTCCGGCCCAATCCCGACATGCGGACATGCCGCCTTTGTATGCCATCCTCTCTGGATGCCGGGCAGAAAATTAACCTTACCGATGGAGCCAATTGCAAAACTCTGGGTGGATGAGCGGCAATCCCACTTTGAGTCAATTTTCGGGAAGCAAGCGGCGTTGTCCCGCCGTGCGATAGGGTTACATGTATAAGTATCTGCATGGTGGTTCCATGGACCGAAATTTCAGCCCGGAAATGGGCCAAAGTGGGGAAGCTGATCGCCGCTCATGAGTTTTGCAATTGGCTCCGATGAACAGGATCATTACCTGAACCACGTAATGCGTCTCCAAAACGGCGACCCTGTCATCCTGTTCAACGGCGAAGGTGGCGAATACAACGCAGTTATTCATCGTCCTGTAAAATCAGAGGCCGTTTGTCATATTGAAAAACATATCCCGATCGACCGCGAAATGGCCTGTAAGACACACATCATACAGGCAGCCTTCCGCAACGAAAAAATTGAGATCCTTCTGCAGAAAGGAACCGAACTGGGTGCAAGCAGCTTTCAAATCGTCCGGACCGCACGTTCCACGCTCAGGCTGGCTGACAACAAACTGGAGGCTCGACTCAAACGCTGGCGAAAAACCATCATTGAGGCCGTGGAACAAAGCGGGCGAACCCGCACGATCTGAATACACTAACGGAAATGGGATGCAATATGCTTACCTTCGGCCTGCGCATTATGCGCACTGAAACCGCCGCACCAGCTCTTCTGGCAGCCACGCAAGCCATACAGCGGGAAAATAAGACAACACACATCTTCAAAAGATCCTCCAGCCTGCTATAATGCGCACGCGCTTTGCGGAAAGCGCCGATGTAGCTCAGTTGGTAGAGCAGCTCACTCGTAATGAGCAGGTCGTCCGTTCGACTCGGATCATCGGCTCCATCTTTATCCTTTATTGATCGATGGCTATATGGAAGTAACCTGAACTATTCATAAATCGCCGTGATGATTGCATTGGACCTTTATTCGCGACGGATTCCGAGGAGGAAGGCCATGTCGTAGCCGCGCATCCGGACAACCGACGAGGAATTCGGTGCGGACAAAGGAACAAGCAAGGACATGGCAGAATTTATGAACAGTTCAAGTTAAGTGCGCCAGTTCAGGCCGGGCCGCCGGATTGATCGGCCTTCGTTATCCTGGCTGTCGACTCAGACGCTTCAGGAAGCTCCGGCGGGGGCACCAGACGGGATGCAAATCCTGTTCCCGCCGGTAATAGTCGGCCCAGAATAACATTTTCCTTGAGTCCTTTCAGCCAGTCCACCTTGCCGGCCAACGCAGCCTCGGTAATCACACGCGTCGTTTCCTGGAAAGAGGCCGCGGAAATAAAGGAATCCGTGGATAGCGATGATTTAGTAATACCCAACAAAATCGGTTCGAACGTCGCCGGGGGCTTCCCCTCGGCTTTAAGCTGGCGGTTCGCTTCCAGAAGCATCCTGCGTTCAACCTGTTCCCCGGCAATGAAATTCGACGCGCCCGGATCGTTGATTTGAACCTTGCGCATCATCTGCCGGACAATAACCTCGATATGCTTGTCATTGATCTTCACACCCTGCAGGCGATAGACCTCCTGTACTTCATCGGTCAGGTATTTGGCCAGCGCCTCGACGCCAAGCACGCTCAGAATGTCATGCGGCGCAGGGGAACCTTCCATCAGACGCTCACCTTTGCGCACACGATCTCCTTCCTGCACAATGATATGACTTCCCTTGGGGACCTGATACTCGATCGAATCGGAGCCATCGTCCGGATTGATCAGGACACGCCGCTTTCCGCGAATATCCTTACCAAAGGAAATCGAACCGTCCCGAGCAGCGATAAAAGCCAGATGCTTCGGCTTACGCGCCTCGAACAATTCAACCACGCGTGGAAGGCCACCCGTAATATCCTTGGTCTTGGTCGTCTCACGGGGAATCCGCGCCAACACTTCGCCCGCCGTCACTTCCTCATTTTCTTCCACATTAAGAATTGCTCCCGGCGAGAGGAAATAGCGCGCCGGCGTATTGGTGCGTGGCATAATGACCGGATCGCCTTCCGGATTCTTCGGATCGACAAGCTGTAATTGCGGCCGCAGCGCTACTTTTCGGGTTTCACTCACTTGCGTAATCACACGATTGGAAAGTCCGGTCACCTCATCTGTATGCTCGCGCATCGTTTTACCTTCCACCACATCCTGATAACGCACACGTCCGTCCACTTCGGCAATCAGCGGCATGGTGTACGGATCCCATTCAGCGAGAACCTGGCCGGTTTTTACCTTATCGCCAACAGTCACCCGCAAACCTGCACCATACGGGATCTTGTGACGCTCGCGCTCACCGCCCCGGGCATCTTCGATCACAGCTTCAGTATGGCGATTAATGACCACCACAATTCCGTCCTGATCCTGAACCGTAACTTCATTCTCGAGCTTCATAACGCCGGCAAATTTAGCTTCCAGATGCGCCGCCTCGGCCAAACGGGATGCCGTACCACCCACATGAAAGGTGCGCATGGTCAACTGCGTGCCCGGCTCGCCAATGGATTGCGCGGCAATCACGCCTACGGCCTCTCCAAGGCTCACCGGCGTGCTATGCGCCAGATCACGCCCATAGCAGGCAGCACACACACCATGTTCAGCTTCACAGGTCAACACCGAACGGATGCGCACGCTCTCCACGCCGGCATCATCAATTTTAGCCACCAGTTCTTCGTTAAGCATGGCTCCGGCCGGCGCAATCTCGTCACCACTGATCGGATCACAGGCCGATTCCAGCAGCACGCGGCCCAGCACCCGCTCGAATAACTCTTCGACCACTTCACCGCCTTCCATCAAGGGCGTCATGGTGATTCCCTGCCTCGTACCGCAATCCTGAATGGTGACAACCGCATCCTGAGCCACATCCACCAGACGACGGGTCAAATAACCGGAATTCGCGGTCTTCAAGGCCGTATCCGCCAGACCCTTACGGGCGCCGTGCGTGGAAATGAAGTACTGCAACACGGTCAGACCTTCACGGAAATTCGCGGTGATGGGCGTTTCAATAATGGAGCCGTCCGGCTTGGCCATCAAGCCGCGCATGCCGGCCAACTGACGAATTTGCTGGGCCGAACCTCGCGCACCGGAGTCAGCCATCATGTAAACGGAATTAAATGATTTCGCCGTTTCTTTCTTCTTGCCATCCGGCGACACCACCTCCTCCGTCGCCAGGTTATCCATCATGGCCCGCGCCACGTTTTCCGTAGTATGCGTCCACAGATCAACGACCTTGTTGTAGCGCTCGCCCGCGGTAATCAAACCATCGGCATACTGTTGCTGGACCTTCTTTACTTCGGCCTCGGTTTTGGCCACCAATTCATATTTCAATTCGGGGACAACCACGTCATCCAGCGCAAACGATGTGCCGGACCTGGTCGCATGGGCATAACCCATATTCTTCATGTGATCCACGAACAGCACCGTCGCCTTGTTGCCGGCTATGCGGTAGCTGTCTTCAATCAAGCCTGCCACATCCTTCTTGGTCAACACCTTGTTAACCCCTGAAAACGGCATATCTTCCGGCAAAATCGTCGAGAGAATAGCGCGACCCACCGTCGTCTTTTCACGTTGACCACGGATACGACAGACAATCCGGGTATGTAATACGACCGAACCCGCATCAAAAGCGCGCAACACCTCATCAGGGCTGGCAAAGACCATTCCTTCGCCTTTGCAAAAGGGGCGTTCGCGCGTCATGTAATAAATACCAAGAATGATATCCTGCGTCGGCGCAATGACCGGTTTGCCGGTCGAGGGTGACAGAATATTGTTGGTGGACATCATTAATGCCCGTGCTTCCGTCTGCGCCTCAATAGAAAGCGGCACATGCACGGCCATCTGATCGCCGTCAAAGTCGGCATTAAAAGCGGTACAAACCAGAGGATGTAACTGAATGGCCTTGCCTTCAATAAGGATCGGCTCAAAAGCCTGAATACCCAGGCGGTGCAGCGTCGGCGCACGATTCAGCATAATCGGATGTTCCTGGATGACTTCCTCCAGAATATCCCAAACCTCCGGAATCCCTTGCTCCACCAGCTTCTTGGCAGCCTTGATGGTCGTCGCCAGACCACGCACTTCCAGCTTGTGATAAATAAATGGTTTGAATAACTCCAGCGCCATCGTTTTGGGCAGGCCACACTGATGCAGTTTAAGGTTGGGGCCCACCACAATCACGGAACGACCGGAATAGTCTACGCGCTTGCCCAGCAGATTCTGGCGGAAACGTCCCTGCTTACCCTTGATGATATCGGATAATGATTTGAGCGGTCTGCGATTATTCCCGGTAATCGGCTTGGTCTTGCGCGAATTATCAAACAGCGCATCCACCGATTCCTGTAACATGCGTTTCTCGTTACGTGTGATGATTTCCGGCGCTTTCAGTTCCAGCAAACGCTTCAAACGATTATTGCGGTTAATCACCCTGCGATACAGGTCATTGAGATCGGACGTGGCAAAACGCCCGCCATCAAGCGGTACCAGTGGCCGCAGTTCCGGCGGTAAAACTGGAACGACCTCCAGAATCATTCGTTCGGGACGATTGCCGGACTCAAGCATGGCTTCAATGGTTTTCAGGCGCTTGGTCAACTTGGCCAGTTTGGTCTCCGCCTTCGTTGCGGTAATCTGGGCGCGCAGCGACTGACGCTCTTCCGCCAGATTAACATCAGCCAACATTTCACGCACAGCCTCGGCTCCCATGCCAACACGAAACTCATCGCCATATTCATCAAAGGCCTCAAGGTATTCTTCCTCGGTGATGATTTTATACTGATCCAGGCTGGTGAGCCCCGGATCAAGCACCACATAGGACTCAAAATAGAGAATCCGCTCCAGTTCCTTCAGCGTCTTGTCGAGTAACAGGCCAATACGCGATGGCAGGCTCTTCAAAAACCAGATATGTGCAACCGGTGCGGCCAGTTCGATATGCCCCATGCGTTCACGCCGCACTTTGGACTGAATCACTTCCACGCCGCACTTTTCGCACACCACATCACGATGCTTGAGGCGCTTGTACTTGCCACACAGGCACTCATAATCGCGTACAGGACCGAATATCTTGCAGCAAAACAATCCATCGCGTTCCGGCTTGAAGGTGCGGTAATTGATGGTTTCAGGTTTTTTCACCTCGCCATACGACCATGAACGAATCTTTTCCGGACTCGCCAGACTCACCTTCAGCCCATCGAAATCCTCGATGCTGCTGGGCTTCTGAAACATTTGAAGAATATCGCGCATGGTTTAGTTCTCCTGATTTTCCTGAATTTCTGGTGTTTTCCGTACCGGTTCGGGACGTTTGACCATCGCAAGGTCAATAGCAAGAGCATTCAGTTCCTTGGTCATCACATTAAATGACTCAGGAATACCGGCATCGAAGGTCATGTCTCCCCGGACAATAGACTCATACATGGAAGTACGTCCCGCCACATCATCGGACTTGACGGTCAGCATTTCCTGCAAGGTATAGGCAGCGCCATAAGCCTCCAGCGCCCAGACCTCCATTTCGCCAAAACGCTGACCACCAAATTGCGCCTTGCCGCCCAGCGGTTGCTGGGTGACCAGCGAATACGGCCCCGTCGAACGGGCATGAATCTTCTCATCGACCAGATGATGCAACTTCAGCATGTACATATAACCAATCGTCACCAGATGGTCGAAAGGCTCTCCGCTTCCGCCATCGTAAAGCTGCATCTGACCGGATTCAGGCAATCCCGCCAGCTTCAACATATCCCGTATCTGATCTTCCCTGGCGCCATCAAACACCGGCGTTGCCATGGGAACGCCATCACAAAGTTGCGCTGCCATTTCGCGCAGTTGCGTTTGCGTCATTCGGCCAATACTTTCCGTCGCCGCCGCATCTCCGGCGTAAATTTCAAGTAACAGTTGCTTCAAGTCGCCCTTCGCCGCCTGATCGCCCAGAAGTTTTTCGATCCTCCGACCCAGTCCATGCGCGGCAAGGCCCATATGAATTTCGAGGATTTGCCCGATATTCATACGCGAAGGCACGCCCAGCGGATTCAGGCAAATATCCATCGGCGTTCCGTCTTCCATGTACGGCATATCTTCTTCAGGCACAATAATGGAAATAACGCCCTTATTGCCGTGCCGCCCCGCCATTTTGTCACCCGGCTGAAGCTTGCGCTTCACGGCAAGAAACACTTTTACCACCTTGATCACGCCGGGTTGCAGCTCTGAACCCTCACGGGCCTTGGCCACCTTTTCTTCAAAGCGCTTCTCAAGACGTGCGCGCTCTTTATCCATATTCCCCAGGATACCGGCAGCACGCTCGTTAACGCTATCGTCATCCGTCGAAATGTTGGCGAGATCGCGCAATTTGAGGCCTTTCAGATACCCGGATGTAATGGCGGATCCTGTCTTCAGGCCTGCCGCCTTCACCGCCTTTCCGCCCGCAAACAGGGTTGCAAGCCGTGCGACCGCATTACCCTCAAGAATGCGCCGTTCTTCTTCCTTGTCGCGATAGAGTAATTCAACGTCCGCTTCTTCAATGGACCTGGCGCGGTCATCCTTCTCATCACCGCGGCGGGTAAACACCTGGACATCCACCACCACGCCCTCATCACCCGGTTTGACACGCAGACTGGTATCACGCACATCGGATGCCTTCTCACCAAAGATGGCGCGCAGCAGTTTTTCTTCCGGCGAAAGTTGGGTCTCGCCCTTGGGCGTAATCTTTCCAACCAGGATATCGTCCGGCTTTACTTCCGCGCCAACAATGGTAATTCCCGATTCGTCCAGATGCCGCAGTGCTTCCTCGCCCACATTCGGGATATCTCGCGTAATTTCCTCGTCGCCCAGCTTGGTCTGTCGCGCCGTGCATTCGAATTCCTCGATATGAATCGAGGTATAAACATCCTCACGCACCATCCTCTCGGAAATCACGATTGCATCTTCAAAGTTGTACCCGCGCCAGGACATGAAAGCCACCAGCGCATTACGTCCCAGAGACAATTCGCCTTGATCCGTGGACGGACCATCCGCAATGATATCACCCGTCGTTACCGTATCGCCCACCTTTACCAGAGGCCGCTGATTGAAACAGGTGTTCTGGTTGGATCGGCGATATTTGAATAAGCGGTAAATGTCCACGCCCGGTTCGCCTTCAACCTGCTCGCCTTCATTCACGCGAATCACAATACGGCTGGCGTCCACGCGCTCCACCGCGCCGCCACGGGTGGCAACCATGACCACGCCCGAATCACGCGCCACCGCGGCTTCCATACCTGTGCCGACAAGAGGCTTCTCACTCTTGACCAGCGGAACAGCCTGCCTCTGCATGTTCGATCCCATCAGCGCCCGGTTGGCGTCATCATGCTCCAGGAAAGGAATCAGGCCGGCGGAAATGGAAATGACCTGACTGGGCGATACATCCATATAATCAATCGCCTCCGGAACAGCCATGATAAAGTCGCCATCCTGTCGGCACTGAATGGTTTCGGCCTGAAACTTGCCGTCGTCATTCACCTTGGCATTGGCCTGAGCAATCACATGGCCAGCTTCAGCAATCGCAGACAGATACTCCACCTTGTCCGTCACGCGGCCGCCCTCTACCTTGCGATAGGGCGTCTCGATGAAACCGAACTCATTGACCTGAGCGAAACAGGACAGTGAATTTATCAGGCCGATATTCGGCCCTTCCGGCGTCTCAATGGCGCACATGCGTCCATAATGGGTGGGGTGTACATCGCGCACTTCAAATCCGGCGCGTTCACGCGACAACCCTCCCGGCCCTAACGCGGACAAGCGGCGCTTGTGCGTCACCTCGGAAAGAGGGTTGGTCTGGTCCATAAACTGGGAAAGCTGCGAGGAACCAAAGAATTCGCGCACCGCGGCGATCATCGGCTTGGCATTCACCAGATCGGAGGGCATCATCTCAGTCAAATCCCCCGAACTCAAACGTTCACGGATCGCGCGTTCCATACGCACCAGACCGAGGCGAATCTGATTCTGCAACAATTCACCCACCGAGCGCAAACGCCGGTTGCCAAGGTGATCGATGTCATCCACCTCGCCAATGCCGTCTCTCAATTTCAGCAGCGTATCCAGCGTTAACAGGATATCCTCATTGCGCAACGTCCCCTGATCCAGGGGAACATCTTCATCACGGATGCCCAGGCGGCTGTTGAGCTTCATGCGGCCAACACGGGATAAATCGTAACGGCCTGTATCGTAAAACATGGATTCAAACAAGGCGCGCGCGGTTTCCACGGTCGGCGGCTCACCGGGGCGCATCATGCGATAAATTTCAACCCTCGCCTCTTCCTTGCTCTGCACCTCGTCCAGACGCAGGGTGTCTGACAACCACGGCCCACGACGAAAGATATCGATGAACAGGCAGTCGAACTGCCTGATTCCCGCCGTCCGCATAGCCTCAAGCGCTTCCTCCGTCACCTCGGCATTGGTATCGGTAATGATTTCACCACCCTCAGCCAGCACCGGTGCGGCAATACTTTCACCAATAACCACCTCTTCCGGCACATCAATCCATTCCACCCCGGCCTCGCTTAAACGCTTAACCGCCAATCCGGTGATTTTTTTACCTTCGGCGACCAGTTGCTTGCCATCCGCCTTGATATTGACAAAGGCCCGGCTGCCCAGAAACTGCTCCGCGACAAACTTGACCTGAACGCTCTTTTTGGCAAAACGGAACGTGCGGCGTTCATAGAAGCGATCAAGAATCTCCTGCTCAGAGTAACCCAGAGCCTTAAGCAGAATACCTGCCGGCATTTTGCGACGCAGATCAATGCGAAAATTAACCTTGTCCTTGGCGTCGAATTCAAAATCCAGCCAGGAACCGCGATAGGGAATAATGCGGGCCTTGAACAAAAACTTGCCCGAAGCTTGTGTTTTACCCTTGTCATGATCGAAGAAAACGCCCGGCGAGCGATGCATTTGAGATACGATAGCGCGCTCGGTCCCATTGATAATAAAAGAACCATGATCCGTCATCAACGGAATCTCACCCATATAAACCGACTGATCGCGCACCTCGCGCACCTGCTTCTTCTTGCTGGATCGCTTTCCCGAATCGTGCTCGTAAATAGTAAGCCGAAGATGTACTTTAACCGGCAGAGCATACGTTAAATCACGCCGAATACACTCATCCAGGTCATAGCGCGGCGGACTGTATTCAAGCTCGACAAAATCCAACTGGGCATTGCCTGCATAATCCTTAATCGGAAACACGTTCCTGAACACCTCACCCAGGCGAGAATCATTGATATCGGTCTTTCCCTGGCCTACGCCGAGAAACTCGATGAATGAGTCTGTCTGGAGTTGTAGCATATTCGGCATGGAAATCACCGAATGAATGCTCCCAAAGTTCTTACGGATACGCTTTACTGACGTTTGCTTTGCCATATTAACCTCACCCCGGCGGATTCAAGAATGCGAAAAAAGGCAAGCCCCGGCGGCACTTCGGCCACCGGGGGGGATTTGCCCGTTCGTTTATCTACTGTCAACAAGTGAAACAGCGGCGACTACTTGAGTTCGACCGTTGCTCCTGCCTCTTCCAGCTTGGCCTTGATCTCTTCGGCCTCTTCCCTGGCTGCGCCTTCCTTCACCGCTTTCGGTGCGTCATCCACCACGCCCTTGGCATCCTTCAACCCCAGACCTGTGATCTCGCGCACTGCCTTAATAACCTGGATTTTCTTGTCACCAACAGCAGTCAGAACCACATCAAACTCGGTCTGCTCTCCGGCGTCTTCAGCCGCATCGGCAGCAGGCACAGCCGCCACTGCGACCGGGGCTGCCGCGGAAACGCCAAACTTTTCTTCCAGCGCACTGACCAGTTCGGACATTTCCAGGACTGTCATGCCTTCAATCGCGGTAATCATATCTTCTTTCGTTAATGCTTTTGCCATGCTCAAGCTCCTTTTGCTATCTGGTTATTATGAATTTTCAGAGGCTTCGTAATCGAGACTACGCGGCCTGCTTCTGGTCACGAACTGCCGCCAGCGTGCGAACAAATGAGGCCGGAACCTCATTCAGCGTACGCACAAAACCGGACAATGGCGATTGCAGACTACCCAACAGCCTGGACAGCAGGACTTCACGCGATGGCAAACTCGCCAGCGCCGAAACATCCGCTTTTTCCAGCCGCTTGCCATCGAGTACGCCACCAAGGATCCGAAGCGCTTCGTTGCTCTTGGCAAAGTCGGACAGAGTCTTGGCCAGACCCACGGGATCGTTGCCATAGGCTATGGCTGTCGGTCCTGTAAACAGATCTTCCGCCAGTGAAAAACCCGTGCCTTCAGCCGCCCTTCTGGCGAGCGTGTTTTTAACCACCCGCAAGCTTGTTTCGACGGCGCGCAATGACCGGCGCAAGTCACCCATCGCAGCCACGGAAAGGCCCCGATAGTGCGCTACTACGCCAGTACTCATGTCCAACCATGCAGCGTGCAAGTCTTCAACCACGCGTTGCTTGTCTTCCCGATTCACATCTACCCCCTTCTTTTCGATCCGCAAGAAGGAGCTCTCGCTACCATCTATGCAGGATGTTTCCTATTAAGCCGGACTTTTTCCGTCCGGCACCCGCAGTCTTGGACGGATCGTTTTTTTAACCCTCTTCCACCGTTGACGCCATGGTTGACGGTTATTCTTTCATAACTGCTCAGCTCACATTTTATTCAACTGTTTTCTACAAACTCGCGACGTCCACGGGCACGCCAGCGCCCATGGTGGAAGAAATGACCATATGCCGCATGTAACGCCCCTTGGAGGCTGCCGGTTTCATCCGGTTCAGTTCATCTATCAAAAAACGTACATTCTCTTCCAGCCTGGCCGCATCAAATGAACGCCGCCCCACCGGAGCATGCACCACTCCGGCCTTATCTGTGCGAACCTCAATCTGGCCGGCCTTGACCGCTGAGACCGCTTTGGCGACATCCATGGTCACCGTGCCCAGCTTCGGATTCGGCATCAGGCCACGCGGCCCCAGCACACGCCCGAGTTTGCCCACCTGCGCCATCATATCCGGCGTGGCGACAACACGATCGAACGCCATGAACCCATCCTTCACCTTCGCTACCAGATCATCTGCACCCACAATATCAGCGCCCGCCTCTTTCGCTGCCTCGGCTTTCTCCCCTTTGGCAAACACAGCCACGCGCACGGTTTTTCCAGTGCCATTCGGCAGACTGACCGATCCACGCACCATCTGCTCGGCATGCTTGGGATCCACCCCCAGGTTCACGGCCACATCCACTGATTCATCAAATTTGGCGGCAGGTTGGCTCAGCACCGCCGCGATGGCCGCATCCAGCGTCACCGCTTCCCTGGGCGCCGCCTCGCGAGCTGCCTGCATCCGTTTTGAAATTTTTGCCATCGATCAGCCCTCCACTTCCAGGCCCATGGATCGGGCCGTGCCTTCGATAATTCGCATTGCAGCTTCCACGTCATAGGCATTCAGATCGGGCATTTTAGTTTCGGCGATCCCCTGCACCTGCGCACGAGTAACCTTGCCTACCTTATTCTTGTTGGGCTCCGGACTCCCTTTCTGCAGGCCCGCGGCCTTCATCAGCAGAAACGAGGCAGGCGGCGTCTTGATAATAAAATCAAACGAACGATCCTTGTACACGCTGATGACCACCGGCAAAGGCATGCCGGCCTCCATTTCCTGCGTCCTGGCATTGAACGCCTTGCAGAATTCCATGATGTTCGCACCAGCCTGGCCCAATGCGGGTCCCACCGGCGGCGCCGGATTAGCCTTTCCGGCCGATACCTGCAGCTTGATGAGCGTCGTAACTTCCTTAGCCATATGTCCTTCCTTTTAACCCTTCTCGACCTGGACAAAGTCGAGTTCAACGGGTGTTGGCCTGCCGAAGATGGATACGCTCACCTTCAGCTTCGCCTTATCTTCCATTACCTCTTCAACCACGCCATTGAAAGAAGCAAATGGACCATCCATCACGCGAACGGCATCGCCCACGTCAAACATTACCTTCGGACGAGGACGCTCCACGCCTTCTTCGATCTGCTGCTTCAGCGCCTCTACTTCCATGGCCCGCATGGGCCTCGGCTTGCCACCTGACCCCAGGAAACCGGAAACCTGGGGCGTATCTTTCACCACATGCCAGGTTTCATCATTCATTTCCATCTCGACCAGAATATAGCCGGGAAAAAATTTACGCTGGGAGCTGACCTTCTGGCCATTCTTCAACTCAACCACTTCTTCGCGCGGCACAATAATCTCACCAAACTGATCAACCAGGCCGGAACGTTCGATGCGCTCCGTCAGGCGCTCGACAACCTTGTCCTCAAAGTTGGAATACGCCTGCACCACATACCAATGTTTGGCCATCAAATCACCTTCTGTACAAACCAGCCCATGAGGCCATCGACAGCCCACAGGAACAACGCCACAAAAACCACCATCACCACCACCATCAAGGTGGATTGCAAGGCTTCCTTACGTTCCGGCCAAACGACCTTTCTGGCCTCGGCCTGGACTTCCCGTACAAACTTCTGCGCTTGTGCAATACGGCTCATCAATGCGTTCCTCTTTATCTGGTCATCATTTCAAAACAGCCTGTTCAACTGGCAGGCCAGGAGGGAATCGAACCCCCAACCCCCGGTTTTGGAGACCGGTGCTCTACCAGTTGAGCTACTGGCCTTCGTTCCAACCCGAATTATTCAGACTAAACCCTCAAACCTTTGATTCCGTATGCAAGGTATGCTTGCGACAAAATGGACAATACTTACGCAATTTCAACTTTTCGGTTGTCGTGCGTTTATTCTTATCCGTTGTATAATTCCGCCGCTTGCAATCCTCGCAAGCCAAACTAAGCAAATCACGCATTTCCTGACTCCAGGGGCAACAAAGCAGCGGCAGTATTCACTGCCGCTGCTTTTCATTGCCGCTATTACTTAATAATTTCGGTAACGACGCCAGCGCCGACCGTACGGCCACCCTCACGAATCGCGAAGCGCAGCTCCTTGTCCATCGCAATCGGGGTAAGCAGCTC
>VAOW01005376.1_pt1 | contig 16276 bp, 10 predicted proteins | sample 3393921 | NCBI WGS metagenome assembly VAOW01 (sample SAMN08290428, study PRJNA428436) | hydrothermal vent metagenome | isolation source: Deep-sea hydrothermal vent chimney | place: Indian Ocean: Southwest Indian Ridge | depth 2742 m m | reverse complement strand
GTCCCAAGAGGGGTTACTAAAAAATGCAATATACCCGAAATTGTCACGGGCAGGAAGCATCTGGCCGGTACCATCCGGTGGCAGAACGTAAGTATCCATGGTGATGCCTCCTTTGGTGAACGGGGCTGTTTCTTTTATGGTATAACTAATGTTTCGCTGTACCTGATAACTCTGTTCGGAACCGTAAGCCGGGTCAACAAAGCCACGGTTATCAATGCTGTAACCCCGTTGCCAAAGGTCGTTGATTTGCCTCCAGCTGAGATAATTTGTGGTATCTGTTTCATGAACATCTTTACCTGATTTCAACGTAAAATGGTTGATCTCCAGTGAAAAAGGCACATTGTTCCCGGCGCCATCGGTCATAAAAAGGCCGGGGTTACCGTTTAGACCGGCAAAAAGCGGATAAACTTTGTTATACACATCACTGGTGGCATCATCGGCTTGCAGGATAAGTACAAAAGCTTTGTTGTATTTCAGATAAGCAAATTGCGCATCGACAGTAGCAGGAGCTGACGAAAAAGTAACACTAATCTTAATATTTTCCAATGACTGTTCCTGCGCAAAAGAATGCAAAGGGATTATCAGCCCCATGATAATCATTAAATAAAAGGGAATATATCCAAATTTTACCTGTTTGTTTTTCAATGATTTCAATTTTACTAAAACAACTTCTAAAAGTATCAGAATTCCTTTTAGAATAAAGATATTGGAAATTTTTTTTTAAACAACTTATTAAATGGTAAAGTTTTGTCCGGATGACCTCGCGGGAATATTTATTTTGTAACGCTAAAATATTATTTAGCCCCGGATAACGTAGAATAAGGAGACGTGTTTTGTCGATATTTTATATCTTTACCCCCGTTTAAATTCTACGCAAACAACCTAAATAATTGAAATTTAATGTGTTAAATATTTTTGGATGATTAAAAAGATTTTAATTGCAAACCGGGGCGAGATTGCCATCAGGGTGATGAACAGCTGCCGCGAAATGGGTATCCTGTCGGTGGCGGTTTATTCAGGGGCAGACCGCAACTCGCTGCACGTGCGCTATGCCGATGAGGCTTATTACATTGGTCCGGCGCCCTCCAACCAGAGCTATCTCGACATGGGAAAAATTATTGAGGCGGCCAAAAAATCGGGTGCAGATGCTATCCATCCCGGCTATGGGTTTTTGTCGGAAAACGCCGAATTTTCGGAGCGTTGCAAAGCGGAGGGCATCATTTTTATCGGTCCGGGTGCGTATGCCATCAACACCATGGGCGACAAGATCACCGCCCGTAAAACCATGCTGGCAGCGGGTGTTCCGGTAGTTCCCGGCACTACCGAACCTATTACCGATATGGATAATGCAGTAAAAACCATTATGGAAATAGGCCTGCCGGTGATGGTAAAGGCCAGCGCCGGCGGTGGCGGAAAGGGAATGCGCCTTGTGGAGAAAGAGGATGAGATTATTTCTTCGGTGGAGGCTGCCAAATCGGAAGCGCTGGCTGCTTTCGGAGACGATGCCGTTTATGTTGAAAAATATATCAATTCACCGCATCACATTGAGTTTCAAATTCTGGCCGACCAGCATGGTAATTGTATTCACCTTTTTGAAAGGGAATGTTCGGTCCAGCGCCGTCACCAAAAGGTGGTGGAAGAGACGCCTTCTCCCATCATGACGCCGGAGGTGCGTGAAGATATGGGACGACATGCCGTGGCTGCTGCCAAAGCGGTGAACTATGCCGGAGCCGGCACCATCGAGTTCATCGCCGACGATAACCTTAATTACTATTTTCTTGAGATGAACACCCGTTTGCAAGTGGAACATCCCATCACGGAGCAGGTTGTCGGTGTGGACTTGGTGCGTGAGCAAATCAACATTGCCAATGGCGAAGAATTGCATTATCGTCAGGAAGACCTCTCGCAACACGGACACGCCATCGAAGTGAGGGTTTACGCCGAAGATACGGACAATAACTTTATGCCCAGCCCGGGGAAAATCAACTACATTCATTTTCCGCTTGGCCCTGGTGTCCGCCACGATTCTTATGTATATAGCGGCTATGAAATACCCATTTATTACGACCCTATGATATCGAAGCTAATAGTTTGGGGAAACAGCCGCGACGAAGCCATAGACCGCATGAAACGCGCCCTGCAATCATACAAAATATCAGGTGTTAAAACTTCCATTCCGTTTTTGAGCAGGATTATGGATGTCCCTGATTTCAAAAAAGGACACTACACCACCCATTTTATTCAAAATCATGAAGAGGCTTTAAAATCAAATGATGATGCTTCGGAAGAGTGTGCGGATTTGGCCGCCATCACGGCATTTGTTGATTTTCTTAAAAAACAGGAGCAGGCCAAACCGGCTTCCAACGGCCACGCTGACGTAAGCCAGTGGAAAGCTTTTGGCAGAAAAAAAGCTGTAACACGATTATAATCCATTGAAAACGAAGAAGTATGTCGTACGAAGTAAACATAAACGGAGAAGACCGGAAAATTGAAATCCTGAGTCGCGAGGGTAACCGTATGAAAGTTCGGATAGGTGAAAAAATTTATGATTTGAACCTTGCCGAGGTGGAACCCGGCGTCTATTCGGTGCTTCATGAAGGTAAAAATTTCAACTTTGAATTAGTTCTCAGAGGGAACAAAAAATATGTTGTGGATGCTGCCGATAAAAAGCTTAACGTGGAAATTATTGATGCGGAAAGCCGTTACGTGAGAAGCCGTAAAGGTGGCGAAGCCGAAGACGCAGCTTATATTTCGACACCCATGCCCGGCCAGGTGGTGAAAATTCTGGTGGAAGAAGGCCAGGAAGTAAAAGGCGGCGAAACGGTTATCATCGTCTCAGCCATGAAAATGGAAAGTGAGTACAAAGTAGTGAAAAACCGTGTTATCAAAGAAATTCTTGTGAAAGAAGGCGACAACATCGATGGCGACCAGCCACTCATTACATTTGAATAAAAATTAGATTTTTCAGTAATCAACCTTAAAAGTATTGAAAATGTCATTGGAATCAAAAATAAAAGTCTTAGAAGAAAAACATAAAAAAGCCGAACTCGGTGGCGGGCAAGTCCGTATTGACAAACAACACAAAGCCGGACGCAAAACCGCACGCGAGCGTATTAACATCCTTATCGACCCGGGGACTTTTGTGGAAATCGACAAATTTGTTACCCACACCTCCACGGATTTCGGAATGCAGGAAAACAAAATTCTCGGCGATGGCGTGGTAACCGGCTATGGCAAAATCGACGGTCGGCTGATGTATGTCTTTGCCCAGGATTTTACCGTTTTCGGTGGTTCGCTGAGTCGGGCTAATGCCAACAAAATCATAAAAATTATGGATTTGGCCATGAGAATGGGAGCGCCGGTCATTGGACTGAATGATTCCGGTGGCGCACGTATTCAGGAAGGTGTTGAAAGTCTTGCCGGTTATGCCGATATTTTTTACCGCAACGTTCGCAGTTCGGGAGTTATTCCTCAAATTTCTGCTGTGTTGGGACCCTGCGCCGGCGGCGCCGTGTATTCACCTGCCATCACTGATTTTATCCTGATGGTGAAAGAGACTTCCTACATGTTCGTTACCGGTCCGGATGTGATTAAAACCGTAACCCACGAAGCGGTTACCAAAGAAGAGCTGGGTGGTGCCATGACGCATAACAAAAAAAGCGGCGTAGCCCATTTTATGGCTGATGATGATGAACAGGCCATGATGATGATTCGCGAGCTTATGGGATTTCTTCCATTGAACAATATGGAAGACCCGCCCCGCAAGCCCTGTGCCGAGGACCCCAACCGCGAAATCCCGAAATTAGACACCATTGTTCCTGCCGACCCCAACAAACCTTACGACATGAAAGAGATTATTCTGTCGGTTGTGGATACAGGGCATTTTCTGGAGGTGCAACCTCATTACGCACAAAATATTATTGTGGGCTTTGCCCGTATTGATGGCCGTTCGGTGGGGATTGTGGCAAACCAGCCTCAGGTGCTGGCCGGCGTACTCGACATCGCCAGCTCCATCAAAGCCGCCCGTTTTGTACGCTTTTGCGATGCTTTCAACATCCCTTTGATTACTTTTGAAGATGTACCCGGTTTCCTGCCCGGAACAACCCAGGAATTCGGCGGCATTATAAAACACGGAGCAAAGCTGCTGTATGCTTTTGCGGAAGCGACCGTTCCTAAAATTACGGTAATTACACGAAAAGCTTATGGCGGCGCTTATGATGTGATGTCATCAAAACATATTGGCACCGATGTGAACTTTGCTTACCCCACTGCCGAAATTGCCGTGATGGGTCCTGAAGGGGCGGTGAATATCATTTTCAAACACCTGAGTCCCGAAGAGAGAAAAGAAAAGGTACAGGAATATCGCGACAACTTTGCCAGTCCTTTCAAAGCTGCCGAAGTGGGCTATATCGACGAGATTATTTATCCCCGCAACACACGGAAGAAATTGATTCGGGCGCTGGAAATGATCTCCAACAAATCGGAAAGCAATCCGCCGAAAAAACACGGGAATATTCCTTTGTAGAAATCCTCTATGTTTTTTGTTTACATTATTTGGTAAAATTTGTAGTCAGACTACAAAGATTCATATTAAAATTAGTATTAGTGACACAACTATTTTAATTTTGCACATGTACATGTGCATTTTTTTATTATATTTGCACAAACACAAATGCAATGAATGAATTACTTGAATTGTCGGAAAAACTTGTATCGGATGTGACCATGCAATTTTCCAGATATTTAATGAAAGAAATTGACTGGAGTAATCGCCTTATCGGGATTAAAGGAGCACGTGGAACGGGTAAAACAATCATGTTGCTGCAATACCTTAAGCAAAAGCAATTACCCATCAGAAAGGCAGCTTATTTTTCTGTTGATGATTTGTATTTTACTACGCATTCTTTATTAGAGACCGGACGTGACTTTTATTTACAAGGAGGTCAAATATTGGTTTTGGATGAAGTGCATAAATATCCGGGCTGGGCGAGGGAAATCAAGAATTTATATGATCGGTACCATGATTTGCATATAATTTTTACAGGTTCATCCATTATTGATATTTCCAGGCAGGAAGCGGATCTTAGCCGGCGGGCAATTATTTATGAATTACATGGTTTATCCTACCGGGAGTATTTAAAGTTCAATAAAATAATTGATGCCGAAATTATTTCCCTGAATGATATTGTAAACCAAAATAATATACGGGAAAGATTTCCTCAGAATTTCAGACCGTTAGCGTATTTTAAAGATTATCTCAATTACGGTTATTATCCTTTTTCTGTTGAAAATAAAACCGGGTATGCTATTCGCCTGAGACAACTCATTCGCCTGATTGTTGAGACCGATATGTCTGAATTAAAAGGATTTGATATTAGAAATGCTAAAAAAATGCTTCAGTTAATTTATATCATTGCACAACAGGCCCCTTTTAAACCTAATATTATTAAACTGGCAGAAAAAAGCAGGATACACCGTAATTCTGTTTCCAACTATTTATATTTTCTTGAAGAAGCAAGACTAATAAATTTATTGTATCCGTCAGGACGGAGTATTGCTACTTTGCAAAAACCGGAGAAAATTTACCTTAATAATACTAATTTAATGTTTGCTATGACCTCCGAACAAATGAATACCGGTAGTGTCAGAGAAACATGTTTTTACAATCAATTAATGGTAAAGCACAAAATCAGACAACCAAAGATGACTGATTTTGAAATAGATGATAAATTTATCTTTGAAGTTGGAGGTAAAACAAAAAGCCAAAAACAAATAAAAGGTTTGAAAAATGCATTTGTGGCAAAAGATAACATGGAGTTTCCTGTCGGGAATACCATCCCTTTATGGTTATTTGGATTTTTGTATTAATCATTTTTAAAAATCTAAGCCGATTCCCCAATTAGGAAACCCTGGCTTAGAAGTTATCCCTCCCGGTAATTACCGTGATTTTGTTCTACAATCCGAGGCTTATACTCACCAGTTCGGCAATATCATAGTTTTTTATCTCTTCTTCTTTGTTCTTGTATTTTAATCCATCGGTGAGCATGGTCATACAAAACGGGCAGGCCGTACAAATGATGTTGGCTCCCGTTTCAAGCGCCTGCTCCGTACGCTCGATGAAGACTTCTTTTTCCCCCTTTTCAGCTTCTTTAAACATCTGACCGCCACCGGCGCCGCAACACATGGCAAAGCTGCGGTTTTTCTCCATTTCCACCTTCACGGATGGAATGGCTTTCAGCACTTCACGCGGGGCATCATACTCCCCATTGGCACGCCCGAGATAACAGGGATCGTGATAAGTAATGGTGCTGCCGGCAAACTTATCGCTGTTGATTTTGATTTTTCCTTCGTCAAGGAATTTCTTGAGAAATTGTGTATGGTGTATCACTTCATACTTTCCGCCAAGGTCGGGATATTCATTTTTCAATGTATTGAAATCGTGTGGGTCGCAGGTAACGATTTTCTTCACTTCATATCCGTTCAGTACTTCGATATTGGTCAAAGCCTGCATTTGGAAAAGCATTTCGTTTCCGGCACGTCGTACAATATCACCACTATCGGACTCTTCGGTACCCAAAACGGCAAAGTCCACTTTGAGGTAATTCAGAATTTTAACAAATGCCTGCATCACTTTTTTATAACGGTCATCAAAAGCGCCGGCTGAACCTACCCAAAACAAGTACTCCGGTTTTTCGTTATTGGCAAATTTGTCGGCCATAACCGGCACATCTAATCCTTCGGCCCACAGCAGACGGTCTTCGGACGAAAACTGCCAGGGGGCACCGTTATTTTCAATATTGGTGAAAACAGTATTCAGGCCGGAGGGTGCCTTAGACTCTTCCATTACAAGATAACGACGTGCTTCGAGGATTATGGAAGGCTGGTTAATTTCAACGGGGCATTCCTGGGCACAGGCATTACACATGGTACAGGCCCACAATTCTTCTTCGGTAAGATAATCAAATACCAAATGTTTACCGTCATCATAAGTCTTTCCTTCTTTCAAAAGTCCCGGGCCTTTTTCCTTCATACGGGCGCGGGTATCCATCATGACCTTACGCGGAGAGAGCAGCTTCCCGGTAATGTTGGCAGGACAAACCGATGTACAGCGCCCGCATTCTGTACAGGCCAGCGAATTAAAATAACTGGTCCATTCCAAATCGTCCACATCCAAAGCACCGAAACGCTCCGGTTCGCCTTCTTCTTCCTCCGTTTCATCAAAGGTAGCATTGGGGTCAAGCATCATCTTCACCTCTTTGGTAATGTTTTCCATATTCTCAATATATCCGAATGGTTCCACACGGCTGACAAATACATTCGGAACCGACAGGAACACATGGAAGTGTTTGGAATAAGGCAGTATGTTGGCAAAAATGAAAATCGTTAAAATGTGCAACCACCAGTTAAACTGATACCAAAACCAGGCATGATCTACCGTAATATTCGAAAACAGCGGAGCCCACAAATGACTGGCTACCGGATAAACTCCCACAACCGGTTCTCCGGTTAGCGTAGCCCATTTGTAATAAAAAGTATTCATTCCCATGAGCGAAATCATCAGGATAAAGATGAGGGCAAGAGCGAGAAGCGCATCATATTCGGAAACCGGTTTCATTTCCACCCCTGAAAATCTTTTCACATGAAAAATAACCCGGCGTGCAACAAATATAATCATGGCAATAGCAATGATAAGCGCAAAAATGTCGCTGCCGCCCATCATAAAATCATAAAACCAACCAAGGAAACTAAAAATTTTTTCCGTTCTGAAAAGGCCGTCAAAAACCATTTCGATACTACCGAAAATAATCAGCATAAAACCCCAAAATACCGAGGCATGTACCAGCCCAATGAACGGACGCCGTAAGATTTTTTTCTGAAAGCCGGCAATCTCAATAGTTTTCCATAACCGGAACCACAGGTGACTGAGCCGTTTCTTTTTCGTGAACTTAAAATATCTGAAATATCGTTGAATACTGTAAGCAAAAACGCCCAGTGTAATGAGTAGGGTAATTGAAAAAACAATTTGTTTAACCATGATTATTGTGTTTTAGTTTATGAAGTTGTATAAAGTTAAACCGAAATCTACAAAATCCCATTTAATTTTAACAACTACTGTCTCAAAAAACAGGAGCACAATTTTACACTTTTTTTAATTAAGAATGAATATAAATATTACGCATGCGTACTAAATTCCTTAGCATATTTTATCGCTTATTTGTTTTTCCGGAATTTAATGGTTAATAAGCATAAATAAGGGTTAAAACTACTTGTTTTTCTTTACATGGAACACAAGTAATTTCAAATAATCCATATATTTGCGAGACTTAAAAACAGAATGAGACATGCAGCTTCCAAAAGTTTATCAACCCAAAAATCATATCAGAATTGTTACCGCCGCATCGCTGTTTGACGGCCACGATGCCGCCATTAATATCATGCGCAGAATTATTCAGGCTACCGGCGCCGAAGTAATCCATTTGGGACACAACCGGTCTGTCCATGAAATTGTAAATACTGCGATTCAGGAGGATGTTCAGGCTATTGCAATCACTTCCTATCAGGGGGGCCACATGGAATTTTTTGAGTACATGTACGACATGCTGAAGGAGAAAGGCAGCGGTCATATTAAAATCTTCGGTGGCGGGGGAGGCGTGATTCTTCCCGACGAGGCTGAAGAACTGCATGCTTATGGTATCACACGCATTTATTCTCCCGACGACGGCATGCACATGGGCCTGCAGGGTATGATTAACGACCTGATGGAAAAAGCCGATTTTCCTACCGGAAAGGATATCCATGTTACGCTCGACGATATCAAAAAACAGGATGAAGTTTCTATTGCCCGGCTGATTTCGGCAGCGGAAAATAACCGTAATGAAGTAGAAGACTTGCTGGATGCCTGTAAAGAAGAGGGCGAAAAACATCACACACTTGTCATTGGCATTACCGGTACGGGTGGTTCGGGAAAATCATCGCTGGTGGATGAAATTGTCCGCCGGTTTTTGAATGATTTTCATGATAAGACACTGGCTGTCATTTCTGTCGATCCTTCCAAGCGTAAATCGGGCGGAGCTTTGCTCGGCGACCGTATCCGGATGAATTCCATCGACAGTCCACGGGTTTACATGCGTTCGTTTGCCACACGGCAGTCAAATCTTTCCATTTCGAAATATGTTAGAGATGCGGAAACTATTGTACAGGCTGCCGGTTTTGATCTGATCATTCTCGAAACTTCCGGCATCGGACAATCCGATACGGCCATTGTGGACCATAGCGACATTTCGCTTTACGTGATGACGCCCGATTATGGCGCTGCCAGCCAGCTGGAAAAAATTGATATGCTGGATTATGCCGATTTGATTTCATTAAACAAATTTGACAAACGCGGTGCGTTGGATGCCTTGCGCGATGTGAAAAAACAGTATCAGCGCAATCATCAGCTTTTTGAGATGAGTATTGATGAGATGCCGGTTTTCGGTACTATTGCATCCCAGTTCAACGACTTGGGCGTAAATGAATTATACGCCAACATTTTAAAGAAAATCAGGGAGAAAACAGGTGCGGATTTTCATTCTGACTCGAAACATCCATCTGAAATATCCGAGAAGATCCACATTATTCCGCCACAGCGGGTACGCTATCTTTCTGAAATTTCAGACACGGTCAGGGGCTACAACCGATGGGTTGAACAGCAGGCAGATATTGCCGGGCGTCTGTACAGTCTGAAGCAATCAATAGATGAAATGAAAGCTGCCGGCCAGGATGAAAGCGTCGTGCAACTTGAGGTGGTTTACGATAAGCTGTTGCTGGAAACAGACCCGAAGAACGTGCATCTTCTTGAGCAATGGGAGGAGAAGAAAGAAAATTACACCAACGAAAATTTTATTTTCAAAATCAGGGGCAAAGCGTTCAATATTGCAACTTACACCGAATCACTTTCGCACACAAAAATTCCCAAGGTGAGCATGCCCAAATTCAGTAGCTGGGGTGAAATTTTAAAATGGGTTTTAAAAGAAAATGTCCCCGGCGAATTTCCTTTTGCTGCGGGAGTTTTTCCCTTTAAACGCGAAGGGGAAGACCCGACACGAATGTTTGCCGGAGAGGGCGGTCCGGAGCGTACTAACCGACGGTTTCACTACGTCTCGCATGGTATGGCGGCCAAACGGCTTTCCACAGCTTTCGACTCTGTTACGCTTTATGGCGAAGACCCCGACCACAGGCCTGACATTTACGGAAAAATCGGGAATTCAGGTGTGTCAATTGCCTGCCTTGACGATGCCAAGAAACTCTATTCCGGTTTTAACCTCGCCGACTCCAAAACTTCGGTTTCCATGACTATCAATGGTCCTGCGCCAACCATGGTGGCTTATTTTATGAATGCTGCCATCGACCAGCAGTGTGAGCTGTATATCCATCAAAACGGACTGGCAAAACAGGTAGAGCAGATTATTGATAAAATTTATAAAGAGAGAGGAACCGAACGTCCACGTTATCAGGGTGCGTTGCCGGAAGGTAATGATGGTCTGGGGCTTATGTTGCTTGGCGTTACCGGCGATATGGTGTTGCCCGAAGATATTTACGAGCGCATCAAAAAAGATACGCTGAGCAAGGTGCGCGGTACGGTACAGGCCGACATCCTTAAAGAAGACCAGGCACAGAACACCTGTATTTTCTCCACCGATTTTTCCCTGAAACTTATGGGCGATATTCAGGAGTATTTTATTAATCATAACGTGCGCAATTTTTACAGCGTTTCCATTTCGGGATATCACATTGCCGAAGCCGGAGCCAACCCCATCTCACAACTGGCGTTCACGCTGGCCAACGGGTTCACTTACGTGGAATATTACAAAGCCCGCGGCATGGACATCAATAAATTTGCACCTAATCTTTCTTTCTTTTTCTCCAACGGTGAAGATCCGGAATATGCTGTCATTGGCCGTGTGGCTCGGCTTATCTGGGCGAAAGCCATGAAATTGAAATATGGCGCCAACGAACGTGCGCAAAAGCTGAAATACCATATTCAGACTTCGGGACGTTCGCTACACGCCCAGGAGATAGATTTCAACGACATCCGTACTACGTTGCAGGCGTTGTATGCCATTTACGACAACTGTAACTCGCTACACACCAATGCTTACGATGAAGCCATCACTACGCCAACCGAGGAGTCGGTACGGCGGGCAATCGCTATCCAGCTTATCATAAACCACGAACTGGGACTGGCAAAAAACCAAAATCCGTTGCAGGGTTCTTTCATTATCGAAGAACTTACCGATCTGGTGGAAGCTGCAATTTTATCGGAATTCGACCGTATTACCGAGCGTGGCGGCGTGCTGGGCGCCATGGAAACCATGTATCAGCGAAGCAAAATTCAGGAGGAGTCGCTTTACTACGAAACCATGAAACACAGTGGCAAGCTGCCGATTATCGGCGTAAACACTTTCCTGACGGAAAAAGGCTCACACACGGTCATACCGGGAGAGATTATCCGAGCCACTGAGCAGGAGAAAAAATATCAGATTCACATGCTGGAACAGCTACAAAAAACATGGAAAAAAGAGGCCGATATTGAGCTGGAAGTGTTGCGAAAAACAGCAGCTCATAACGAAAATATTTTTGAAAGTCTTATGAAAGCGGCCAAATATGCCTCCATTGGCCAGATTACCAACACGTTGTTTGGAGTAGGGGGGCAGTATCGCAGAAATATGTAATTTCAGAATGTTTCTTTTTGTACTTTTAACTTTTGATAAATTTGATAAAAATGGAAAATATGATTACGAAATGCATACTGATTATCTACCCGGAAGTTTATGAGACAAAAGTGGCTATTTTCAAAAACAACGATCCCGTTTTTCTGAAAACCATCCGGCACACCAAAGAAGAACTTTCACAATTTAAAACCATCCCCGACCAAATCGCATTTCGGAAAAAGAGCATCCTTGACGAGTTGAACCGCAACGATCTTACGCTTGGTAATATCGAAATTATTATGGGACGCAGCGGTATGGTAAAACCGGTTGCACAAGGCGTTTACGAAATCAACAAAATCATGGTTAAAGACCTTACCGTAGGTGTGATGGGCATGCACGAAACCAATCTCGGCGGGCTGATAGCTTATGAAATTGCCGAAGAGTGGAACAAAAAAGCTTACATGGCCAATCCCGTTGTAGTGGATGAGCTTTCGGACGTGGCGCGTGTTACCGGACATCCTCTTTTTGAAAGAAAATCTATTTTTCATGCCTTGAACCACAAACATGTGGCTTGTAAATATGCCAAGACCATCAATAAAAACTATGAAGATCTCAACCTGATTATCTGCCACATTGGTAGTGGGGGTATATCCATTGGCGCCCATCAGCATGGCCGTGTGGTGGATGTCAACCAGGCTTTTGATGGTGGCGGCCCATTCTCGATTCGCCGTACCGGCACATTACCGATGGGACAACTGGTACACTACTGTTTCGGCGGAGAGCATACGGAAGAGGAGATTATGGAGATGATTACTGCCAAAGGCGGTTATTATGCTTATCTTGGTACCGACAATATAGAGAAAATCAACCGGCTGATTGCCGAAGGTGACGAAAAAGCCACCTTTATTTCCAGTGCGCTGGCTTATGCAGTAGCAAAGGAAATAGCTTCGCATTATGCTACACTGGAAGGGAAAGTGGATGCCATTATCCTTACCGGGATGATTTTTGACAGCGATACTTTTCTTGAAAACGTAAAACGGCGCATCGGCGGCATCGCTCCCATCGCTCTTTACCCTTCGGTCAACGATTTTGAAGCGCTTGCCCGCTATGGCATTATGATTTTGAAAGGGGAAGTGCGGGTTAAGGAGTACGAATAACTTATTTCCGGAAACGAGCAGGCAACGGCACTGCGTTTCCCAACGGTAATGTATCCGATTTTATGATTCTCCAGAAATTGGCCGAACCCGGACCGCGGTCGGTGTTTGTAAGCACAATCAGGGTTTTATGATGTTTCATGTCGCGGATATTAAAAGAGCGGAAGCCTTTCCACCAGCCGAAATGATACACGGTGCTGTCCATGCCGCCCCGGATACGCCATCCGAAACCGTAATTGTCGCGCCTCCGCCAGTTGTGCGGACTTCCCGGTACGAAAGCTTCCCGTAAAACAGAATCGGGCAACAGCGTAAACTCGTCCCAGGAACGGTCAAACTTATACAAATCACCCACGGAGCTATAAATATTTTTGTCGCCAAGCACTGCATTCAGGTAATTGTCGGGCATTTTGTGCCAGCGCCAGCCGCGGCGGTAATAGCCCGGTACACCGCGGTTTATATACAGCGGAACCTCCGAATCACCGCGCATGTTATAAACAAAAGATGAGTCCATACCGAGCGGTTCAAAAATATTTTTCCGGATAAAATCCTCAAAATGCTCACCCGTAACAGCTTCCACCACATTGGCAAGCAAGGCATAATTGGTATTGCAATAGTGAAAATTCGTGTTGGGTTGGGAATAAACAGCAGGTTTGTATTTTTCCAAAAGTTTCAGCATGGCATCGTTGTCCATGGGTATCCTTTTGTTTTTCCACTCTTTTTGTGCGAGGCTCATGTAACGTGGCAGACCCGACCGGTGGTTCATCAGCAGCCGTAGTGTAATGCCTTTGTAAGGAAATCCCGGAAGATATTTCCGGATATCCGTGTCGTAATTCACTTTTCCCTGATATTTCAACATCATAATGGCCAGTGCCGAAAACATTTTTGAACCCGAAGCCAGCTGAAAAGCATCGCCGGTTTGTAACGGGTCTCGATGCCGGCGTACATTGCGGTAGCCGTAAGCCTTTTCAAGAATGATTCTTCCTTTTTCGGCATAAAGTACCACGCCGTTAAAACCGGTTAGTTTCCGTAGTCGCAGAAAAATTTTGTTCAGCTTACGGGCTTTGTGTGCTATGATAAGGCTGTCTAGTGAAACGTAAGGGACAACAAATCCCGAAGTATCCCATGTTTTTTTTGCCTGCTGACCGGAAGAAACCTGATGTCCACAGGAAGCTGACAAAAGCAGGATGATGCTTAGTGCGAAGCTACTGAAAATGCTAAACTTTTTCCACATATAGCGTGCAAAACTAACAAAAACGGCCTTTGTACGGGATAATTTGCGCATTGTTTTTTTTTACTTGCCCCCGTATCTTTAGAATTCTCCAAAATAGGATAGCAGATTTTTTTAATCAGGAACAAAAAAAGCTAATATTTTGTTTGTTAAACAGATACGTTTTATGGTATGCAATTTGGTTTCTAAATAAAAAGGATAATATCAACGAACAATGATACTCTACACCATATTTTTATATATAATACTTTTGTATGTGATACTTTTGGTTGTCTCCCTGTTTTTCTTTCTTTTTAAGAAATTCAGGTTTGACGGCGGTACTGGTCAAATTGCTTTTGCGTTGCCTCAAAAAAAGCGAGTGAAATTTTTTACTTCCGGGAAAGTGCGGATTTTCCGGTACATCACCCAATACGAATGTCCGAAATGTGGTTATAAAAGTATGGAAGCTGATGAACATTGTCCTCATTGTGAAGCGAAGAGGGATATCTCTTAAAGTCAAAATCCTGATTTTTCAGAGAAAAACTTCTCAGAGAAAATCAGCTAAATAATATTTTGAGGTACTGGAGAATTTTATGATGACAAAAGAATGGCAATACGTTCTGGCGGATATATGAAGGGAATCCGCTTTGCGGATTCAACGGATTAGAAAGATTGGGCAACACCTCAAAATAATATTTAGCCAATCTTACATTATTACTGTATAGTTACCAAATAGTTACTAAATTTACAAACAATTTTTTATTAAAACCCAACATGACTCAGTCTGTTATTACACTTCGACATCTCACACACCGCGGTGGCAGCCACATTGCATTGTATTTTGATTATGATACGGCTTTGATTGCTCATGTCAAAAAAATCGAGGGAATCAGGTGGAGCCAGAGTAATAAGTGCTGGTATTTACCCTATAGGGAGGACTACAGAACATATTTACAAAGTAATTTGGAAGATATTCATTTCAAAGATTTAACGGTAAGTTTTGCCGGGACACAGCCGAAGAAGATTGTTAATAAAAAGTACAGCGTTAACATCAGGCATAATGAAGAAGATCGTTTGCTTTACATAGAAATCCCCTATGCGCTAAAAGACGAAATCAGGAAACTAAAAGGTGTACGGTGGCATACAAAGAGTAAGTTGTGGACAGCTTATGCCAACGAAGATAACCTGCAACAAATCAAAGAAGACATTTCCGGGACAAATGTTGTCGTTACGATAGTAAAAAGTAATTTCACTTTAAGAAATACTAAAAAGGAAGCTTATAAAAATTTGGCAAAATTAACCGAACTACACAAAAAAGAGCTTGAGCAGTTTAAGAAGTGGATGATTCAGAAACGTTATGCCGGCAACACTGTAAAAATCTACAATAGTTGTCTGACTGTTTTTTTCAGATATTACTCAACGAAATCAGTACAGGATATTAGCATTAAGGATATTGAGAAATTTAATTTCGATTTTATCATTAAAAATGGTTATTCGTCAAAAACACAGAACCAGTACATTAGTGCCATTAAAACATTTTATGTAAAGATGAAAGGTATTCGTTACGAATTGAACCAGATTGAGCGTCCCATAGAGGGGCAGAAATTACCCAAAGTTATACCTATAGAAGATATTGAGGCCTTTTTGGCAGGAATACCGAACATCAAACACAAAATAGCACTGAGCGCCATTTACTCATTGGGATTGCGAAGAAGTGAATTGCTAAATTTAAAGTTGGAAGATATTAATTTCAAAAGGGATTCTGTCATGATACTCAATGCAAAGGGAAAAAAGGACAGGGATCTGCCTTTACCCGGCAAGTTAAAGGAGCTATTAAACATTTACTACAAACAGTTTAAGCCACGCATCTGGTTAATTGAAGGGCAAAAACCGGGTGTTTCCTATTCACCAAGCAGTTTAGAGAATATTTTCCATAAATATCTTGAAAGAGTGGTAAAAAATCATAATTTTACACTTCACAGTTTACGACACAGCTATGCAACACATTTATTGGATATGGGTGTTGATTTACGGATTATTCAAGAGCTACTCGGGCACAAGAGCAGTAGGACAACAGAGATTTACACACATGTAAGCATGAAGAACCTTAGGAATGTAAAAAACCCAATGGATGGGTTTGAAATATAAACAACAGAAGGTGTACATATCCGCAGCCTATGATAATGGATATACTCAAAAAAGATAAACATATAGGAAGTTGT
>VAOW01032583.1_pt1 | contig 16313 bp, 16 predicted proteins | sample 3393921 | NCBI WGS metagenome assembly VAOW01 (sample SAMN08290428, study PRJNA428436) | hydrothermal vent metagenome | isolation source: Deep-sea hydrothermal vent chimney | place: Indian Ocean: Southwest Indian Ridge | depth 2742 m m | reverse complement strand
GCTGCTTATGGCGGACCACCTGTTTGATCCGGAGCTTGTCCGCGCCTTGACGACCCATTCCCTGTCCGATGGAGAAGTAGCGCTGGTAGTGGATAGCGATATTCACAATCCCCTCATCGACATGGATGATGTGACTCGTGTCAGGGTGGACGGCGGGAATATCTGTGATATCGGCAAAGGGATGACCGATTTCAACGGCTTCGATACCGGTATTTTTCTCTGCTCTTCCGCCATCTTTGAGGCATTGGAACACAGTAGAGAAAAAGACGGCGACACGACCCTGTCCGGGGCGATACGTGTCCTGGCTGAAGATGGGCGCGCCAAAGCAATCTCTTCAAACAGTTTCTGGATTGATGTGGATGATCCTACGGCTTTCAGAAAGGCGGAGAAGGCCCTGCTGGATCATCTCCGAGACAAGCCAACCGATGGGCCGATCGCGCGTTACCTGAACCGCCCCGTCTCCGTCCTGGTTTCCCGCCATTTGGCGAAACTGGAGATTACGCCCAATCAAATTTCCCTGTTCTCGTTTCTGTGTTCCCTGCTGGCCGCCGGGCTATTTGCATTGGGCGGATATCCCGCCCTGCTCATCGGTGGCGTACTGGCCCAGTTCGCGTCCATTACCGACGGTTGTGACGGCGAAGTGGCGCGGCTCAAGTACCAAAGCAGCGACGTCGGCGGTTGGTACGATGCAGTGCTGGACCGCTATGCGGATGCCTTCCTGTTGTTCGGTTTGACCTGGCATCTGCTGGCAGCGGAAGCGAACGGCTGGGTGCTGTTCACCGGCTTCATGGCCATTATCGGTTCGTTCATGCTAAGTTATACGGCGGATAAGCACGACAGCCTGATGCGCGAGCGGATCAGAGCCGGCGGCAGGACCGGGTTGCGCATGGGGCGCGATGTGCGCGTGTTTCTCATCTTTCTGGGCGCGGCGACGAATATGGTACTGCCGGTGCTGGTCATCATCGCCGTAGTGATGAATCTCGAAACCCTGCGCCGGGTTATGGTTGCGCTTCATGGACAACATTGATCGCGCAAAACAAAAAATCCGGGCGATCATCGCGGGATCACAGGTGCCCGAAGATCCATGCCACGCTGACAACACCATGGAGTGGCTTTTACGGCTGGAACCGAATGCGGACGATGCCCTGCAACTTGCGGCGCTGGCCCACGACATTGACCGGGCCATCGAAGGGACCAAAACCAAACGTGCAGACTTCAACAATTACGACGCTTTCAAGGCGGCCCATGCTCGAAACAGCGCTGAAATACTGCGCCCGATTCTGACCGCTTGCGGTGTGGAACGTGATACCGTGGATGATGCCTCCCACCTGGTGGAGCTCCATGAGGTGGGAGGCGATCCCCGCTCTGATCTACTCAAGGACGCGGACAGCATTTCCTATTTTGATGTCAACCTGCCGCTTTATTTCCAGCGTGAGGGTTGGGACGAGACCAAGCGGAGATCACTCTGGGGTTACCGCCGTCTTACTCCGAGAGCACAAGAGATCGTCAAACACATCGGCCACGAAGACAAAGAACTGGCGCATCTGCTGCGGGAGGTGATTCATGAAAGCGTCATTCCGCCAAACTGATTAACCGTGCATCGGGAAAATCATCCACGGTTTTCAGCCGTATTTCGACGACTGTATCCGCCAGCAAGCCCGGAGCGCGCTCTGGCCACTCGATAATGGTAATCCACGGCGGTTGGAAATACTCATGCACACCCAGCGTCTTAATTTCTTCAGGCGATCCCAGCCGATACCAGTCCATGTGCGCGATCTTGCATGCCTTTCCGGTATATTCCTGAATGAGTGAAAAAGTCGGGCTTGGCATTGCTTCATCGATCACGCCCAGCGCACGCATCAACGCACGCGCAAACACACTCTTCCCCGCACCCAGTTCTCCGGACAGCGCCACACAGTCGCCCGGACTCAATGATTTGGCGAAATCAGCAGCAAACGCACGGCTGTCAAACAGCGGAGGACAAGGCGTGGGCGACCATCCATCTTCAACGGGCTGAAGACCTGCGCTATAATGAACGCAGCGCGGTCGAGCGGGTCAACGCCCGTTTGAAGGATGAGTTTGGCGGCCGCTTTATACGGGTGCGCGGCCACGCCAAGGTGATGTGTCACCTGATGTTCGGCGTCCTGGCGCTGACTGCCGACCCATTCATATTATATTGCTTATGTGGCACAATATTTCCCGGAGTTTTGCAAGAGGCTCTGATGGGTCAGTTTTTTGAGTAAAACCGGGGCAATTCTGATGAGCGCTGAAGGCCTCAGGCCAACGGACTGCCCGGCCGCTGCCAGTACACGCACCCTTTGGATTCGATGGCAACGCGCATGACCAGCGCGAGCGCCGCCAGCATGGTAATCAGTGCCGAACCGCCGTAGCTGATAAATGGCAACGGCACGCCGACCACCGGCAGGATACCCGTAACCATGCCGATATTGATGCAGACATAGAGGGTGAAAATAATGGCCACACCGATGCACGTCAAACCGCCAAAGCGCGTGGAAGCGCGTCCGGCAATGGTGAGTATACGTGAAATCATTACGCCGTAAAGCAGAAGCAGCAACACGGATACGATCAGGCCTCCCTCTTCGGCCAACACGGCGAAGATAAAATCCGTATGCTGTTCGGGCAGGAAGTGCAGGCGCGCCTGCGTGCCATGAAGATAACCCTTGCCGAAAATACCGCCTGAACCGATGGCAATAGTGGACTGGATGACATGGTAGCCGGCACCCAACGGGTCAGACTGCGGATCCAGAAAACTCAGTACGCGTTGCTTTTGGTAAGCATGCATATTGCGCCACAGTACGGGAAGAGTGGCGAGTACGGCTGCAAGCCCGCAGGCAGCCCAGCGCCAGGGAAGACCGGCGGCAAACAACATGATGGCCGCGGCGGCAAGCAGCACCAGGGTGGTGCCCAGGTCAGGTTGCAGCACAATGAATGCAGCAGGGACAAGGATAAAAGCGAACGCCATACCAAGGTCTTTCAGTGATGCGGCCGTGCGCGAGGCGAACCAGTGGGCCAATGCAAGCATCAGGGCCCATTTCATGAGTTCCGACGGTTGAAAGTGGATAATGCCGAGATTCAGCCAGCGTCGCGCGCCCATTTGCATATCGCCAAGCAGGGGCACCAGCGCCAGCGCCGCCAGGGTGAGGGCATAGACAGGCCAGGCAAACAAGCCCGTCATGCGCAGGGGGATGCAACAAATGACGAAAAACAGCCCCAGTCCCAACAGCCAATAGATTACCTGCCGTTGCCAAAGTCCGATCCCGCCCTGATGAACCGCGGCATAAAGCGTGGTCAGACCCAGGGCCGCCATACACAGCAGGCACGTCAGTAGTACCGGATCCATACGTTTGATCATGGCAATCATTCTTGCGCCTTCACTAATCCGGACGATTCATCATTCATGGGTGACCCCGGCTAAGGCAGTTTTTACTTCAGCCGCCGCCATTGCACGCACGATGGCGGCGGCAACGGGTGCGGCGGCGCTGCCGCCGTGACCACCATGTTCGACCAATACAGCGAATGCAATACGTGGATGGTCATACGGGGCATAGCCCATAAACCATGCATGATCCTTGTATCGATATTGCTGCTTGCCGGCTGGCCGATGCCGGCCATTTCTCACTTTGGCAATGACCTGCGCCGTGCCGGTTTTTCCGGCTACCTGCCACGGCAGGCCGGAAAGCGGATAATGCGCCGTACCGTGCCGTTCGGAAACCACGCCGCGCATTGCCTGGCGGACGATATTGAGATCTTGAGGCTTGATATTAATGAGACGCGCCACACTGGGTGGTAAACCTGCCTGTAAATGCGGGGTCAATAATTTACCGCCATTGGCAATCGCAGCGGCAAAACGCGCCAGTTGCAAGGGCGTGGTGGTGACAGCGCCCTGACCGATGGCTGTAATCATCGTTTCGCCGCGGAACCATTTGCGCGTGCGTCCGCCCTGCCGATTGACCTCGCCGGGAATGAAGCCGGGGACTTCCGGCATCAGACGAATGCCCGTACGCTGTCCGAACCCCCAGGTTTCGGCCTCATTACGGATGGCCTTCATACCCAGTTGATCGCCCAGCTTATAGAAATAAACGTCACAGGATTGCACCAAAGCCTTGTGCAGATTCACAGATCCGTGCCCCCGTTTCTTCCAGCAATGCAGCTTGCGATCCGCCAGTTGAAGATAGCCGGGGCATTGTGTTGATCCCGTGGCCAGAGGCGCGTGATGTTGCAGTCCGGCCAGAGCGACCAGAAGTTTGAAGGTGGAAGCGGGCGGATAGGCTGCCTGTAGCGCCCGATTAATCAGTGGATGCTGCTTGTCGTTCACCCACGCTTTCCACCGCTCGGCTTCCAGACCTGTAATGAAAAGGTTGGGATCGAAGCCGGGTTGACTGAGCAGCACCAGCACTTCACCCGTGCGTACGTCCAGAACCACGACGGCGCCGGTGCGCGCACCCAACGCTTTGGCGGCGGCCCGTTGCAGATCCACGTCCAGACTTAGGCGCAATTGGGCGCCCATGCGTGGCGGCTTCCGTTTAAATACATTGATGCGCCTGCCATGGGCATCCACTTCCTCGTATTGCGCGCCGGGCTTCCCATGCAGGCGTGCTTCAAACAGGCGCTCGACGCCGCTTCTTCCGACTTTTTCCGTTGGCAGAATACCGGTCCGGACATCATGGGGACCGGCCAGAGACAGATAGCCGATCAGGTGCGACGTAAGATCGCCATAAGGATAAAAGCGGTTCGTTCCGGCTCGAACATTCAAGCCCGGAAGCGTGTGCAGGTGCGCCGCAATCGGTGCGGCCTGTTTCCATGTGAGCTTATCGGCCAGAAGAACAGGCCGGTCCGCTCGCGCATGGAGGATACGGAAACGAAGATGCTTCACGCGTGCGATTCCCCAGTGGAGCCTTTGTTGCAGATGCGCCAGTAGTGCATCGATATGTTCCACCCGTTCGGGGATGAGCGTGAGCTGCCACGAAATATGGTTGACCGCCAATCCGCGCCCGTTCCGGTCCACGATTTCACCGCGCGTGGGAAGGATTGGAACCACACTGATTCTGTTTTGTTCCGCCTGCAGAAACAGGCCTTTATACTGAAACCATTGCAGATCGATCAGGCGGCCGATCAGCAACAACATCAGGACGGCGCCCATCACGCGGAGAAACAGCAACCGCCGATCAAAGCGGTTGCGAACATCAGGCGTATTGATGTTCATAAACTTGTACCAACAGATGCCATACAGGAATGCAAAGCGCCAGAGTTAGCAGCCATTGGGCGACGCCGGATCCATGCCAGAGCATGGGAAGGGTCAGCAGTATCATTAAAGTCAGCCGTTGTGGCACGCCCGCGCCGAGTTTGTTATCCAGACGGGTAACCGAATACGGCAACAGACAGGCCATGGGAAATACGCCCCAGACTGACCAGTACAGGGCGAGATCGTGAACCAGCATAGCCGGCAAAACCCATGGCCAGGTATGGCGGCGGGCTAAAAGAGCAGCAAGCAGCAGAGCCAGCGCCCAATCGGGCTGGGGAGCGCCCCCGGACGCCAGATTCAGCCCAAGTCCTACAAAAGAAAGTGCGACAACAAGAACAGGAAGGGGGGAAATCATGGCGTATTCCGGGAAGCGATGGAGAGCCAGGCATCGCGCCGCCAATGGGCCACCGGGTCGGCATCCACATCCGCGAAAATGCTGCCGGGAATGGCATGGATATGAGTAATACGGGCGACGGGAATGCCCGGCGGGAATACTCCCCCTGCCCCGCTGGTCACGAGGATGCTGGCTTTGGGGGGCGCATGTTCAAACGGGACGAATTCCACCCGTAACGTTTCACCCTGACCGCGAACCAGTGCGGCCAGACCGCTTTCGGGCAGGGTAACGGGGACTGTCAGAGATGCGTCAAGAATCGTGCGCACCACGGCGTGCCGGTTCCGGACGGCGTCGATCAGCCCAACGAGACCTTTGCTTGAGGCCACGATATCGCCTTGTCTGATGTTACCTTGCGTGAGCAGCAGTAGCCGCTGGCTCATTTTGTCCGGGCTGCGGCCCAGCACCCTGGCTGCGCGCCAGTGGAAACCGGGAATATCCTTTAACCCCAGCAAGCTTCGCAATTGCGTATTTTCAGCGCGTAAGGAGCGCAGTTCCTGCCTGTCCCCGGCCTGACGTTGCACTTCCTCCCGCAATCGCCGGTTTTCGCTTTGAAGATGTTGCTGTTTGGTCATCCACAGATTGATGTCCCGCCACCAGTAGGCAGGGGCCTGCAAAGCGCTGACCAGAGGAGAAATGAACAGATTGATTTTTTGCCCGACGGGTAATTGCTGGAGGGTATATAATGCAACGAGCCCGGCGGCGATTCCTGCCCAAAAACGGATTCGCAACCACCGGGTCACGAAACGATGACGCACGAGTTATTCCTCGAACAATACGTCCCGCATGCGGTCCAGTTCTTCCAGAACCCGGCCGCATCCCAATACGACGCAATGCAACGGATTCTCTGCGACGGTAACGGGAAGGGCGGTTTCCTCCCTCAAAAGCTGGTCCAGCCCTACCAGCAGGCCGCCGCCGCCGGTGAGAACGATCCCCTTGTCGACAATGTCCGCGGCCAGTTCCGGAGGCGTGCGCTCCAGGCAAACCTTGATACCTTCGATAATGGCATTGACCGGCTCAGTAATGGCTTCGAGGATTTCGGAATCGTCCAGCGATAAACTCTTCGGCACGCCATTGATAAGATCGCGGCCTTTGACATCCATTTCCCGACGCTCTTCCTGCGGATAGGCGCTGCCCAGTTCGATTTTGATTCTTTCAGCCGTCGCGGAACCAATGAGCAGGCTGTATTTGCGGCGCAAATGGTTAATGATGGATTCGTCCATTTTGTCGCCGCCGACGCGCACCGAACGTGAGTAGACGATGCCACCGTAACTGATAACGGCAATCTCGCTGGTGCCGCCGCCAATATCCACCACCAGGGAGCCTGATGCTTCGGTGACCGGAAGATCGGCGCCGATGGCGGCCGCCATCGGTTCTTCAATCAGATACACCTCACGGGCGCCCGCCGTCAGTCCTGTATCGCGAATAGCCTTGCGCTCAACCGGCGTGGAGCCGTAGGGCACGCAAATCACGATGCGCGGCGCCAACCCCCAGTTACGCTGATGCACCTTGCGTATAAATTGTTTAAGCATTTCTTCGGTAATGACAAAATCGGCGATAACGCCGTCTTTCAATGGGCGGATGGCCTGAATGGAGGCTGGCGTCCGACCCAGCATACGTTTGGCGTCACTGCCTACGGCGAGTACCCGGCGGTTTTTTCGCCCGTCACCGACATGCACGGCGACGACCGAAGGCTCATCCAGAACGATGCCTTCGCCCCGGACATAAATAAGGGTATTCGCCGTACCCAGGTCAATGGCGATATCTCTTGAAAAAAGGCCAAAAAGCCGCTGCAGCATCTAGCTGTCCTTCCTCTGTTCTGATTAAAAGTTAAAATTCAAGTTCGCCCAAGCTAAAAGCTAAAGCGGCATTGGTAAAGAAGAATGAACTTTGATACGTATCAAGGCGAAGATTAACTCTGCTTTGCAGGCAATGATGTGACGTGCGTCAGCACCCGATGATGTGAACAATAATCCTCCTTGTGGACGGGCGCCGCCGATGCTCATATAGATAAATTCCCTGCCAGATGCCCAGCGCCGGTTTGCCTTGCCCGACAGGGATGCTGATTGAGGTGGCCGTGAGCGTGGCGCGAACGTGGGCGGGCATATCATCCGGCCCTTCATCTGTGTGCTGGAAAATCGGATCACCATCCGGGACAAGGCGGGACAGGAAGCGTTCCAGATCAGCTTGTACGGCAGGGTCGGCATTTTCCTGAATCAGCAGCGAACAGCTCGTATGCCGCACGAACAGATGCAGCATGCCGGTCTGGATTTCTGTTTGCGCCAGGTGTTCTGAAACCTGTCGCGTAATATCGATCATACTCCGTCCGCCGGAGGTAACGGTGATTTGCGACTGACTTTGCCTAATCATGCAAATTCCACCCACACCGGTGCGTGGTCGCTGGGGCGCTCGAAGCCCCGTTCATCGGCATGGACGCCGGCGGATACCGGTTCCATTGCCGATGTCGCCAGCACATGATCGATGCGCAAACCCCAGCCTCGTCCGAAGGCATTCAAACGATAATCCCACCATGAGTACATGCCCTCTCCGGGATGCAGGCTGCGCACTGTATCCGTCAGCCCCGAGCGCAGGAAACCCTGAAACTGTTCCCGCTCGGCATCGGAACACATGATTTTCCCCTTCCAGCGTTTTGGGTTATGGATATCTATATCCGAAGGTGCAATATTGAAATCACCCGACACGATCAGTTTGTCATGTGTTTTCAGTTCCTGCTTCAGAAAGCTCTCAAAGGCCGCAAGCCAGCGGAATTTGTATTCGTACTTCTCCGAATCTACTTCCTGTCCGTTAGGGATATAGACATCAATGATGCGCACGTCATTCACCGTGGCAGCCAGAAGCCTGCGCTGTGAATCATCAAAGTCCGGGATGTCGACAATAATATTTTTTGCCGGAGCACGACTCAGGATAGCGACGCCGTTATAGGTCTTCTGTCCGGAAAAACAGACCTGGTAGTCCGCCGCCCCGATTTCTGCCTGTGGAAATTTCTCGTCTGGAAGCTTGGTTTCCTGCAAGGTCAGAATGTCCGGCGAATGTTCATGCAGATAGCGCAATACATGCGGCAAGCGCACGTTCAGCGAGTTTATATTCCATGTGACGATGTTCACACCCGCCATGCTGGCAAGGGGGCGGGGTTGCAGCAAGGACTCAATTCAAACAGGCAGGACGAAGGATTCCTTGAAAAAGGCCTGAACCCCATGCACAGGCACCGCCATTACCGGCCATAAGACCCCCGCAAAGGCTCCGGCGCTACGCCTGCCTGCGGGCGGGAGACTGGCGAAGCTAGCTGGATCATTCATCAATAGCGCAGGTTAAGGCTTCCCATAAGTAGTTGACAACCATGGATGTCAGATGTAGCAAGCTCCTATTGCCATTGATTGGCGATTCTTTTTCCAACAACCCACCATTGTTTGTTTAACATCAATCAATAACCATTTTTCGGAGTGAAAATATCGTGTCATCCAATGTTTCTGAAGTAAACGCTCAATTTGTTGATACAGAAAACGAAGCAGCAACAGAGAAAAAACCGGTCGCCCGTGGAAGACGGCGAAAGCCAGATACGGATGCCGGAGAAGAAAAAACTACCAGAGAGGAAACAAAATCAGATTCTTCCGCGGATAGCCCGGACGAAGGTCAACCGTCACGTTATGGTGGAAATCGTACCCGGCGTAAAAATGCTGAAAACCGTGGGCACAGGCGCAGGAACGAGCATGCTGAGGAAACGCTTTCGGAGGATGCCAAAGGCATTCAGATGAACCTGCGTGAAGTTTCGCAGATGGCGCCGCAGACGTTGCTTGAATTGGCCGAGTCCCTCGGCATTGAAAATGCGGCGGGTATGCACAAGGCGGAACAAGTCTTCGCCATTCTCAAGGCCCATGCCCAGCGTAGCGGAACCCTGTACAGTGAGGGCGTGCTTGAAATCCTTCCTGACGGTTTTGGTTTCCTGCGCTCACAGGAGGCGAATTACCTGGCAGGCCCTGATGATGTTTATGTTTCCCAGAACATGGTTCGACGGTGTTCACTGCGTAAAGGCGATACGGTATCGGGTGAAATCAAATCACCGCGTTCCGGCGAACGCTACTTTGCGCTCAAGACTATTGATCTGATCAACGGTGAAGAGCCCAAGGTTGCCAAGACCAAGGTGCTGTTCGATAACCTGACGCCGCTATATCCGGATAGCGGGCTAAAAATGGAAGTGGAAGGATCAAAGGACATCATCGGCCGCGTGATTGACATCGTTTCTCCCATCGGGGGCGGACAACGCGGTTTGCTGGTGGCGCCGCCGCGGACGGGCAAGACCATGATGATGCAATCCATCGCCCATTCCATCGAGGCCAATCATACGGGCGTCGTACTGATGGTGCTGCTGATTGATGAGCGACCGGAAGAAGTGACCGATATGAAGCGTTCGGTGAAGGGCGAGGTGATTTCATCCACCTTTGACGAGCCGGCGCAGCGCCATGTTCAAGTAGCCGAAATGGTCATTGAGAAAGCCAAACGCCTGGTGGAACATGGCAGGGATGTGGTCATTCTCCTGGATTCCATTACCCGCCTGGCCCGCGCCTACAACATCGTTGTACCGTCCTCCGGCAAGATCCTGTCCGGTGGCGTGGATTCCAATGCACTACACCGTCCCAAACGATTCTTCGGCGCGGCGCGCAATATCGAAGGGGGTGGCAGCCTGACGATTATCGCCACGGCATTGGTGGATACCGGTAGCAAAATGGACGAGGTGATCTTCGAAGAGTTCAAGGGTACCGGCAATATGGAAATTAAACTGGATCGGAAACTGGTGGATAAGCGTGTTTTCCCGGCCATTGATATTGCGCCTTCGGGCACTCGCAAGGAAGAATTGTTGATTGATCGCGAGGTGCTACAGAAGATTTGGGTGCTGCGGAAGATTCTATCTCCAATGGGAACCGTGGGTGCGATGGAATTCCTGCTGGATAAACTGGGACAAACTAAAAATAATGATGAGTTCTTTGACAAGATGAACCAGTAACGACTCAAAAAGGTGCGTAGCCGCGCATGCGGACGACCGACGAGAGGTTCGTTGCGCCTGTCTACGCGTATCGTACGTATCTTTTTCGCCCCCAACTGAGGTTTTCAGGTTGAATACTGTTGTTGAAAGGCGGCGATGAAATCGTCCAGCATGTTATGGGGCAAGGTGTTGATACCGGCCGCCGCCTTGCGGCCGCCACCAGTGGGAAATCGCATGCAAAGCTCATCCGCGCCATGCTTGTTGGATAGCGGCGCGCGCACGCTGATGCGATAATTGCCACAGGATAACTGCGTCAGAAGCGCATGCGCACGGTTCGGATGCCGGCGCGCCAGCGTATTGCCGAACACGCCGGAGATACGGCGCGCCCAGGCCTCGTCCGGCAGCATAATCACCGCTGTCGTATCCGTTTCGGCATGGACAGGCGTGTGCCCGGTGCGCTTCATATCCGCCGCATAGCCCTCGGCCAACACCTTGTACGCATCGGATGCGGCGATGAAATCGAACGGATCCCCGAAAGGCCGTATTGCGCGATACAGATCGGCCGGATGGAAATACAGGTCGTCCGGCGTCACCCCATATCCGTTGTAATTGAGCAACGCGCCCAAATGCTCAAGCTGCCCCAATTGAGACCCATTCAGTTCAAGCGGCGCCGCGGCTTTCCTTGCGGCATCAAACAGATTGTCGCCAAACGCCGCAGCCACGGCCCAGGAAAGATACAATCCGTTCAGATACGCATTGACCAGGAGGCTTGTACAGACATCGGCGGCTGTATCGATATGCGTATGAAGGCGATCGAAAACCGGAATATCACCAGCAAAATGATGATCGAAATATATCACATTCACCCCGCCATCGAGCAGGCGGATCACCTCTCCACGGTTCGCGTCGAAAGAAATATCGAGCACGGTAACGCGATCTCCAGGTTCAGCGTTCACTCGCTTTACCAGCGCAATGTCACGCTTCACGCCGGTCACCAGTTCCGCATCTTCCGGTTCGGCCAGCCTCAACTGCTGCAGTGCGCAAAGACCGTCGGCATCGCCATTGAATACATCAAAACATGCCATTACCCGTTGCCATGATTGAGAGACCCGCTGCTCAATACCATCCGTTCTCCTTGAACGACAGCACCTCTTTGCCTGCCAGTAAAAAATGGTCCAGAACCTTGATATCCAGCGGAGTGCAAGCCTCGGCCATGCGGTGTGTCAGGGCGATATCCTCTTCACTGGCCCGCGGCGTTCCACCGGGATGATTATGGAAAATGATCATTCCCTTGGCATCCAGCTCCAGCGCACGCTTCATCAGGTTTCGGGGGTAAACCGCCGTACGGTCCACGGTTCCTTCAAACATGATTTGCGTGGCAAGATGCCGGTGCTGTTGATCAGTAAAAATCGCGCCAAAACATTCCATGCCACGCCCCTGCGTCAGAAATCTGAGGTGCGCTTTCACCCTGTCAGGCCGGGCAAACACCTTCTTTCCCGGCAATTCGGAAGCAAGGTAGCGTAATTCGGTCTGTTTGATAATGGTCAGAAATATAGCTGTTTTCTCGCCCGAGCCTTGTACCTGGGCCAGCTCGGAAACGGGCGCGTCAAATACGCCCGCCAGCGTGTCAAAAGTCTTGATCAATCGTTTGGCGACGGGCTTTACGTCCGCACGGGGAATGGTATAGGTCAACAGGAGTTCGATGACCTCATAATCGTGAAACCCATCAAAACCATGCGCGGCAAAACGCGCCCGCAAACGCTCGCGATGCCCTTGAACCGACCCAATATCTTTGTCCATACCCGCATTTATACACTGCTTGCTTTGCATTGAACATCACGTCTATCATGCTCATACTCGCAGCATCTAGCCTGGACTATTCATCAATTGCCGTAATGATTGATTCGGGCCGCTGGCCCTCAGGGCTTCGCCCCACCCTTGCGGGCGTCCAAACGGTCTTTGGCCTTTTTGTGCGAAGGGCCTTTGTTCGCAACGGATTCCGAGGACTGAGGCCGTAGCCATGCATACGGACGACTGACGAGGGATTCGGTGCGAACAACGGAACAAGCCAGGGGCGCGGCAGTATTGATGAATAATGCAGGCTATAAAATATGAGGTGAAAACATATGTCCGATGTTCTGAGTTCCGAGGAACTGGCGAGGTTCAACCGCCATATCATTCTTCCGCAGGTGGGCCTGGAAGGTCAGGAAAAGCTGAAACGGGCCAGAGTGCTGTGCATCGGCGCCGGCGGTCTGGGCAGCCCCATCTCGCTGTATCTGGCTGCTGCCGGCGTCGGCACGATGGGACTGGTGGATTTCGACGTGGTGGATGAATCGAACCTCCAGCGCCAGATTGCGCATTTTACTGCGGACGTAGGCCGTCCCAAGGTTGAATCCGCCCGCGACAAACTTATCGGCATCAATCCCTTCATGACAGTTAACCTTCATGGCGACGGCATCAAACGGGATAATGTGCGCAATCTGGTGCGCGGATATGACATCGTCGTGGACGGTACGGATAATTTTCCCACCCGCTATCTGGTGAATGATGCCTGCGTACTGGAAAATAAGCCGCTGGTTTACGCCTCTATCTTTCAATTCGAAGGGCAAGCCACCGTATTTCATTACAAGGACGGGCCATGTTACCGCTGCCTGTATCCCGAACCGCCGCCGCCGGGACTGGTGCCTTCCTGTGCCGAAGGCGGCGTACTGGGCGTACTTCCCGGCGTCATTGGCGTTATTCAGGCGACGGAGACCATCAAAATCATTCTTGGACGAGGTTCCACATTGGCTGGCCGCCTGCTGCTGTATGATGCCATGGATATGAAGTTCCGCGAGGTTAAATTACGCCGTGACCCCGCCTGTCCCGCCTGCGGGGATCACCCGACGATTCACGAAGTCGTCGAATATGAACAGTTTTGCGGCCTGCCGCCAACAGAGACAAAGGAGGAGGAAGAAGCGTTGGCTGAAGATGATATCACCCCGGCGCAACTGAAACAGATGATGGATAAGAATCCTGACCTGTTTGTACTCGATGTACGCGAACCGTATGAAATCGCGATTTGCCGTATTGAGGGCACATGGGAAATCCCGCTGGGACAGATACCGCAGCGTTTCGCCGAGGTGCCTAAGGACCGTGACGTGGTGGTGCATTGCAAGCTGGGCGCTCGATCGGCCCAGGCGGTGGAATTCCTCAAATCACGGGGATACGCAAACGTGAAAAATCTGGCGGGCGGCATCATCCGCTGGATTGACGATGTCGACGAATCGCTGAATAAATACTGACCAAAAGCAGGAGAATGCAAACGCCTTCGGCCCGAACACGGACGAGAAGCAAGCAATATTCCCCCGTATTTGAATGGCTGGACCGGCAGCCATACGAACCCGTGTGGCGACAAATGCAGGTACGGGCCAAAGCGGTTGCGAATGGAAAGGCGGAGGAAATCGTCTGGAGCTGTGAGCATGATCCTGTCTATTCGACTGGCCGGCGGGGTGTGGATAATCGCCTTGGCGAGAAACTGTCAGCGCCTTTCATCACAGCCGACCGTGGCGGGGAGACTACGTTCCACGGACCCGGCCAGATCATGCTGTATCCCGTGATTCATCTGCGCGGACGCGGCCTTGGCGTAAAACAATATGTGTGTCTGCTGGAGCAATCGTGCGTGGACGCCCTGGCCAGCCTGGGGGTGCAATCGAGGCTACGCGACGGATTTCCCGGCGTATGGACGGAACAGGGGAAAATTGCGGCTTTGGGCGTACGGATAACCCATGGGGTGGCGTATCATGGCATGGCATTGAACGTGTCGGTCGAACCGCTCTGGTTTGCCGCCATCAAGCCCTGTGGCATCGGTATGCCGGTAACGAATGTGGCACTGTTTTGTACGCCGCCGCCGCTATGCGATCTGGCAAAGATATGGTATGCTCATTTCTGTTTACGGATGAATGTCTGAACATATTTACACAGAGGTAACAAGCCGTTAAGGTTCGCCGCCCTAAAAATCGCACGGCTGCATACCAAACAAAGCTACGCAGGATGTCTCTGGAGGTTGAAAATGGCGCTGAGCAAAACGCAACTCGACAAATTCGGAAAACAGCTCACGATCTGGCGTAAGGAACTTGATGACGGGTTGAATCAAACCCTCCAGTCCATGCATCAGGAAGAGCAAACCGCTTTTCCTGACCCTACGGATCAGGCCACGGTTGAGACGGACCGAAATTTTGATCTCCGTATCTGCGACCGCGAACGCAAACTGATCAAGAAAATTGATCAGGCCCTGAACCGTACTAAGGATGGCGGTTTTGGGATATGCGATAGCTGTGGCGGCAATATCAGCGTGAAACGCCTGCAGGCCCGGCCTGTAACCACGCTGTGCATTGATTGTAAAACATCTCAGGAAATTGAAGAACGCACCCGCGTCGACTGATTCGCGTTAACTGATTCCGCGATGGATGGCCTGCGCAGACTGCCGGCTAAACCACTGCCACTGCGATCAGGCTGTTTGCGCTATCGCCGCGTCTGTTTCCTGCGAAGCAACAATCGTATCCTTCTGTAATTCCTCAATCTTCCAGGCGGAAGCATCCGCCAGCAGCGTCTTAACCAAACGATGATTCATATCATGACCGGTGCGCTCGCCTTCAAAAGCGCCGACAACAGGATATCCGGCCAGCGCCAGATCGCCTACGGTATCGAGGATTTTGTGACGTACGCATTCATCCTCATAGCGAAACCCTCCTTCATTCACCACGCGGAAAGCATCCAGAACAATCGCATTCTCAAGCGAGCCACCCAGCGCCAGACCGGCTTTCTGCAGGGCCTCGATTTCATGCAGGAAACCAAAGGTGCGCGCCCGAGCTACCTCGCGGGTATAGGCCTGACTGGAAAAATCCACACTGCCCTTGCGGTTGCGTAACAACGGGTGATCATAGTCGAGTAGATAACTGACCTTGAAACCAATGGCCGGGTGAAGGCTGCAACGTTTGTCACCCTCTTCAACACTCACTTTTTTCAGGATACGCAGTACTTTCTTGGGAGCCGTCTGTTCCTGGATTCCAGCACACTGAATCAGGAAAACAAAGGGCGCCGATGATCCGTCCATGATGGGCACTTCGGGCCCGTCAACCTCTACAATCGCATTATCGATACCAAGCCCGGCCATAGCTGAAAGCAGATGCTCAACCGTAGCAATACATGCACGGTTTTTCCCCAACGTCGTACACATACGCGTATCCGTTACATATTCGGCGCGCGCCGGAATCTTCACACATTCACCGTCAACCACGCGATGGAATACAATGCGCGAATTTTCAGGCGCCGGTTTCAGCGAAAGTTCTACTTTTCGACCGGAATGCAGTCCTATTCCGCTACAGCGGATAGGATGCTTCAACGTTCTTTGCGGTACCATGTATATTTTACCTCCCGAATGCTATCAACCCAAACACTATCCATCGGCTTTCCGCGAACATTCTACCAGTCTTCCAATGCAATCAACGTGATGCATCGCACACTCAAGACTTCCGTATACTGACACAAACCATCTATCCCGAAAAGCCTGTCTGTTACCCCAAGATCCGACATTGACATGCGGCGCATGCCGCAACCCTTTGATTCGTCTGGCATTCCAAAAAATCACTCATCACCAGCGAGGTGACAGCATGATTTTT
>VAOW01008870.1_pt1 | contig 16466 bp, 36 predicted proteins | sample 3393921 | NCBI WGS metagenome assembly VAOW01 (sample SAMN08290428, study PRJNA428436) | hydrothermal vent metagenome | isolation source: Deep-sea hydrothermal vent chimney | place: Indian Ocean: Southwest Indian Ridge | depth 2742 m m | reverse complement strand
GCTGGGAGAAACTATTAAAGATGGAAAAAATCACGCAACAAAGCAGAATAAATGTAAGAAAGAACATTCAAGTCTTAGAAGAAGATTTGAAAAGAAAGCAGTTATTTCTTGAGAAAGAAAAAAAAGAGATGTTTCAAAAAGAAGAATTGTTTTTTTCACAGCAAGTTGGAAAACACTTTAAATCAAAAAGTGGAAAGAGATTATTTAAGATTTTATCTTATGAAAGAGAATCTCTATATTGTGAATGTGGAGTTTTTGATATTGACTTTTTTGATTCAAAGGATAGAATAGAACATAAAGATAAACTAACAACTTGCTATAATGTTTTTTCACATGATTTTGAAACACAAGAAATAACTGGGGATGAATATCATTCTGCTTTGAGAAACCAATCGCCCCAAACTCAAAATCAAGGAGATAATAAATGACCTCTCGTTTAATACAGGTTAAAAGGAAAATACAATATTCTTTGTATTTTCCCAAATCGCCTTCGGCGACTTCTCCAAACCCAAATTATGCCGAATTCGTGTGGGGAACTCCAAAGTGAGGTACAACTATGATAAAGTTATTTGAAATGTTTGCAGGATATGGGGGGGCTTCCTTTAGTTTGAAGAAAGCAGGAATTGATTTTGAATGCGTTGGTTATTCAGAAATAGATAAGTATGCTATTCAATGTTACGAACAAAATCATAAAGGAGGGAATTATGGAGATGCTACCAAAATTAATCCAAACGACTTACCAGATTTTGATTTATTAACTGGTGGTTTTCCTTGTCAAAGTTTTTCAGTTGCAGGTAAAGGATTAGGGGAACAAGACACAAGAGGAACATTATTTCACGAGATTATAAGAATCGCAGAATTTAAAAGACCTAAATATATGTTATTAGAAAATGTAAAAGGATTAACATTCAAACCACATAAAAAAACATTTGAAAAAATATTAAGCGAGTTGGATAGAATAGGATATGATGTTTTTTATAAAGTTTTAAATTCAAAAGATTATGGGATTCCCCAAAATAGAGAAAGAATATTTTTTGTTTGTTTTCATAGAAGTCTTGAAGATAATCAAGATTTAATATTTAAATTTCCAGAAAAAGAAGAACTTAAAATATTATTAAAAGATATTTTAGAAGAAGAAGTTGAAGAAAAATATTATTTGAGCGAAAAAGCATTAAAAAGATTATTGACAAACGAGAGAGCTTTTAATGAAAGGATGTGTAAAACAGAGTGCAGTCCTGCACTCTGTGCAAGAGATTATAAAGACCCCAAATGTATAAGATTGGATGAGCAAGAAGGAAGAGATAGAGAGATAAAAAGAATATATCATCCTAATGGAATAAGTCCAACACTTCATCAAAAAACAGGAGGATGGCAAGAAGTTAAAATTGCAATACCAACACTAACCCCATTTAGAAAAGATAAAAGACAAAATGGAAGAAGATTTAAGGAGGATGGGGAACCAATGTTTACACTAACTGGACAAGATATTCACGGAATATACAACGGAAAGATTATAAGAAACTTAACTCCCTTTGAATATTTTAGATTAATGGGTTTCCAAAAAGATGAGATTAATTTGGAAGGAATCTCAAATACAAGAAGATATAACCTTGCAGGAAATGGTTGGGATATAAATTTGGTAAGTAAGATTTTCCAAAAGATGTTTAATGTAATCGTTCCACACACAAACTTTCCTTCGGAATTTTCCGAAAACGGAAAACGGCATAATACAGGTTTAGAGGTTACGAGTGCTACGCACTCTCCACCCAAAGAATTTTCTACGAAAATTCCTTCTCCAAACCCAAATATTAAACTCAATAGGGGGTTTGTCCTCCAAGCGTTATAAAATGACAGAAGAAAAATTAAAACAATCAATAAGAGAAAGCAGACCTAAAACTTATACAGAGTCAGAAGTCATAAATAAAATTCTCAATTTACGAGAAACTTTATCAGATTTAGAACATCAACAATGGTCACATTGGACTGATTATTTTTTTAAAAGATTATCTTTAAGTCCAAATGTTTTAAAAGTTGATGCCCAAACAAAAGAAGATTTTAAAAGATGGGTTAGTCAAATAATTACTTCATATAAAGACCTTTCAAAAAAAGAAAAAGATGCAGATAGAGTTTGGGCAGACAAAGTTATCTCAATAATTTTAAAAGATTTTATGACCCCATCAGGTTTTAGGTCTACAATAGAAAAGTCAGGATTAAAATGTGCCAGAAAACAAAATATAAATCAAGCAACACGAGAATAGATAAATGTATTAAACCACTTATAAAATGGTTAAATAGTTGTGACTATGAAACTGTTGGCTCTTGCTGTGGTCACAACAAATATCCTATAAGCGTCGTGGTTAAATACAGAAAAAATGGTGTTGCTTATTATTTTGAGTTGTTTTCTAACACTAATATCCCAAGAAGTAGAAGGTTTTATAAAAAAGATAATGAGGGATATTATTTTATTCCAGAAGTTTTGGAGGGGAATAAAAATGATAATCGGTAAAAATCCGAACTTTGCCTACGGCAATTTTCCCTTTGCCCTCGTTGGCTCGGGTCAATCCTCACACTCAATTAAAATGCTTCCCTTAACAAAAGTTAAAGGAAGTTTGGAGATTTAAAATGTTAGAAGAAGATTACGAAAACCAAGAAGTTATAAAGATACTTAAAAAGTTCTCTAAAGAACAAGAAGAACCTTTTAATTATTGTGAATTATATGAATTATTGAAGGGTTTTCTATTATGATTAAATCTCCAAACTACGCATTTCAAAGTGTATCGGACAAAGGAAAAACTCAAGCCCCGTTACACTCTCGCTACGCTCGGGTCGGTGAATATCCGTTTAGTAGTTCGGAACTTGTAGTTCCTCTCCCGAATTTTGCTTCGCAAAACTCTACTAAACTAAATATTAAATCCAATTCCGACTGGGGGTTCCCAGCTGGGTTCAACTTGACAGAGGTTAAAAAATAATGGAACAAAAAATAATTCAAGGTGATTGCTTAGAAGAAATGAGAAAGTTAGAAGCTGGAAGTGTAGATTTAATTTTAACAGACCCACCTTATGGAACAATAAAAAATCTCATAAACCCAGAAAGACCTAAAAGTTGGGGAAATAAAGATTATAAAGCATGGGATGATGTTATAGATATTGAAGAGATGTTTCAAGAATGTAATAGAGTTTTAAGAAAGAATGGAAAATTAATCTTATTTTCTCAAGACCCCTTTACCATTGACTTAATAAATAGAAAACATAATAATCTGGAATATAATTATAGGGCTATATGGTTAAAAGATAATTTTTCTAATCCTCTTTTGGTTAATAAAGCAATGGTTAGTTATACAGAAGATATTTTAATATTTACAAAAAAACACGATACAAATGCAATACATCCATTAAGAGTTTATGGATTAAAAATAAAGAATTTTATAAATTATTCAAGATTAAGATTATTTAAAGAGATTGGAAATGGGGGAACACAGCATTTTTTGGAAAGCAATAAAGAAAGTTCTCAATTCTGTCTTTGCACAGAAGAAACTTATAATAAACTAATAGAATTATATAAAATAAATGAACAAGATTGGTTTATACCTTATACAAAATTAAAAGAAATAGATAATAATTTTTGTAATTCAACATTTAATTTATGGAATGGGAAAAATTTTAAAAGTAATGTTTTAGAATATGCGAAAGATACAAACTCTAAAAGATTACATCCAACACAAAAACCAGTAGCACTCTTAAAAGATTTAATAAAAACATATTCAAACGAAGGAGATACTGTTTTAGATTTTACAGCAGGTTCTTTTTCAACATTAGTAGCTTGTCAAGAAACAAATAGAAAAGGGATTGGGATAGAACTTGAAGAAAAATATATTAAGATTGGTAAGGATAGACTTAAACAACAAGTATTGAGCAACTCATCACCCCCCATCGGAACTTCGGACAAGTCCGATTCTGCTAACGCAGAAGGATTTAATACAGGTTTAGAGGTTCGTTCGGATAAACCTCACTCTCCCAAATTAAAACAAGAAGTTTTAACTTCCCTAAACCCAAATATTATGCCGAATTCGTGTGGGGGTTCCAAAGTTGTTAGAAACTAAAATGATAAACATTATTTTTGAACATAAAAAACAAGTTTGGAAAATAGAAATAAATAGAAGTAACTTGAGAGAAATTATAATTTGCATAGAAAAACAATATAAAAATGAGTAATTTAAGTTCCTATAATAAATTAAAAAAAAGAAAATGTCCTATTTGTAATTCGACAAGAACAAATGAAGTTAAAGAAGGAGAAACTATTTTATTTCATTGTAAAAAATGTGGATTCCTAAACAAAAAGAATGGAAAAATACAATAGAATACTAAAAATATCTGGTTTAGGTTCGATACCTTTTTTATTTTCAATTTATTTTTTTCAAAACTATGCCAAATACTTATTCTCAGTTTTCCTATTCCTATACTTAATATTTATCTTAACAATTTTTCTAAGGTACAAAGAAAGAAAGAAAATAGAAAAGTATTTAAATAAATAAATAAATACTTAATTATGATAAAGAATAAAATAATACTTTCCGCAGAAACAAAATTAGAAGATTTAGAATTAAGAAAATGGGTAGATAAGATGTATACTAAAATAGAAACAATAAACGAAAGAACAAAACAACATACTTTAGATATTAGAGAATTAAGAAAAAAAATAAACAATGAAAGAACTAAATAAATTTATAGGAATAATAAGAAGGTGTAATTTATCCAAAGACGAAATAGTAAGAACTTTAGAAGAAATATCAAGAAGAATGGATACTATCTCAATCGATAGTTGGAAAGGTACAAGTTCATTTGACATAGAAGAAAAAGAAGATAAAATAATTGCTATTAAATACCAAAAACCAGAGAAAGGAGCAGAACCTAAAGAAACCAAAACAGAAATTAATATTACAGAATTAAAAAATCTGTTTAGTGTCTTAAAAGAAATGTCTATTGAGATGAGAGAAATGAAAGTAAAAAGTAGAAAACTTGGAGAGTCTTTTTATAAATTAGACTGGGACACAGAAATATTTTGTAATAGACCATTACATAATAAATTTACAATAATGCTTAATGTCTTAGAAAAAAAGAAATTAATTGATTATAGGGGGGGAGTTGTTTACCTAAGATGAATAAAAAAGAAGTGAGACAACAATTCCATAAAATAGTTATGCCTAAATTAGTTTGGGGTCACCAATTAACTCAACAAGATAGATTACTATTCAAAAATTGGAAAGAGTTATGGAATCCAAATATGCAATTTTTCCAACATTATACAAATAAAAATATATTATTTGAAATAGTTAGATGGTTAGGAAACAGAGAACTAATTTTCCACGAGATACAAAGAAAAGGTTCTTATCCTATTAGACACCTAATGGCATCTAAAGTTGAAAACCTTTTATTTTTTATTTTTTTCTATAAAATAATTGAAGAACCAAAAACTTTTTATTTCGGATTAATGAGTTTTAATAAAAGACCAACCGCTCCAATAAATGTTAAAGAAAAGATTAAGTGGCAAAGGGAAGTTTGGACTGCAGGAAAAGAAGAGTTCTCAAAATATGCGAAAGATTATATGTTTGGTTTAGATATAGATGGAACTGATTTTATGAGTTCATATAAAGATGCAAGAAAAGTTTTTGACTTTTTTAAGAAATTTAATATAAAATTTTCAGTTTGGTCATCTGGGAAAAAAGGATGGCATTATACAATACTATTTGAAGAATTTAAAGATTTTTTCAAGAAGAAAGATATAAGTATATATGTGGATTCTTGTAGAGCTTTATTTTTTGATTTAGTAAAAAAATTAAAACTAAAGGACGCAGACGATAAAATATACTCAGCGACAAGATATTTAAAAGTACCCTACTCAATAGACTCACGCAATGGAAATGTAATCTATCCCCTCAGTGATAAAGAATTTATAAACTTTAAACCAGATATGATGAAAGAGGAGTATTTATTAAAAGAGAAGTCTTTAGGTTTTAGAGGGGCTTTCATTGGAAGAAAAACAAACCCTTTAGGATTTAAAGAAATGGTGGAAAAATTATGAGTCTATTTAAACAAACTGCATTGGGTGAGAGAACAATTAATAAGATAAACCAAAGAGCAATAAAAATAAATAAATCTTATAGTAATTCAGTTTCTCCAGGACCATTCACTTCTGAATATGAAGAAAATAGAATTGAGACTTTATATATTAAGCCAAAATATTTGAGGAGGATACTAACAAAAGGGGATGCTATAGAAGCAGTAAAAAGTTTAATATTGGACCCAGTAAGTAGAAGTAAGATATTTCGGAGGGATATGGAAAATTTATTAAGGGGTGCAAAACTATCTGGTAGAAATAAATTCACTGACTTTATATATAGAAAAGAAATAGTTGTAAAAATTAATAAAATACAGAGTTCAAATATAAAACTTAATAGTGGTAAAGAAATAAGAGGATTAAAAATATCACCAAGGAGTTACTTAGTTATACAAAATGGAAAGATACAAGCAAAGAGCTTTAAGACTGGAAGATTTGTTTCAATACCAAGAAAAAATAAAATTGTAGAGTCATTATGGAAGAGGAAATAGAAGACCCAGATAAGTACTTAAGGGAATTAATAATACTCTTAAGTGGTAAAAAAAATGAGACTAAAATATAAAGATTGGATAATATTGAGAGAGAAAGTTCCCTTTTACTTAAAAGACTTAGTTTCTCTATGTGCAGATTTTTATAGGAAAGCAGATAATGAAATTATTGGAAAATCAATAATATTACCCCAACCTGTTTTTGAGTTATATAGTATCTTAATAAAAGTACTTGGTTTTTATAAAGGATTTGTTAAACTACAGAAGATGGGGGACAAAGACTTAATTGAGGATATTGAGAAAAAAATAGATTCAATATTTGATAATATATTATTTATAACTATGGGTAGGGGAAAACAAAGTATTGATTTGAGGTCTTTAAGTGAAAATACAGAAACAAAAGCACAATATTTAGTTAGTATGGCAGATACTTTCTTTGATGGAGTTATCTATTCAGGATTATCAGATACTTATGCTTACTTAACTAAAAAAGAAGTTTTCTTATTTAAGTTTGTAGAGGATACTATAATTAAATTAGGTCTTCCAAGAGTAATGGATACAAAAGGAGGAGGGGATTTAGATTTACTAATGGGAGACCAAGATAAGAAAAAGAAGAAAGATGGAAAAAAATAGTTTTTCTATGGGTATGTTCTTATTACCTATATATTTTATTTTTTTTCTACTAATAAATCCTAATATTGGTTCTAAAACAATTCTTATAGTATCCTCTTTCTTTGGGATATTTTTATATCTCGCTTTCATACAACCCTGGAGGAATAAATGGAAACAAGACAAGTAACTGAAGAAATATATAAGTATATTGCACCCCACATTTTAGGTAATGAATTACTAAAAAAGTTTCTTGCTTTACAGATGTTTGTTAATCCAATAGAGGGTGAAAAATTTCACTTATTAGTAATTGGAGGTACTTCTGTAGGAAAAACAGAAATATGCCAATTTGAAAAAAAGATATTACCAAGAAGTATTTTCATACAGAAAGATACTACTCCAGTGGGACTAAGAGAAATATTGACTTTGAATCCAATGATTCTATTTTGTGATGAGTTCGACAAAATGAAAAGAGAAACGAGGGGAGTATTATTAGAATCTATGCAGAGCCAAACAATAACTACAACAAAACACAATGACTATGAAGTTAGAGAAGCAAAAGTAAATGTAACAGCCCTATGTAATCCAATTAGGAGTGAATTAAATAAGGAGGTTCCCCTAACCTCTCAACTTAGCTTTTCAAAGGAATATTTTTTATTAAGCAGATTTCATATAATATTACCAGTATTCGCACCAAATTCAAACCTTTACGGAGATATAGCAGAAATGATGGAAGATAGGAGATACAATGAAGAAGATATATTAAAGAGGCTTAAAGAAGTAATCTATAAAACAAAACTAAATTTTCCACAAGTATTTGTTAATAAAGATTTAGCCAGGAGAGTTGGAGAATATGTTTCTTATCTTAAAAATATGTACCCAAATAATATTTTAATAACAACGAGATTAATAGAAGGGATACTTTCTGCAATGAAGGCAAGGACCAGGATGCGACAATCAAATGAATCAAACCAAGAGGATTTAGAATATATTAAAGATTTGTATAGGCAGCTCCCATGGTAGATTTGAGAATAGATGACATAGACTTAAAGATAATAAAAGAATTATATACCACAGAAATTACTTGTACTTCAACTAATTTGACGAAGATTATTTTTAAAGACTTAAAAGATTATAGAGAATTAGTTTGTAAAAATTCAAACATAATACGAAGAATGGAAAAGTTGTCAAGATATGGTTTTCTTATATGTTCCAAAGAAAAGAATACAAAAATGTATTTAGTAAATCCAGATAAAGTTATTTATGGTGTCGGTCGTATGATAATAAAGGCAAAAACAAAAGATAAACAAATTTTTAAATTTGATAATATAATTATGTTAAAACCAAATGGTTTTTGGATTTCTTACCAACTTAATTGAAATTATATAGATTTTTTAATTGTTACTACTAACAAATAAAAGTTTATAAAGAAGTTAAATCTTAATAATTTGAACAACATACTTAGTATGTTAAACTAAATAAATTAAAGGAGAAAAATAACAATGGGAAAATCAGCATTACCTCTCGTACTATCTCAGATGGAAGTTGTAAAGCCTTCAAAGGGTGGACAACCAGCTTATGTGAGAAGTAAGAGAAGTATACAAACATCTGCTAAACTCGCCTCATTTCATTCTTGTGTAGCGTCTAAAATGACTGGAACAAGTGGAACAAGAACTGATATTAGGAACAAGTTTGGTTCCGCAGCAAAATCTTGTAAGAAATAATTATTTCTTATTTGAATTGAACTTATTTAGTTTTTTTTAAAAACTTTATAGTCAAAAGTTTTGTGTAGACCACCCCTTAATCCTCGGGGGTGGTTTAATATAGGAAAGATATTTAAAGACCAATCCATTAAAATATAAAATGTCATTAAAATTAGATAAATATGGGAGAGAGCAAGAATCGTTAGTTGATGCTTTCGAGGCGTTCAGTGAATCTTCCGATAATAATTATATGGAAAATAAAGCTTTACTTGATTCAATTAAAATTTTAAGAAACAATATTTTTGACTTAAGCTATTCTCCAGTTTCAGAGAAAGCAATAGAAGTTGAAAAAGAATTGTGTCCTAAGGTCAGTGGAAAGTGGGATGTAAATGATAATACTTGTTTGGTTAAGAGAGATATTTAAAATGGTAAAAAAAGTTTATAAAAATCTATCTAATGAACAGAGAGATAAAGGAGTCATATTTTCAAGTTGTTTAAGTGAATATCCTTACGAAGTAGAGAATTGTACAGTACATGAGGTAAAAAAAATAAATGAAGAAAATTACAAAGATAAACCTACCTATGAATTAATTAAAGAGATAGATGAACAGAAAAGAATAATCCAAAGACTAAAAGATGATGCTTTTTTTAATAATTCTCCCTTTAAATTTAACATAATCAGAAAATGATAAAAACAATTTTTAAAGGAGAAGTATTAAGGGGGGGTTTCTAAATGAATAAAAATTGTGAAGATAAAGATGGTAATTGTAAGGTTGATAAATCATTTTATGTAGGTGTCTGTATTCCTTGGGGTCAGGATAAATTGATGTGGGATGTTTCGGAAGATAAAGATTATTTATCTTGTGATTTATTATCTAATGATGGAGATATAAAATTACCCCTTTTAAAATTAGAAGCTAAAAATGAAGAAGATGCTGTTAAAGAATATAAAGAGCAAGTTCCTGCTGTGAAATATTGGAATTTAGAGAAAGGGTGGTTATAATAAAAAAATGATAAAAACAATTTTTAAAGGAGAAGTATTAAGGGGGGGTTTCTAAATGAATAAATTAGGTTCTTTAAATTTAATAAATCTAATAACAGGAATTACAATAATAAGTGGTGGTTTTTTAGTAATTTTTAATTTCAGCAATTTAGGATTTATTCTGGCTATTCTTGGTTCATTAATAAAAGCCATAGAATCATTAGCGGTAGGAGGACTTAGATGATTGAAGTAAATAATTTAATTATTGGAAGCACTATTATTATCCTAAATCTTGTTCCCCTAATTTACGAAAAGTATAAATATCTTATACTAACGGGATTATTATCTGCCTTATTAATATTGATGTTAAAGGGGGGTTTCTAAATGAATAATAAAATAATGATATTGCCGATTATGATTTTCTTCTTAATCGGACTTGTAAGTGCTGTTCCATCTTTAACAGCTCCAATTTCAAATTCATTAATTTCTGGGAGTAGTGTAACTTTAACTGCATCAAGTGGGGGTTTGATAGCTATGACCAGTTGTATCTTTTATGCAAAATCCCCTTCAACATCAACTACAACCTATACAAATATAGGAACTGGGACAAATACAACAGCCAGTGCTACTTCAATTAGCACGACTTTTGATTCAACAACCTTACAAGATTCAAATGATTACTCTATTTATGCAACTTGTTCTAACTCTTCAACACAACAGAATTCAGCTACAAATACTGGTATAACTATTAATAATACAATCCCTACAGCACCAGTATTAAATGTCTCAACAAACACCTTATTAAATAATAAAGTAACTAACTATAATATAAAGGGGACTGTTAATGACGCTAAAACAACTGGATGTACATATTCTATTTATAGAAATGATAATCCTTCAGATGGTTCTTCTGGTTCCGCAACTTATTCTGGTAGTTCTTGTTCATTTACTAAATCATTCACAACATCTTTAGATAATGGTAATTGGTATTTTGAGATAACTGCCTCTGATGGCTCAGATACAACCTCTTCTGCTGTTAATATATTACAAGTTCAAATACCTTCAAATACAGGTGGATTACCAATAGGCTATAAAGTTACAAATACAGATAAATCTTTATCTATTGTAAAGTCGGATTCATTAAAAGGTAATGGAAACACAATATTAATAATAGGATTGTTATTGGTCTTGATTGGGGGATTTATTGCTTGGAGGAAGAGGAAATGAATTATTCTTTTTTAAATCCAAAAACGAAGTCAGTTGAATCAATCCTAAAAGAAGCAGAGCCAAGAGAGGAAAGTAAAGATGGAAGTTTTAAAGATTTTTGTAAAGAATTAAAAGGTAACTTAAAGATGAATTTTAAAGAAGATAAACAGAATGTTTTTTGTATTGTTGAGCGACCAATTACAGAAGTTATAATTAGGAAAGAAGGTTATAGAGATAATTGGTTCCCTAAATTCATAAATTTAAAATAAATAAAAATTAAACTCTTTTTGAAACCATAATCCTTTTGATATAAACTTGAACATCTTTAACTAATTGTTCTGGATTTCCACCATCATCTAAAGTAAATAATTGATTATTATCTATTGTAAATTTTATTGGTCTATCTCCAACAACGACTTTATCCCTAAGAATTTTCTTAGCATCACATACTATTGTATTATCCTCTAAATTGATTTTACAACCAGGAATTAAAGGTCTATTATATCCCATTATTTTATATATATTTATTCATTTAAATACTTTTCGTTTTCACATTAATATTTCTTTAAACATCTGAGAGTCTAATTCTTTAATTGATGAACTGATAAATAAGAATCTATTATCCCTCAAGTTACCTTTTTCATTTACTTTAATATCTATAACTATTGTGGGTGTGGAAATTCTTCCATCTGGAAATCTAAAATCTAAAACTCCAATTCCAGTATCTCCTAAATGAATATCTTGTTGATATATATGTTCCTTAATTGAGATATTTAAATTTGCTAATAAAATAGCTTTTTTTGCTTCAGAACACATTGGGCAACCTAAAATACCAAATAATTGATTAAACATCTTTTGGTTCTTCTTCTTTATCTTTAATTTTAGCAATACATACTTGGACACCATCTTCAATTTCACAAACTAAATCTAATTCCTCTTTTTCCATTATATTATAAATATATAAATACTTTAAATACTTTGCTATTAAATTAATACCAATAGAAAAGTATTTAAATACATAAATATATAAATAAAAATGAAAAAACCAAAAAAAATAACTGTAACAATAACTACAGACCCTAAAGTATGGTATAAAGGTCAGGATTACCTATCAGAATTAAAGAGAAAAGGGAATAAGAAATTTAGGGGTATGTCTAACTATGTTGAACATTTACTAAGAAAAGATTTAAAGATAACGAAAGAGAGTGAAACTTAAAAATATAGTAGGAATAGTTTATGGTTTTTGGATATTAGATTATCTATCAACTTTTGTTGCTCTAAACTTCTTTGGTGCTTCTGAGGGAAATTACTTACCAGCCCTATTTTATGCTCATTGGTGGGGATGGATTATTTTTCCAATAATTGCCTTTTCAATCTTATTTATATTTTCAACAACGGTTTATATTATACAGAATCTTTCAAGGCGGTTCTTACTTAATAATAATGAAACAGATATTAGTTTCTTAATATCCCTTTTGTTTATTTTACTATGGGCAATATTAGAAACTTTAACAACCCTACATAATATTTTTCTAATGTTTATACTAAAATAGAAAAGTATTTAAATAAATAAATATATAAATAAAAATGAAATTAAAAGATAGGTTATCTAAGATGTCTATTGGATGTGAAGAGGAACTCTATAAGTATTTCTTATGTGATAAGATAATTTTTCAAATAAAGAAACTAAGAGATGATGTTAGTAATTTAGAAAATCGTGATGTTTCTAAACTTTGGATTGAAATAACTTATAAAGTAAACCAAATAAAAGAAGACTTATTATATAAAGATATTGGGGGAGAAGAACAATGAAAGACAAATATTGGATGTTCTTATTTATTTTTTTATTTGTATCTGTAATCTTATTTGCTTCGTATATGATTTATAATACCCAAACAAATAAACAAAAATATATATGTTTAGTTGTATCTCCAACTTATTTACTAAATTGTAATATGAATGGAACAATAGTACAAGCTCGTTCAAGTCCAGAAAATTTAAAACAAATAAAAGATAGATACCATTGTGTAATTAATAAAACAGAAACAAACTTTAACTTAGCTTCCTGTTCTGAACAAACAAAATACCCCAAGTATAAGATTGAAATAGAAAAATACTAATAACTACGAAGTTTCAAAGGAAGAGTTAAAGAGGTATAAATAAACCAATTATTATTAGACTCAAGAGTGCGAAGAAAATAAACTTTAGAATTTGATTAGATAATTTTAAGACAACCATTATTAACCCTACAACAACTAATGCAAGAATTAATCCTCCTCCAATTTGTGATATTTTTATATTTACCAGATTAAGTAGATAAATTATTTTGTCTGTTAAAAAGTTTGAAGCAATTCTAAGATAACTAAAGAAATCAATAACGAAAGGTGAGATGCTATGTGGGTGATTTAAGGTATTATTTATACTAATATTCAAATTTACCATATCTATTTATTTATTTACACATTTATAAATGTTTATATATTTGACTTTATTGTAAAAAATTTATCTTTTATTCTTTTCCTAATATATTCTGTTTTTTCAAAGAAAGGATTTTGTATAACCATATTCCTAAGTCTAACCAGACTAACTAAGGAGATTTTCTTTATGTCTCCAACACGGGTAAATTTAATTATATTATCTTTTTCTAATTCAGAAAGTAGAGTAGAAAAAAAAGGTCTTGAACCTTTCTCTATTTTCAACCATAAATCATTTACACAATCATAATCTTTCTTATCACAAAAAGAATCAAATACTTGAGATAACATTAACCAATTACTCCAAGTTCTTATCATAGAACATAAATAACTTTTAACCTTTTTAAATCTTTCTTAAATTAACTTAAACCTTTAATCAAATAGGTTTTTAAAGGTATTTACATATAAATTTGTATGCCTTTCGGGCTATTTCGTATAGTATTGAAAGGAGGTAATATATATGTTGAATAATAAAAGAGCTACATCTAAAGTTGGAACAGTCTTTACAGTCTTGACTCTTGTCGCCATATTAGGAATAATCTTATTCTCAATGGGTGTTATTAAAACTGGAAGTTCTCCTCTTGCCGTTACGAATGGAAACACCGGTAATGGAAACGCTGGGACAAATAACAATGCTGGAGTTGGTACAATAAATACTGCACAACCAACTGCTACTTATTCTGCGATTGATAAATTTTCTACTTCAGCGATAACAGGAACTGCTTACTACAAGCCAGCTAACCAAAAAGCACAAACAACTGCTTTATCTAATGTGAATTCTGGGACTCAATACACTTATTGGGTAGATAACAGTACAGGTAAAAATTATGTAAAACCTGCTGTTTTCACTGCTCATAGTGGAGCAAACTCAATTCAGGCAATAGGATGGCAATATGCGGCTCCTACAATTACTGCTTACGATAACAATGCTGGGACTGCTATAACTGATGCTTCTCACAATGTGACTCTTAGTGCTAATGGACAAGCTAACCTCGATTTCAAATACCAAGGAACTGCGAAGAAATCCGCTGGACCTTTCGGTGGAGTGATGGTTCTTGAATACAATAGTACTATTTCAGATGTTACTTGTACTGGGAACGATGTTTTATCTGCAAACCCTTACCATGTTACTTACACAGTTTCAAACACAGCTGATACTTTCAAAGAGTGGGCTTATTCTGCAGGACTTGACGATGGAAGTGGAGACCTTAACCACATAACTTGCCAATTTAGGAATGGTGCTACTGCACAACCTGCTGGTGGTGCTTTCGTTTTAAGTTTCATACCTGCTGGATACTATGTAACAAATACTGGTAATATTGTCTTAGATACAGAGCAGACTTTGAATGGAGCAACTACAAGAACAGGTGCAGGAACACAGACAAGTACTTTCCACTTCGCTTAAACCGAATTAGTATTTATTTTTTATTTTTTTTTAAGTAAGGTTTTAAAGAGTTTCCTTTCAAAAAACTCTATAACAAAAAATGTTTAATATAACAAAAGAAAAATTAGAGCAAGGAACAATAACTGCTACCATTGCCGTATTCATTTTCTCAGTAATTACTTTAGTTTGGAAATATATCTCGTTATATGTCTGGGAGTTATTAATTACAAGTGGTTTAATTATTATTATTTTAATAATAATTGGAGAAATTAAATTTGGCTTTATAAAAGGAGCATTAGAAAAAAAGTTTTCACTATGAGACTATCGAATAAAGAGTTATTTATTAATCTTTTAGCATTAACCCTTCTTTCATATATCGTTGCCTTCACTACACAAGACATATTAATTAAAATTATTTCAGTTTTAGGTGGGATGTTTATTTCTATTTATGAAACAATAATGTTTTTCCAAAGAGGTAGATTCTAATGTCTCCAAATATAGAACCAGAGAATAGAATAGCAATAACTATCTCTGGTATATTTGTCTTCATAGGTATTTTATTTTATGTTATTTTTCCACCTTTAAAAACTGCTGCGGGAATTTACACAATACTTTCTTTAGTCTCTTTAGTAATCTATTCGTTATCTGAGTTCCAAGATAGCTTAGTTGGGATAAACTTAGAAAAATTAGGTTCTCAAATTCTTTATGGTTTAGGTGTTGCTTTAGTTTTCATAACTGCAAAGATTATGATTCCAGGTTTTTCAATAGGAATACCGATAACTCCTGAAAGTGTTAGTAGTTCTGTAAGAGCAATTATTTTATTAGGATTCGCACCAGTTGTCGAAACAATACTTACTGTTGGTGCTTTATTAGGATTTATTTCTTATATGGAAAGTGGGGGGGTTCAGATAACTAAAACTCAATTTTGGATTGCTAATATTTCTCAATCAATCTTCTTCGCAAGTTTACATTTATTTGCTTATGTTTCAGGATGGTACAATGCTCCAACAACAGGTATCGCATTAGCAGGAATAAGTGCTGAGAGTAGTGCTTTCGTGGCAGCTTTCTTCTTTAGTTTATTAGTTGGATTTGTTTCTACAAGAAAGGAAGTAAGAAGTTTAGTTCCTGCAATAGTTGCTCACTTTGTAGTTAATAGTTTAGTCTTTGTTCAATTAGCAGTAGTTGGTTTACCTTTCACTGTGGCACTCCCATTATCAATAATACCTATGGCTATAATAATAATTATACCTAAGAAAAAGTATTTAAATAAACAAAACATTATAAAAACATGAAGAAAGAAAATATATTCAAAATAGTAGGTATACTTGTTTTATTAATCGGAGTCCTCTTTACATTTGGACCACAATTAGGAATAAATATTCCCTCATTATCAGTGATAAACCAAGGATTTTCAACTTTATCTTTAAGCCAAATTGCAGTAAATTCTAATGACCCAAATATTAATGGTAAGTCTTGGTTATTAACAGTATCACAAAATGGGGCAGG
>VAOW01037776.1_pt1 | contig 16557 bp, 11 predicted proteins | sample 3393921 | NCBI WGS metagenome assembly VAOW01 (sample SAMN08290428, study PRJNA428436) | hydrothermal vent metagenome | isolation source: Deep-sea hydrothermal vent chimney | place: Indian Ocean: Southwest Indian Ridge | depth 2742 m m | reverse complement strand
TATCCGAACCCATCAAGGATATTTGGCTCTATCCCATCAATGCTGAATACAAAAATAAACTGACTGAAACTCAGTAAAACGGCCTAGCCGAATATTTACGAAATTTCCCATTTTCAGGTCAATGGCAACCAGACGCTTCAATTTGCGATTATAAAACAACAGATGTAACTACTCAGCACCCCCCGTCCTTGCGATGCACAAAACCGATGGCGGACTGCTTGTCGTACTTCTCCTCAGGTTTATTAACCCTTCGCACCAGCGCCTTGTGATCCGTATCGCGATAAGGCTAAAGTCCAAAAGGCTCAGAATAGTGATACTATTACATGTCATACTGAATATGACCACAATTTAAGGCTGTATTTACGAAGAGGTTGCCATGCAGCCCATTCAATCCTGAAAACGGCCCCGAAACGGGATTGCCATCCACCCGGAGTTTTGCAATCGGCTCTTCAGCCCGGATTGAACTGTTGATTGAACCATATTTGAAAGCATTGGGCAGCCAGACAGAACGACGAAAAATCAGTCCCGGAACAGCTCGTCAAGAAAGGCGATGCATTCCCTGAGCCGTTGCCGGTGATCCTGCGCGGTATCAAGCAGGATCAGGTTGCCGTCGGACGTCAGACGAAATCTGTGCGGTTCGCTTTGTACGCGCTTCAGGAGCGATGCCGGATCAATCCTTGATTCGGTAGTGAAATGGAAGCGTAAACCATGACCGTCCGCCCTGATGGCGGAGAGTGAAAGCGTTTGTGCGCGCCAGCGGATGCGAGCGGATTCGAGGGCAAGACGGGCCTCATCCGGCATTGGGCCGAAACGGTCAATCATTTCCTCAAACAGCAGGTTTGCCTGAGCATCCGAATCCACCTCGGAAATCCGGCGGTAAAGTGCCAGTCGTTCCCCTGCCTGCGGGATATAGTCCGGTGGCAGAATGGCACTGGTCCCCAGGTGCATATCCACGCGCCGCCGGGTCTTGTCCGGAAGTCCGCGTGATTCATGGATGGCTTTGGAAAGCATATCCAGATACATATCCAGACCGATAGCTTCGATTTGACCGGATTGCTCCGCGCCCAGCAGATTGCCCGCACCGCGAATCTCCATGTCCTGGCGGGCAATCATGAAACCGGCGCCCAGTTCGGAATGTTCCGCGATGACCTGCAATCGTTCGCGTGCATCCGGCGTCATGGCGCGTGCGTCGGGTGTGAACAGGTAGGCGTAGGCCTGCCGGTGACTTCGGCCTACGCGCCCCCGAATCTGGTGCAGTTGCGCCAGCCCCAGCATATCGGCGCGTTCCACGATCAGGGTGTTGGCGTTCGGCACGTCCAGCCCCGATTCAATGATAGTGGTGCATACCAGCACATGCACGCGCCCTTCGTAAAAATGCATCATTTGTCGATCCAGATCCGCCGGACTCATCTGACCATGCGCAATCGCAATCTCCGCCTCGGGAACGTCTTCACGCAGGCGATTCGCGATGCGATCGATACTTTTCACGTGGTTGTGCAGGTAATAAATCTGACCGCCGCGGTACAGTTCGCGTCGAATGGCTTCATTCGCCAGATGGGGATCAAACGAAGTCACCATGGTACGGATCGTTTCGCGCTCGGCCGGCGGCGTGCCGATGATAGACACGCCGCGCAGTCCGGAAAGCGTCTGGTGCAGCGTGCGCGGAATGGGCGTGGCGGTCAGCGTCAACAGATCCGCGCTGGCTTGCAGCTCCTTCAGTTTTTCCTTGTGACGGACGCCGAAACGCTGTTCTTCGTCCACAATCACCAGTCCCAGATCGGCGAAACGGAACATTTCAGACAGTAAGCGATGCGTACCGATGATGATGCGTATCTTGCCGGAGGCGAGGTCGCGGGCGATGCGCTCGCTTTCTTTCTTACCCTGCAGGCGGGTAATCATTTCAATCTTCAGGCCGGTTCCGGCAAAACGTTCGGAAAAACTGTTCAAATGCTGATTGGCCAGCACCGTGGTGGGGACGAGCAATGCAACCTGTTTACCTCCGCGCGCCACCACAAAGGCAGCGCGCATGGCCACTTCCGTCTTGCCGAAGCCCACGTCGCCGCAAATTACCCGGTCCATGGGGGTATCCTTGCCGAGGTCGCTTAACACCTGATCAATGGCATCCACCTGATCGTCCGTTTCCTCAAACTGAAAGCGGGCGGCAAATTCTTCGTATGCGGCGTGGCGTTCGCCCTCAAGGCTGTAAGGCGTTCGCCGCGCCTTCTTGCGTGCAGCTTCGGTGTCAATCAATTCGTGCGCCATGGCCAGCAGGTCGCGCCGCACCCGTTCGCGCGTGCGTTTCCATTTTTCCGAACCGAGCTTGTTTAAGGGAGGATCATCCTCGCCCGTATACCGGTGTAAACGGCCCAAATCCTCTACCGGCACATAGATACTGGCATTGTCCGCATATTCGATATGCAGAAAATCGGCGAGCGCATCACCCGATTCCATGCTGACCAGTCCCCTGTACCGGCCTACGCCGTGATCCTCATGCACGACCGGATTACCGGGCGTTAATTCCCGCAAGCTGGAAAATACGTCGGCGCGTATCAGCGCCGATCCCTTGCCGCGCTTGCGCGGCAGACGCTGACCCAGCAGTTCGCGTCCGGTCAGGACCATAATTCTTGCGTCCATGAGCGCCATCCCCTGCTCAAGGAAACCAACGGTAGCCGTAACCTGCGCATCAGGCAGGTCATGCAGCCCATGGCAGTGCGTGGTCTCCGTCGGATATTCGCAGGATTCAATCATGCGCTCCTGCTGACCGGGACCATGCGCCACCAGCAACAGCTTCCAGCCTGTATTTATTTTGCTTGTTAACGCTTCATTCAACGCATGCAAAGGTTGGGATTGATCCTGAAAATCCACCAGCGACAGCGGCGCGCCAATGTCCGTATGTGCGGGCAGGGGGAGAGCGCCCACGGGCGTTTCAACGGCATACAGTTCCTGCGGGCTGATGACCGGCTCATGGCTGGCGCGCACCATCGTAAACTGGTCGCGCACCTGCCCGGCGAAGTCCGCCCGTTTTGATTCAATCGTATCCGGCGCGAAAATAATCGCATTCTCCGGCAAATAGTTCGCCAGTCGCGCTGTGGATGCATAGGCGAAGGGTAACAATGCTTCAATACCGGGATGAGGACGGCCTGCCTGCGCGGCGGCAAGCATCGGGTGCGTGCGCAGATGGGGAAAACGCGCACGGAAAGCGGCGGCAAAGCATTCGCGCCCTGCGTCATCCAGAATCACCTCGCGCACCGGCACGGAGATGAACTGTTCCAATGATTCGCCCGAACGCTGTGTTTCCACATCAAAACGGCGGATGGACTCGATTTCATCGCCGAACATGTCCAGTCGTAACGGTGAGTCTTCGGTCGCGGGCCAGACATCCAGAATACCGCCACGGGCGGCGAATTCGCCAGCCGCCAGCACGCGTTCCACGCCTTGCATACCTGCCAGCGCCAGCCGTTGCTTCAACCCGGCGATATCCAGCGGATCACCCGTGCACAACTGCCACACATGGGCGGAAACTGCTTCGGGCGGGGCAATGCGTTGCAGCCATGCGGGCAGGGCGGTAAGCAATAGCCCGGCGGGGGAGGGTTCCCGCAGCAGGCGCGCCAGCGTCGAAAAGCGTTCGCCTACAATGGCATGGTGCGGCGATACCCGGTCATACGGCAGCACCTCCCATGACGGAAAACGCCACAGCAGTTCGGGAGCGTCCTGTAAAAAAAATGCCAGTTCTTCCGACAACTGGCGATAACTGCGCAAATCGGGGCATATCCATACGCGCAGCCCGTTTTTGCGTGCAAGGTTCGAGAGATGGAAGGCGAGTCCGGGAGTGCTTGTCGTCATGGGCGCGGAATCATGCCGGAAAGTGAGTGAAGCATCCAATCATGGATTTACTTTGGCTGCCTTGCGTGTTTATCCATTGGGCTTATCATTAACCACATGAAAAGGGAATTCCAGGTTGCTAGCCGAGATTGAACATACACTGAGAAGATATAATTCCAGCCTCAATGACAATGTGGTGATTTCAATCTCGACTGATACCGACCTTGAAACCGGGTTATATCCCTTTGAACGGGTTGTGTTCCCCAGTGAGAGCGAACGTTTCATTCATGTGCCGGTATCTTCCGGGCAGAACATGATCGAGGCTTCCTCTCTCCCATGCTCATTGAAAGACACGGGTATCAATGTCTCGACCGGACCCGTGGTAGATTTCCGGGTAAAAAAATAAACGAGCTATGCTGAATACACGGAATCATGACCGGGATGCGGCGGGGTTGACCTATGTTTATCCCGTTATTTCACGCCGGGCGGGTGGTGTTTCCATCGGTGTGAATCTGAATCCGAATAATGCTTGCAACTGGCATTGCGTTTATTGTCAGGTTCCAGGCCTCGTTCGTGGCTCATCACCAGATATTGATATTCATCGATTGAACAATGAGTTAAGGAATTTTACTCATAAATTATTTCATAGCGATTTCATGCAAAAACATGTGCCGGAGGATTGTCGCAGAATTTGCGATGTAGCCATTTCCGGCAATGGCGAACCCACCGGTTGCGATCAGTTTGATGGGGTGGTTGAAACGATTCTATCCGTACTGTGCGATACGGATTTTCCCGGGCGTATCAAGATTGTATTGATTACGAATGGTTCCTATGTTCATCGTCCGCAAGTCAGGAAAGGTCTTGAAATGATGGCGGAACATGAGGGCGAAGTGTGGTTCAAGGTCGATTCGGCTACTGATGAAGGTATCGCGCGCATCAACGGTGTGAAATTAAGTCCTGAACGGCTGCGAAAGCAATTGGAGGTTGCAGCAGCGCATTGCCCGACATGGATTCAGACCTGCATGTTCAACTGGGATGGGCAGCCGCCGGATGAAACGGAAACGACGGCATATCTGGGCTTTCTTGCAGGTCTCAGGCGTGATGCCGTGCCGGTGAAAGGCGTGTTGCTCTATGGCGTGGTCCGACCCTCCATGCAGCCGGAAGCGGCGCATGTATCGCCATTGGATGCAAACTGGATGCAAAACCTGACTCGGCGTATTGAGGCCATGGGACTGCCTGTGAAGCTAAGCGTTTAACCTGAAAACCTCGGTTAACGCACAATTTTGATGATGAAACCGGGTTGGGGATATTGATCCGGCCCCATGCCGTTGAGGACGGCCAGCTTGTCGGCGGTGAACCGGCCCAGAATATCGTGGCTTTGTTCTGCCAGTTTGTTCCAATTGTCGCCTGCTTTCCAGATGTTCAGGTGAATGCGTGGCACATCGCCGCTGTAATGCCGGAAAGATCGGGCGATAGCTTCAAAATCTGCACGATACGCTTCAAACTTCGCCCGCTGGCTGTAACCCAGAAGAATATAGGCTTTTGGCCCGTCCAGCAGAACCGTGGCCAGTACGCGCGCCTGACCAACCTGCCTGACGGAGGTATTAACGATGGCCTGTGTAATCTCAAAACCGTCGCGGCGGCTGGTTTTCAATGCTTCAAGCCTTCGCCCATGGAATATATCGCGCAGAATCTCCTCGCCATTTTGACGTTTCTGTAATTCCTTTAACTGAAGGACGAAAAAGGCTTTTTTCCGGCGCAGACGTGCGGTGAGCGCCTGCGGCGAATTCCTGATCGCCCAGCCTTTCGGAAACTTAAGCTGGATGCCCAGTTTGGGTTGCAGGAATTTTTGTCCCGCCACGGCGCCCTGTTCGGGGCTACCGCCGTACGGATATCCGGCCAGAGCGGCCAGCATGGCGTTATGGCCGACTTCGGCCAGTTCGCTTTGTTTCCCGGCGGCTTCGGCGACGGCTTCCTCGATACGCTTTTCAGTCTTCGGGTGGCTTGAGAAGGCGCCATGGTAGATTTCGGGTCTCTTGCCCGTGGTATCCGTCTCCTCCTTGATGCGCAGGTCTTCCACGCGTTTGAGGATTTTCAGGAGGCGGGTGGTGGCATGCACGTCATAGCCCGCCCTGGCGATGTATTTGATGGAGAGTTCATCCGCCTGAAGCTCGTCCTTGCGGCCATAGCCCTGAATAATGGCGGAGGCCAACAGGTTGGACACCTGGCCGACAGCCCTGGGAATCGGAAGAAAGATGGAAGCGACCGCCATGCCCAACTGATATCCCTGCGTCTGGGTGTAGCGCTGCACGGCGTGGCGTGCGGTCACATGACCGATCTCATGGCCGAGGACGGCGGCCAGTTCCGCTTCGCTGTTCATGTAGATGAGCAGACCGAGGTAGATGTAGATATGTCCACCGGGCAGGGCGAAGGCGTTGACGGTGGTGTCGTCCACCACATTGAAGCGGTAAAACAGATTCGGCCGGTCGGAGACCGCCGCCACGCGCTGTCCCACCCTGTTGACGTATTCAACCAGCGGATCATCGGCGGGCATCAGGGGCATCTCTTTGGCCACTTCGGCCGCGTATCGCTGACCCAGCACCAGTTCCTGTTTTTCGCTCATCAGCACGAATTGTTCTTTTTTGCTCACCGGATTGATGGCGCAGGCGGCAAGCATCAGAAGCGTCGCCAGAGCGAGGGAATAGAGCCTCAACGACCTCATGGCGCAAGCGTTTCCAGATCGAAGGGGCTATGCAAAGCGAGATAGAGCGAACCTTTGCGGCCTGCGCGGACCACGCCATGCACGGTTACGGTTTGGCCTGTATGCAGGCGGGGCGGGGGCCTGAACCATTTGCGATACTTATGCGGAATGCTGATGTTGAGCCTGGCCAGCCGGAAGCCAAAGCCATTGCGGTTGATGCGGTTGACTTTTCCCGTAACCACATGGAATTGGCCGATGTCGGATTTTTTTACCCGATCCGCCCGAATTACGGAAAAACGTTTTGTATTCCAGATACCCAGATGTTGTTGACGCGCCAGTTGCTCCAGCGCAATCAGCTTTTTCGCCCAGCGCAGATTGGGCGTGAAGGTATACACATGCGCGAACCCCCGGCGCACCATTTCTCCATTCACCCAGGCGCCATCGCGCAGCCATATCTGCGCCAGCGTTCTGCCATAGACATCACGCCGTTCGCGGTCAAAAGCCAGTCGTACGGTTTTCCCCGCGATCATGCGTTTCAGCGCCTGTGTCGCTTCATCACCCATGACCTGGCCGGGTTCGGAGCCATGCGTAACCTCGGGTGCGTTGATGCCGAGCAGGCGTATCCTTTCGCCACTGGCGGTCCTGAAGGTATCGCCGTCGTAGACGTAGGCGACCCGCACCCAGCGCGATTCACTGACAATGGAAAATGTGCCTGCCTGCGCCTGCCATGCGCAGCACAGCAGGCCAATCGCAAGCGCAAATGCGCTGCTACGCCCCGGTTTCAAGGGTTCCAATGAGGTCGGCGTAGCCGGACATATGCTGATCCGTCAGGTATCCGGTCAGCCCATCCAGCACCTTGCGCGGCAGCAGGGGATCATAAAACAGCCCGGTTCCCAGCCCGATGGCATCCGCGCCCGCAATGGCGAATTCGATAGCGTCGCCTGCATTGCTGATGCCGCCCTGCCCGAGAATGGGGATACCGTATTTGACAGCGACGGACCGCGTTTGATGGAGCTTCCACAGCGCTACGGGCTTGATGGCAGGACCCGACAGGCCGCCTGAAATATTGCCGATAACGGGTCGGCGCGATTCGATATCCACGGCCATGCCGACCAGCGTATTGATGACGGATAAACCATCGGAGCCCGCTTCGATCACGCAGCGCGCGGTTTCGGCAATGTCGGCATTGTTGGGGGAGAGCTTGGTAATCAGCGGTTTCTTCGTCATCGGGCGCATGGCTTCCACGACCCTTGCCGCCATGACCGGATCATTGCCGAAATGCACGCCGCCTTCCTTCACGTTGGGGCAGGAAATGTTGATTTCGATGGCGGTGACCGGCGAATCGTCGAACCGTCGCGCCACTTCGGCATATTCTTCCAGCGTTGAGCCATTGGCGTTGGCCCAGAACTGGGTTTCATCGTACGGCAGATATGGCAAAATGTTTTTGATTACATGGCGTACGCCGGGATTCTGCAGGCCGATAGCGTTGAGCATGCCCGATGGCGTTTCATACACGCGGTGCGGCGCATTGCCCGACCTCGGCTCAAGCGTTGTTCCCTTGAGAATTACAGCGCCGACGTCCCGGTTGGAAAAGCCTTCCACACGGGTGTATTCTTCGCCAAAGCCAACGCAACCGGAGAGAAGAACGAGCGGGGTCTGAAGCCTCAGTCCCGCGAAAGAGGCGGAAAGTTCCACATGGTCCGGGCAAGGCGTTTCTGACATTCGGGAAGCATAACGGTATTATACCCCCATGGTCCATGCGTTGTTTTTTGCCTTGATGACCAACACATCGCAATCGGCTTCGTGTACCACGCGTTCGGCGGTGGAGCCGAGGAAAATGTGCATCAGTCCCGTGTGGCCGTGACTGCCAATCACAATCAAATCCGCCTTGATGTTTTCGGCTGTCTCGGCAATGGCGTCGGCGGGACGCATGGCGCTTTCCTCGACGTGGATGCAGAGGTGCAGATCCTTGCCGATATCCGAGGCCAGTTTCTCCAGCCTCTCCTTACCGGATACCCGCAATTGTTCGGATAGACCCTCCATGGGTGGCAGCATCATTTCCGGCATTTCAGCGTAATACACCTGTGTGGCGACGATATGCAGCAGGTGCAGTTCAGCCTTGTACTGGTGGGCCAGTCCCGCCGCGGCATGCACCGCTTTCGTGGCGGAATCGGAAAAATCGGTAGGAATAAGGATACATTGATATCCGGGCATCATCTTCTCCGTGTTATGTTCTTCTGTTGACCATTATCACCTGACCAGAATCAAACAGGGGTGAACCACGGAGACTAAAACAAGCGGTTCCGTTCTGCTATAGTCTCCGGATACGAGAAAAGCATGGAGGTGCGAAATGCACGGAAACCGGTTAAGAAACAGCGTGGCGTGCCTCGGGTTGATATGTCTGACGGGATGGATGTCGGCGGCGGTTGCGGGCGCCATGGAGGCCCGTGCCACGGAGAAGGTCGAGGATGCCGCTAAAGCGATGCGCATCATTATGAACAGCTCGGACAAGCGTATCCCCGGAGGTCTGCTGCGCCAGTCGGCAGGCGTGGCAATTTTCCCGGGTGTAATTATCGGTGTGATCAAGGGCGAATTTTCTCTGGGCGGCGACTATGGCGAAGGCCTGGTGATGCGGCATAATCCCGAAACGGGCCACTGGTCACCGCCCGCGTTCTATTCCATTATGACGGCCCCCTATAGCTTGCGGATTGGCGCCCGATCCACCAATCTGGTCCTGGTCATTATGAATGATCAAATTATGAAGAGCTTGATCAAGGGTAAACTTACGCTGGATGGCGATGCGACGGCGGCTGCCGGACCTGTCGCTCGCAAGGCGCAGGCCAGTACGGATGTGGGATTGAAAAATGCCATTTATTCTTATTCCAGCTCCCCGGATTCGTTCATTGGTCTTTCGCTGGAAGGTTCGAAGCTGAAGCGTCTTGCCGGGTACGATGAGGGGTATTACGGCAAGGTTCTTACGTCAGAGGATATTCTTTTCAAAGGCAAGGCAAAGGCGCCCGTGTCCGCATTGACGTTGATGTCCAGTATGCGGCACTACGCGAAGTAGCGGCGAAGGGATGATGATCCTATTTCAGCAGTCTCCGGATGGCCCGACTTAGCACGCTGACCCGGAAGGGTTTGGTAATGACATCGGAACGATCCATGTGAAGTTTGTGATTCAGGGAATCATTCATATCATAGCCCGTGATGAAGATGATTGGCAGATCGGGGCGGATGTCGCGCATGTGCCCGGCTGCATCCATGCCTCCCATCCGTGGCATAATCAGATCAAGCAAGACAAGCTTGATATCATCCTTGCAGTCCTTCAGGCGCTGAACGGCTTCCTCGCCGTTTTCCGCTGTTTTTACCCTGTAGCCAATCTTCTCCAATACTTCACGAGCAGCTTCGCGCACCAGCTCTTCATCATCCGCAATGAGTATGATTTCTCCACCGCCCATAAAGATTTCACCGGAATCATCATCAATAAGATCGTTTTCCATGCCATCCGCCGTCGGCAGATAAAGGTGCACGGTCGTGCCGTTACCCTCCGAACTTTCCACGTTGATGACGCCACCCATGGATTCCATGGCGCCATAAGCCATGGCCAGGCCCATGCCGGTTCCGCTACCGACTTCCTTGGTGGTGAAAAAAGGATCGAATATCCTGTCCATATCCTTTTTCCCGATGCCGTGGCCATTGTCGGTGATCACGATATGCGCGAGGGATGAACAGGCCGCCATCTTCGGGTGCCGCTGGCGGAAAGCCTTGTCAACGCCAAGCTGCTCCAGCTTAATGCGGATACGACCCGACCTGACGCCTTCCAGCGCATCGAATGCATTGCCGATGATGCTGCCAAGAATCTGTTTCAGCCGGGGGGCGTCGGCGCGGACGATCAGTTCGCCCCGCATGTCAAGACTCATGTCCACATGTTGCGGGACGTTTACTTTCTCCAGATAAAATATTTCTTCCACCGTTTTGTTCAGAACAATCTTGTAAATTTTTGATGAATGCTTGCGGCCAAAGGTGAGCATCTGGTCGATCAACATGGCCGCCCGGCTGATTAAACTTTCAATACGCGCCAAACGTTCAGCCTGCCTGGGTTGATCAGACAGGTCCATTTTGAGGAGGAATATATTGCCCACGATTCCCGCCAGCATATTGTTGAATTCGTGTGCGATACCGCCCACCAGCGTGCCGACGGCCTCCATTTTCCGGGCGTGATCCTGCATCCTGGAGAGTTCAGCCTCCTTTTGTTTACGTTCAGTGATGTCATTGCTGATACCAACAATCATGACAAGCGATCCGTCTTTGGTATATTGGAGGTAAAGGTTTTCACCGATCCAGTATATTTTTCCATCTCTATTCCGGGTGTCATCCAGTTGATAAGCCAGATCGAGATGCGTGGCGTGGTTCTTCATTGCTTCCTGTAGCGTTTCATGCAATTCCTGCTGCCGGGAAGTATTTTTTAACCATGCCCACAGCGGCGTATGCAGCAATTGGCCGGATGCTTTTCTGAACACACCATCCGGTTCTGACAGGAAATCGCCATATTTGAGATTGGCGTCAGCACTCCATGTGCACCCCGAAACCATACCCAGAATGCGTTGCATGCGTTCTTTCACTTGATGTTCCTGTTTCTGTAAATGCTCATAGGTATCAAGAATATCTACGGCTTCATTCGGCAGCGTCTCTTCCAGTCCATGCAGGATGTTTTCCGGGATTTTCCCGCCGGTATCGATGAGATTTCTGATTTTTTCCACTGGTTTCACGAGTTGATGGCGCAACGTATAGTGAAGCGCCTTGATGGATAGTCCAAGCAGGGTGAGTAAAAGGAGTGCGGCCACGACGGTGGAGGACTCGATGGCGATGTCGATTTGCCGATCATCCATAATCAGGAAAAGGGTGGCGCGCTGATTTGGAATTCGCGCCTTATACAGATGTAAATGAGGACTTTTAGCGACGATAGCAGGCAATGTTTCGGCTGTAACGGGCTCACACGATTGCAAAACCGGGTATTTCTGTTTCCGGAAAAAGCTGTCAATGAGTTTTCCGCTGGCGTCAGCTAACAGAATTCCCGCAACGCCCGGTTCCCGGACCAGCGCATCGCTTTCCCTCCGGATGGCACGGGTATCCTGATGTTCCAGATGTTCGGCAAATTCAGCAGTCTGGTAAGAGAGATGCGTGTGGGCTTCGCGGTCCAGCATATAGTCTCTCAAATGATTGAACGCAAGCGCAAACGTAATCGCCAGAAAAAGGAAAAAGAAACCGCTCCAGGCCAGAATGGCCCGGGTTAATTCGTGGCGTAGTGAATGATGCAAGCGCTTCACGATGTTCCCGGATTTAAGCAGTACTGCACACGTTGGCTACCTTCCCAATAATCGGTTGTCGGGCATCCTGCCTTTTATGCGCACCATCCATGGCGCCAACGCAAACACTACTCTTTCTACACTGCGATCCGGCGCTTTGTCAAATGAACCGTCATCCAATCTCCATCAGGCATTCATCAGGATTGACGTTATCGCCGACGCTGACATGGATCGACTTGACCGTTCCGGAGACCGGCGCATGCACCGGATTCTCCATCTTCATGGCTTCGACGACCAGGACGGTGTCTCCGGCTTCGACCTGCTGGCCTGCTTCGGCATGAATGGTGACGATACGCCCCGGCATGGGCGTGGTCACGTCATTATCGGAGCTGGCTTCGGGCCGCAGCGATCCTTTGGAGGCTTTTTTGGCGTCAATGGCGCCATTGGCGGTCGGAACCACCTCGGTCAGGGTTTCCACCATCACTTCCTCAAGCACATGATCCACTTTTATGTAGAAGGGGCGGACATCGGCGCTCTTGTGGCCTGTTCCTTCAATGCTGACGTGGTAAACTTCACCGTGGATCGTAAGGTTGAATTCGGTCGGTGCCAGAGGCGTTGCGGCAGGCTCCGCCGGTGTTTCAATCACAGGCGTTTCCAGCGGCTCAGGATGAAATATCCCGGATGCGCGCTCTTTGAAGAACTCCAGCGCAATGGCCGGAAACAGGGCATAGGAAAGAACATCCTCCACGCTGTTGGCCTTGTCGCCCACTTCGCGTGTCAGTATATCCAGTTCAGGCCCAATTAAATCGGCCGGACGCACATTCACGGGCTCCTCATCGCCCAGCGCCAGCCTGCGAACATCCGCGTTGACTTTTCCCAGAGGCCTGCCGTACATGCCCTTGAGATAAGCTTTGGTCTCATTGGTAATCACCTTGTATTTCTTGCCGGATATCACATTCAGAACGGCCTGCGTACCGACAATCTGGCTGGTCGGGGTGACCAGCGGCGGATAACCAAAGTCGGCCCGAACGCGCGGAACTTCGTCCATGACCTCATCCATGCGGCCCAATGCTCCCTGTTCCTTGAGTTGCATCGCGAGGTTGGAAATCATGCCGCCGGGAATCTGATTGGTTTGAACGCGCGTATCCACACCGGTGAAATCCGATTCGAAACGAACATACTTCTTGCGTACCTCGCGGAAATAGGCGGCAATTTTTTGCAGTAAATCGAGATTTAATCCGGTATCAAATTCAGTTCCGGCGAATGCCGCGACCATCGCTTCCGTGGGTGCATGACTGGTTCCGCCCGCCAACGGCGAAATAGCCGTATCAATAATATCGCAGCCTGCATGCACGGCTTCCCATTCCACCATTTCAGCCAGCCCTGCCGTGGCATGGCTATGCAAATGCAGTGGAATGGAGATCGCCTGTTTCAGGGCTGTCACCAGTTCACGTGTCGCCTGTGGCGTGAGCAATCCCGCCATATCCTTGATGGCCAGCGTATCGCAGCCCGTATCTTCGAAGCCTTTGGCCAGATCTACAAAGTATTCCAGGGTATGAACAGGGCTGGTCGTGTAGCAGATCGCGCCTTCGGCGTGACGCTCATTCTTTTTTACCTGAGTGATGGCCACACGCACATTGCGCAGATCATTCATGGCATCGAAGATGCGAAAGACATCAATGCCGTTGGCGCATGACATATCCACGAATTTTTTCACTACATCGTCGGCATAATGACGATAGCCGAGCAGATTCTGGCCGCGTAATAACATTTGCAGCGGCGTGTTGGGGATGGCTTTCTTCAATTCGCGCAGGCGAACCCATGGTCCTTCCCTGAGGTAACGAAGGCAGGTGTCGAATGTCGCGCCACCCCATGCCTCAATGGACCAGAAGCCGACGGCATCCATTTTCTCACAGATGGGGAGCATGTCGTCCAGCCGCATGCGCGTAGCAAGCAGCGACTGGTGGCCGTCACGTAATGCCAGTTCGGTAATCGCCAGTTTTCGTTTAGTCATGATAACTCCTTAAAAATATTACCACGAAGGCACAAAGAATGCTTTTGTTCTTATGTGCGTATCTAAAGAGCCTCTTGCAAAACTCATGAGCGGCGATCGGCTTCCCCACTTCGGCTCATTTTCGAGCTTGAATTTCGCTCCATGGAACCACCATGCAGATCATTCAATCCCGAAAATTGACTCGAAGCGGGATTGCCGCTCATCCACCCGGAGTTTTGCAAGAGGCTCTAAAGTGAGTTTACTTGAACAGGGGTTCAGATAGCGAGCCGCAATCGATACCACTATTGCATGTGATAATCTTTTCTTTGTGTCTTTGTGTCTTCGTGGTGAATTCATACGCTTTTTAGTCAAAGCCCCGCATGCGCCGCAATGGCGGCAGCGACGGCGGCGGCAATATCCTCCCGTCTTTCAAATGGCTGATACTCCAGCAATTCCGGGTGTTCTTCCAGAAATCCGGTATGAAAGACGCCCGATCCAAAGGCTTTGGATGCCGCAATGTGCCGATAAAGGGGAAGGGTGGTGCGCACCCCGCGAATGTCGTATTCCCGGAGGGCGCGGCAAGCGCGAGTAACGGTCAACGGCCAACTGGGACCCCAGACGGTCAGTTTGGCGCACATCGAATCATAAAAAGTCGGAATGATATAGCCGGGATAGACGCAGCCATCCACGCGCACGCCGAAGCCCCCCGGAGAATGATAACGTGTGATACGTCCCGGCGTCGGCAGGAATTTATTTTTCGGATCTTCGGCATTGATGCGGAATTCAATGGCATGGCCGGAAAGACGCAGGTCATCCTGTGTAAAATCCAGCGGCAGGCCGGATGCCACCTTGATTTGCTCGGCAACCAGATCCTTGCCGGTGATCGCTTCGGTGATGGGATGCTCAACCTGCAAGCGCGTATTCATTTCCATGAAATAAAAATTACGGTCCGCATCGACTAAAAACTCGACCGTACCCGCGTTGACGTAATGGACAGCACGCGCCGCGGCGATTGCGACCTTGCCCATGCGAGTGCGCAAATCGTCATCAATGAAATTACTAGGCGCAATCTCAATCAATTTCTGATTACGCCGCTGGATAGAGCAATCGCGCTCGAATAAATGGACCACATGACCATGCTTGTCCGCGAGAATCTGGAATTCGATATGGTGTGGCTGAACAATGCATTTCTCCATGAATACGGCGTCGTCACCAAAGGCCGTCATCGCTTCGCGCCGTGTAATCTCCAGATTTTCCTTGAGGTGTTCGGGCGTATCACAGCGGCGAATACCGCGCCCGCCACCGCCCGCTGCGGCCTTGAGCATAATCGGATAACCCATGGAATCGGCGGTTTCCAGAGCTTCTTCAAGCCCGGACAACACGTCTTCCGAACCGGGAACGACGGGAATACCGGCGGCGATCATGGCCGACCGCGCGCGGGTTTTGTCGCCCATGTTACGGATGGCGGCAGGTTCAGGTCCGATATAGGTGATTCCGGTATCGACAATGCGTTCAGCGAATTCGGGATTTTCAGATAAGAATCCATAACCCGGATGGATGGCATCACATCCGGCTTCTACGGCAATATCCACGATACGGTGAATATTCAGGTAACTTTTGACCGGATCCGGGCCGATGAGTACGGCCTGATCCGCTTTTTTCACATGCAGGGCATGCGCATCTTCCTTGGTGTAGATGGCAACGTTTTCAATGCCCAGTTCGCGGCAGGAACGAATGATGCGAATGGCGCATTCCCCGCGGTTGGCAATCAGAATACGTTTGAACAATTAAATTCTTCTCCTTACATAGAAAGGTGGCGGATGTTACCTTGAGACGGGGCCGTAAACAAACCGGGTATCAAATCAGGAAACGATACGCACGATTTCCCCTGTGTGCGTATGCTCAAACAATTCCAACATATCCGTATTACGCATGCGAATACAGCCATGCGAAACCGGAGTTCCAAGCATGTTTTCCCCGTGCGTCCCGTGAATATAAATGAAGCGTGATTTTGTATCCACATGGCCCCGCCTGTTTTTCCCTGTTTCCATGCCTTCCAGCCACAGAATACGGGTTAATATCCAATCATGGGGCGGGTGGCCAGGGGCGGAGTTACTGCATGACGGATCGAAGACGCCAACCGGAATGCGGCCAACGAAGGCGGTAAAAATCGGCATTCCTTCTCCGATTTTGGCGTAGACACGATGCAATCCAAGAGGTGTTTTCAGGCTGTCGCTATCGTTGCCGACGCCACTGGCGGCGGTGGAAACAGGATAAGCATGGAAGACGCCCGTCCGACGACGGTGGTAAAGCATCTGGTCGGTAGCGGAAACAATCAGCATGCTTCAGGTGAACGCCACGGGCTTGGCATCGGGCGCCTTCCTCGACCCACAAAGCCATTTGCTTCCGATGCGCAAGCCGCATCCGCAATGCGTCCGGCAAGCATTGCCGTATTTACCTTCGTGGGATGACGTGGTCTCATGATTTTCAGTTTCCTCCACTTTCAGGGCCACCCTAACGGGATTGTAAGGGTAACGCTCGGCACTTCATCCTGGGGCTTTAACGAAATTAGCCCTTGAGAGGAGGTAAAATCCAAAAAGATATTTTCAAGGCACACATCGACAATGATTCACTGAACGGGCTTGTCCAACAAACGGTTCAGATCGTGGCTCGCTTCGCTCTCACGATCTAACCTTGTATGTTTCGATTTATCAGTTTAACTGCTGATATTCGGG